>Ga0214474_1000024_pt1 | contig 97698 bp, 105 predicted proteins | sample RVTome_2_FD_187335 | JGI IMG/M metagenome (GOLD analysis project Ga0214474, IMG submission 187335) | Soil microbial communities from uranium-contaminated site in the Upper Colorado River Basin, Wyoming, United States - RVT95D214 HiSeq ... | reverse complement strand
TCGATCAGAAAGAACGTGAATCCAGAGATACTTCACTTGGACAACGCAAACCCGGCGGTCATCGCCGAGCACCCCGACGAGGCGAGAGAGATCACGAAGGCGATTGCCGAGTATTGCACCAGCGGCAACGTGCTGGCATTCGGGCTGGAGTCTGCCGACCCGAAAGTAGCCAAGGCGAACAACCTGAACGCGACAGCCGACCAGACATTGGAGGCGATCAGGATAGTCAATCAGATCGGCTCTGCGAGAGGACGCACTGGCCTTCCTGCCGTTCTCCCCGGCCTCAACTTCGTCTGCGGACTATTCGGCGAGACCAGGGAAACCTACGCCCTGAACCTCGAATTCCTGAAGCGGGTCCTGGACGAGGGCTTGATGCTGAGAAGGATCAACATAAGGCAAGTGCTACCGTCGAGAGAGGAGTTCGAGGGTGTGAGGTCGAGGTCGGACTTCGAGAGGTTCAAGAGAGCAGTCAGAGAACAGATAGACCTGCCAATGCTGGAGCGGCTAGTCCCAGATGGGACTGTCCTCGCCTCTGTGTACGCAGAAGTCCGAGAGGGAGGACGGACCTTCGGAAGACAGGTCGGCACGTATCCGCTACTCGTCGACATACCCTACGCGCTCGACGTCGGGAGGAAATTGGACGTCGCGGTGGTGGGACGCGGTTTCAGAAGCGTCATCGGCATCGCGCATCCAACGGACGTCAACACGGCGACGCTCTCGATGCTCGAATCCGTGCCAGGTATCGGCAAGAAGACCGCCATGGCGATCGTCAGGAACAGACCTTTCAGGAACGCTGAAGATCTCTGGAGCCTGTTCCAAGACCCAAAGGCGCGGGCGTCCGCGCAGTTTCACCTGACCTGTAGGAATGCACAATTACAGTAATAGACAAATCTTAGTACAGCAGGCCCGATTGGCAGAGAGGGGGAGAGGAGCCATTGGACGTCAGGTTGGCAGCGAAGTACCCGTTCCTGAAGGAATCCTCGAAAATCCTGAAGGATTCTGAGGTCTCGCTCCACAGACTCGTCACGGGAGTCGCGTACGAGCGCGCGCGCTTCTTGGGCAAGACCAGGGTCCTGGAGGCGATCGATAGTGGCCTGATCGACGACCATCCCATGGCATCTCCTGTTGACGCGAATCTCGAGCTGCTCAGCTATCCGATCGCAAGGATGATTGTGTCCTCCGTGGCGGACCCTCATCTCGTAAGACGATATGCCATCGCCGAGGCGAAGAAGGCGGACGAGCGGCTTCGGAAGGAGGATATCTCTTTCGTGAAATCTGTCGCCGAGGAGCTCGGCCTCTCCGTGTCCCAGGAGAATGGGGGCAGCTCCATCCACTTCTCCGACTTCCTGAAATTCTCGGTAGCGATGCGCAGCAAGGACTGGAAGCTGGTGAACCAGAAGATGGTCAACGGCAGAGTCCTTGTCTCGAATGTGAGGCTCGTCCGGCTCATCCAGCAGATGCTCACGGACGAGATCTCCTCCGAGCTTCCCCTGCCCGTGGATGATGAGATTCTGAAAGCGTTCGCAGAGGACATCGAGGAGATCAAGGGCATACTCGAGGAGGAGAGGGCGAAGTACAAGTCGAAGGGCTACGGACGCGCGAGCATCGTGAGGTTCCCGCCCTGCATGCGCAAACTCCTCTCGATGATGCAGGCGGGCGAGAACGTTCCTCACTCTGGTAGGTTCGCGCTCGTGGCTTTCCTGCACAAGCTCGGGATGAACTCCGACGAGATCCTGGAGACGTTCGCGACGGCGCCTGATTTTGACGAGAGCAAGAGCAGGTACCAGATACAGCACATCACCGGGGAGATCTCAGGCACCGAGTACACGCCCCCGGAATGCAGCACGATGAAGAGCTACGGCATCTGCTTCGAGCCGGACAAGCTATGCGAGAAGGACTGGATGAACCATCCGCTGACATACTACAAGGCCAAGGGGAAGCGGTTCAAGTCAGGGAAGTGACTTCCAGATTACGTACGCCCTCTGAAGGGCAGTAGCATTGCCCGCAATCCCGAAATAGATCATCATCCAGCCTATCAACGAGTAACCTAGGATGTCGTTCGCGACATCCTCGTTTGCGAGCACGAGCACGTACTGTGCGATAGGCACGAATATCAGTAGGGCGAGCCTGTCCGCCCTCCCGAGGATGCCTCTGTACTCCCGCCTGAGCCCGAGCGCCTGCGCCTGGGTGCCCATATAGCTCGCGAGCATGACACCGATTATCGCGAACAGGCCGACGAACATTGAGCAGTAGGCCCCTAATGTGACGCCCGCCAGGATGAAAACGTCCGAGTATCTGTCGATAACGTGGTCCACGAAGTCTCCTCTCTTAGACTCCTTCTGAGACAGACGCGCCACCTCGCCGTCGAGCGCGTCGAGTATCCCGTTGAGCGCGACGAAGGCGCAGCCAAGAAGAAGGAAGTACGAAGGGTCTTGAGTGAAGGAGAGACCGGCGAGGAAGGCGAAGGCGAGTGACGCCAGGGAGATGTGATTCGGGTTGATCTTGCTCAGCCTCTTCGCTGCAGGGGACAGAAACTTATCGGCCTCGCCACGGTAGCTGTCTAGTACCAGCTCAGAACCTCCTGGCTCCAGTCAACATTGCCCACGGGATATTTCTCACTTTCTCCAGCGATTATCCTCTCGACAATCTCCGCGACCTTCTTCGGGCTCAGCTTCGTGGTGTCCACCTCGCACACTTCGGGGGCGTTCTCAAGCGCCTCTATTAGCACCACGTCAACCGCCTCCGCCTCGACGTTCTCCCGGACCTTCTCCTCGCTCCAACCCTTCTTCCTAAGCCTCTTCTCAAGCTTTTCGGGAGAGCATCTCAGGACAATCGCGACATCCACGCCGAGCATGTGCGAGAAATGTCCCTCGAGCAGCATGTCCTCTTTCATGGCCGACATGGCTTTGCGGAGCTTGCTCACATCGACTTCCTTGGTCTTGCGTTTCCTGTCGTAGCCGCAGACAACATCTAGCCGTTCGGCCAGCTCGTTCACATGGAAGACCTGCATGGATTTCACATGCGAACACACGCTGGTCTTTCCCACCCCTGGAGTGCCAGTTACGGCTATCCTCATGCGCCACGGGATACGACCTTGTCAGGATATCAAGCTTCACCGCTGTTTTGCAGCGCCCGAAACCGTCCCGAGGAGAGCCTGAGAGAAAGCGAGTCGAACCGCCGAAGCTCGGACATGCCGCTCCAACCTTCTCGATATGCCGATCGCCGCCCTGCCGTCGACCGGAAATCTCAGGCCACAGTCTATGTCCACAAGGATGAGGTAGTCCGGTAGAGCGAGACCGACTCTGGCCGGCTTTCGCGCGGAATCAGGACCGACGGTCTGTGGGTCCAGTCTGCCAGAGCTAGCCTCGTCGAGAACCCAGACAATGCGCCTCACCATATTCCACAGGAAGCTCTCCGCCCGGAAGTCGATCTCGAAGAATATGCCCGTGCGTTTCACCGTGATCGAATCGATCTTCCTCATCGGGTTACGCTTGTCCACCCGGGCGTACGACGAGAAATCATGGACCCCCACGAACCTCTGGGACAGCTCGCGCAACATGTCCTCGTCCTGGTCGGCCCTGGCCAAGTAGTACCGATACCACCTCTGCTTGGCACCTCGGGGATTGAAGTCCCCATCGACCTCAACTGCAGAAAATGCCCACACGTCTTCCATCTCGGAATTCAGAGCGGCGCAGATGGAGGATACCGGAAAGCACGTTCTAAGAGACACTATGTTCCCGAGAGCGCTGACTCCCCTGTCTGTTCTGCTCGAGCTGCGATATCCGCATTCTCTCGAAGACGTGATAGCGCCGATCTTGGAGAGCGCGGTGATGAGCGTCCCCTCCACCGTCTCCTTCCCGGGCTGTCTCTGGAAGCCGAAGAACTTCGAGCCATCATATGCAAGCTTGAGCGCGATTCTGACGTCGTTTTCCACGACCAGATTATCTGCTACAGAGTTAAATACCTAAGGCATCCGTGCTGGTGAAGTGCCTCAGTTCAGGATAGTGCTGGTTGAGCCTCTGAATGACGGAAACGTCGGTGCCATCGCCCGCGTGATGAAGAACTTCGGGCTTGAGGAGCTCACGCTCGTCCGGCCCTGCGCGGTGGGCGAGGAGGCGATCAAGAGAGCGATGCACGCAGCCGACGTCCTAGAGAGGTCCACCACAGTCTTCACGGACGAGGAGGCTTTGAAGGGCGCCGACTTCGTTGCCGCCACTTCCGGAGTCGATACCACAAACGAGAAACACTTCTCGCGGATATCGTTGACCCCCAGGGAGTTCGCTGAGAAGGTCAAGGATTTCGACGGGAAGATCGCTGTCCTGTTCGGGCGCGAGGACTTCGGGCTGGACAAGGAACTGATCAAGCGATGCGATTTCCTGATAACGATACCCGCGAGCCCAGCCTACAACATCCTCAACATAAGCCACGCGGCGGCGATTGTGTTCTACGAGCTCTTCGCGATCCCTCACAAGAAATGGCAGACCAGGGACGCCAGCGAGCTCGAGACCGAGAAGCTGCACGAGTACTTCTCCGCCTTGCTGGACGCGATCGAGTACCCGCCGCACAAGAAACCGAAGACCAAGGTGATGTTCAGGAGGATGATGGCGAGGTCGGTGCCTAGCGTCTGGGAGTTCCACACCCTCATGGGCGTGCTCGACGGTGCGATCAAGAAAGCTGACAGACAGAAACTGCCGGCAAAGCGCAGGAAGAAGTAGTGTGCGGCCCCCGAAGTTGCGGTGGGGGCCGCTTTTGTTGTTGTGGGGGAGGATATAGTTATTCTCAGATTTCCGCGCAGTATCTCGCAGCCGCGGAAAGCTCGTCGACCTCGAGCAGTCTGTTGGTTATGGTCGGCGCATCGGGGGAGTGGATCCCGGTCACAATCGCCATCAGCTTGATGTTGTCTCCAAAGCCGGAGTCGATCCTCGCGCCGAGCTTGATGTACGCGCCTGAGCTGAGCTCGCGCGTGATGCCGTTGAAGACCTGATACGCCTTCTTCAGGGAGAGGGAGGGGCCGCCCGTTATGTGAATAAGGGCGCCCGAAGCTCCCTCAAAGTCGACATCGAGGAGGGGGTTGTCAAGCGCTTCCTGGACCACCTTCTCTGCGTCTTCGCTCTCACCATACAGGACCGTGGATGCTCCGCCATGGAGCATCATCGTCCTGAAGTCAGCGAAGTCGAGGTTGATCATGCTGGTCTGACAGATTGTCTCTGTGACGCCTTTGATCACTTCTCCTATGAGCTGGTCCATCACCATGAAGGCCTGCTCGACGGGCAGCTTAGGCACTATCTCGAGCAACCTGTTGTTGTCGAGGATAATCGTGCTGTGCGCCCTCTCTCTCAGTTTGGCGATCCCAGTGAAGGCTGTGTTCAACCTGCTCCGCTCGATGTCGAATGGTAGTGTGACCAGCGCGACGGATATCGCGCCGTGCCTGCGCGCAGCCTCGGCGACCACGGGCGCAGTGCCTGTGCCGGTTCCCCCGCCCATACCAGCTGTGATGAAAACTATGTCGTACTCGCGGACGAGCGCCTCGATCTTGTCAATCGAATCATACGCGAGCTTCTCGCCAATCCCGGCGTTGCCGCCTGTGCCGTAGCCACATGTTGCGTACTCGCCGATGAGCAATCGCTTCGCTGCATTGATCGATTGAAGATGGAACTTGTCCGTGTTGATCGCAATCGTGTCCACGCCCTCGAGGTTGAGCCGGCCAAGACGGTGAACGCTGTTCGAACCTGCGCCGCCGCAACCGACAACACATATCTTGGGCGACAGATGGGCTTCGAAGTCGCGACCGCTCTCGAAGGCCTCCTGGATCAGCTTGTCTAGCATGTTAGCTGACCCTCCTCGAGCGCTTGCGCTCGTGCCCGTACACGTGCGTGGCCACCATGATCCCATCCCTGCGAGTTTTCTTCTTGGAGCGTCACCTTTCGAGTTCTTCCATCGCTTTCGACAGACGCTTGCGTATGTACTCGCGCACAGCGTTCCTGATGGCGTCGTCCACAGAAACGGAGTCGCCCTCCTGTACCAGCTGCTTCAGGTTCACGACGTTCCCCTTTGGCAGCTCCACTGTAATCTTCTCGATGTACTCGGGGGTGAACTCTCCCTCGACGAACTTGTCTATGGCCGCCCTGATAGCATCGGATATCGTCGCGAACTTGCCCTGATCGACGAGAGCTTGGAGCGCCTGAATCCTCTCGCCTGGCAACCTTATTGTCACTCGTTCCGACTCTACCATGAGACGGCCCTCTCATGTCCGACGATATCGCCTCTTTCGTCAGACGATTGTCAGTATGAACTCCTAAGTATAAATATTTTTCTTGCGAGGAATTCTGGTGCATCCGCGAGTGCTGGCTTGCCGCTGTTTGTCTGCTGTGACGAATCGAGTCTTGGCGACGTGGAGCAGCCCATCCCATCCGAATGAAGACGAAGATGACGCGCTCACCGCTTCAACTCCGAGTGCATGATAGCATGTCCAAAAGGAGGAATGAAGAACAAAGGACGGAAGAAAATGGTTTGATGATGGCTCACTTCTTTCCCCAGAAAGCTCCCAGGAAATCAAGCCATCCATCTTGCGCGAACGCAAGTGTCGGGTAGATCGAGCCGTGCCACCACACATTGTGCCTGTAAGACCCGGCGGACGGCGGGAAGAACACAGACAGACCCCACGGATGCCAAACATCTGCAGGCGAACCCAGGCCATTGTAGGGAATGGCCTCTGCAAACGCATCCATCAGTTCCCCCGCTTCGGCCTTGAGCTCTGATCCCTCAGGAGCTCCTGCGTAGATAACCTCGAAGACCGTCGCCATGTCAACTGTTGCCTCCCAGCCGTGTTGGGACCAGCCCATTATCGCTTCTCCGCGGCCCTCAGCGACTAGCCATCTGTAGGTGGCCATTTCGTCCATGAGTATCTCGGTGACGTCCCAAAGCTCGTCAAGGAGATCATTGAGCGCGGTCAGCTTGACCACGGCGAGTTCTGTCAGCCACCCCTTCTGGTAGTACTCCGCGTACCTCTCGACGATGTCCTTCGAGAGCATCTCGGGACTCATGTCAGGGTCAGCGACGAGATCGGCAGCGATCTTGTCGTACGGGAATCCGTCGAGCGGAACGTAGTTCCCGCTGGCGACGAAGTACTCCGCAGTCACTCCTCTCGACACGTACTCATAGGCTGTCTCGATGCATCCGAGTCCGCAGCCATCTACTGCGATCACGTCGATCGGCTTGCCGGCCAACCTGTCACCAATCTCAAGCTGGGTCAGGTAGTCAACGCTGTCGTCAGTTCCAGTAGTGTAGTCAAAACACACTCCTCTGAAATCATCTCCGTGATTCCACAATGTGAGTAGGACTCGGTCGGCCTCCATCTCAGAGTCAAGGTATGAGACGAATGCTGCCAAGACATCTGGATCTCCCATGTTGACCTCGACGCCGTTGTAGTCGAAGTCGGTCAGCTCCTCCATGCTTCCCTCCAAGATCTTGTACAAGTATGCGGGCTCATCGGACCTGTCCCAGAACACGACGATGTTGACATCATCGCTGGAACCTACGGACATGAGCCATTCGTTGTTCAGCTCGCCGTAGGCGTCGAGGTCGTTGTCCGAGCACATGTAGATCGCGAAGGTCCACTTCGCGCTCGCCTGTCCCGAGGCACCAACCGTGGCGAACGAGCCGAAGACGAAAACCGCGAGCAAACACACTGCACCAAATCTCGTTACAAAACCGTGCAATTTTCTCCCCCCGAACCGAATCGCATACTGACTATTTAGGGTCTGGTCGGCACAAAGCGCGTACTGACCATGAGGGAATGTGAAAGCATGCGCGACCGGAGTAATGACTGTTTCGGCAATCACCGAACGATCATCCAGGATGCGCGGTTCCGGGTCCTGTATTGATTTCGACGCGGCGGAACAGCTTGTCCCTTCGACAACCACAGTAACCAGGAGCAGCCGAAAAGGGGGCCCGTAAGCCCCTGGAAACAAGAAACCTTTTTAAATACCCATTTAAATACCCTCCCGCCGGTGGAGATTTTATGGCAGTCATCAAAATAGAGAACGTTGTCGCTTCAACGTCTCTCGGGGGAGAGCTAGATCTTCAGGCAATCGCACTCGCGCTCGATGGCGCAGAATACGAGCCTGAACAGTTCCCGGGGTTGATCTACAGACTGAAGGAACCGAAGACCGCAACACTTCTTTTCCGCAGCGGAAAGGTCGTCTGCACGGGAGCGAAGAGTCTCGAGCAGGTCAAGACCGCGATAAGCAAGGTCGCGAAGCAGATAGATGCCGCGGGGATCAGCATCAAAGGGGAGCCGAAGATCGAGGTCCAGAACATAGTCGCATCGAGCGACCTGGGCGCGCAGATCAATCTGAATGCGATTGCGATAAGCTTGGGTCTGGAAAAGGTGGAGTACGAGCCGGAGCAGTTCCCTGGCCTCGTATACAGGATTGACAACCCGAAGGTAGTCGTTCTGTTATTCGGCAGCGGGAAGCTTGTTTGCACAGGTGCGAGGAAGCCAGAGGACGTCGAGGCTGCAGTCGACAAGATCACGGAAGAGCTCAAGGCTGCGGGCCTGCTGAGATAGGGCGCAAGTGCGGTCCATGGCAGTCCCTATCCTGGACAACCACGTTCACCTAGAGCCACTCAAAGGAAGGCACATCGATTCCGTCAGAGACTTCGAGAGACAAGGCGGGACGCACCTGATCATCTCTCACCTTCCGTACGATCATGTGCGTGTTCGCCAGCCGGAGGATTTCGCTGCGAGCTTCGACGTCACGATCTCCACGAAGGACAAGGTCAACAAGGAAACGAAGGTCAGAGCGTACGCGACAGTCGGCCCTTATCCCGCGGAGTTGATAGAACTACAGAAGATCCACGGTCTCGAAAAGGCGAAGGAGATCATGCTCGCGGGCATGGAAACCGCTGCGGAGTACGTCCGCGAAGGTAAGGCAATTGCAATCGGGGAGGTCGGGAGGCCACACTTCCCTGTCTCCGAGGAGATCTGGAGCGCGTCGAACGACATCCTCCTTCATGCGATGAGCTTGGCGAAAGAGATCGGGTGCGCAATCGTTCTTCACACCGAGAGCGCCACTCCCAAGTCGATGAAGGAGATCGCGGAGATGGCCGACAAGGCGGGCTTGGACAGAGGCAAAGTAGTGAAGCACTACTCGCCGCCCCTAGTTCTTCCTGAGGAGAACCACGGACTGCTACCCTCCATCTTGGCGTCCAAGGAGGCGACCAGGATCGCCCTTCAGAAAGGGACGAGGTTCCTGATGGAGACGGACTTCCTGGACGACCCGAAGAGGCCGGGCGCGGTGCTGGCGATAGCAACGGTTCCAAAGAGGACATTCGCGTTCATCAAGCAGGGCATGATGACGGAAGAGCAGGCGCACATCATCCACGAAGAGAATCCGAGAAGGGCGTACGGCTCGGCATTCGAGTAGGCAAGGTGCCAGCGCATGAATGGCAAGTGGCTTATCTGCCGAACAGATATCGGGCCCGCGTAACCTGGGAGCTACATGTTTCCCAACGTACGAGGGCACCTCGTTCAGCTGTCTCACAAGCACGGGTCATTAATCGTCGTGCAGACCCTAGTGGCACTTGGGAACACGATCGCCAACTCCTTCGCGCTTGTGTACCTCGTGAGACAGGGGCACGAATACCTCGACTGCGCTCTCTTCATCTTCACCATCGTGATCGTTTCTCTCGCCCTGATGTCCTTCGCCTCGAGGGCGGTCGTCAGCAGGTTCCCTCAGTCCATTGAGACAGGCATGATCTTTCTCGTGCTCTACTACATTGGCCTGATGTTCCTAGACGGCTGGTATCTGGTATTCATCCCGCCAATCATGTTCGGGATCTACATGGTAACGTTCTGGGTCCCGTACAACGCGCTGATCATGCACATCTCCTCGAGCAAGGCGCGCGGGGCTACGGTGGGGGCGTACTTCCTGATTTGGCCCATGGTCACCACGATCGGCCCCCTGCTCGGAGGATTGATCATCGACCTGCAATCCTACAGGATTCTCTTCCTAACGGCAGCAGTGGTCATCACGGCGAATCTTGTGTACATCGCTGGCTGGAGAGTGCTCTCACACATAAGGCAGAGGACGATCATACCGGAGCTGCTCCAGTCGCTGTGGACGAACATCGTACAGAGAAGGCGCCTGGACGTGGACTTCGCAGGAGTTGGCAAGAGGCTCATAGGTGGCCTGTTCGCTCAGGGCGTCGCTGACGGGGTACTGTGGATCGGAATCCCGCTAATCACATTCGAATTCGCGGAAGACGAAGTGACGCTGAGCGGTTACCTGTCTCTGTTCGCATTCTGGGGCGCGGTTATGACAGTCGCGCTCGGCTATCTCTCAGACAGGATCAAGAACAGAACTGCGTTTGTCAGGGTGTGCGCCGCATTCAGCGGGATAAGCCTCATTGTCGCTGCAATCGCATCCTCCGCAGAAGGCTACGGAACTGCCATGAGCATGGCGAACTTCTGGATCGCCGTGGTCCCCGCATTCCTGTTCACGATGCTCCTCGACCAGCTCGAGCGCTTCAAGAAGAAGGGCGTGATCGTCCGGGAGTTCCTCCTCAATGCTGGCAGGGCGATTGGTGCGACGATAATCATCCTGTCGCTCATAGCGGAGATAGATCTTGAGCTAACTCTTATGGTCGCGGGGGCGGCGTACCTCGCGATCGTTCTTGTCAAGTGACTTCTAGGGCACGATGGAGAACATCTCGAACTCGCCCGTGGCGTCGGAGTACTCGACGGTCTTCGAACTCACCCGAGCATAGGGCTGTTTCGATGCGCACCATTCTACGGCCTCGGTCACGGGTCCCTCTTCTCCCTCGAAGACAGCCTCCACTCTGCCATTGGAGGTGTTCCTCACCCAACCGGTAAGCCCAAGGGACTCTGCGCATCTGCAAGTGTTAGCCCTGAAGAACACTCCCTGAACTCTCCCCTCAAAGAACACGTGCGCGCGAATCTTCACGGGCATGAAATCCTCGCGTCGGACGAAATAGATTCCGCTGCGCGGACCGGTTTTCCGCCCCAAAACGTGAGGGAACTGAACAGTCAGAAGATATTTATACTCACACCTCGATTTTATACTGCGCGCGGATGATGCGCGGGATGCACAGTTCAGCGGGTCAATGAGTATCCTCATCCAGGCCTCTGAAAGAGGGTGACAAACATGATGAAATCGCTTGTCGAAGATGCGCTGGCAAGAGAACCGACGGTGGGAGGAGCGATGGCAGGAACGGCCATGCTCGGACAGGATCAGCGGGTAGACGCTGAGCTCGAGCAGATCCTTCGTACTCTGAAGACCAACATCAAGATCATAGGGGTCGGAGGCGGAGGCTCGAACACGGCAGCCCGGATATACGAGGAAGGCATCGTCGGCGCGGAGATATTCGCAGCGAACACGGACGCGCAGCACCTGCTAGCGTTGAGAGTTCCCCACAAGATACTCCTCGGCAGGCGAGTGACAAGGGGCCTGGGAGCTGGCGCGCTGCCGCAGGTTGGCGAGGAGGCTGCGCGCGAAGCTGAAGACGAGCTGAAGAAGATACTCGTTGACACTCACATATGTTTCATCACATGCGGCCTGGGAGGAGGCACCGGGACAGGAGGAGCCGGAGTTGTCGCTAGAATGGCCAAGGAGATGGGCGCCCTGACCATCGCGGTTGCGACCTTGCCCTTCAGAGGCGAGGGCAAGATGAGGATGGAGAACGCGGAATGGGGGCTCGAGAGGCTGAGGGATGCCTCTGACACTGTCATAGTCATACCCAACGACAAGCTCCTGGATGTAGTGCCGAGGCTTTCACTTAACGCCGCCTTCAAGGTCGCAGATGAAGTGCTGATGAGATCCATAAAAGGACTCACGGAGGTCATCACGAGGCCAGGCCTCGTTAACCTGGACTTCAACGACGTCAAGACGATCATGAAGGGTGCCGGAGTCGCGATGATCGGGCTGGGAGAGTCCGATGCCCCTGGAGACGAAAGGATCACAGAGGCCATAGACCAGGCGGTCAACTCACCGCTGCTAGAGGTCGACATCTCGCAGGCCAATGGCGTACTGATCGATGTCATCGGAGGGACGGACATGACGATATCCGAGGCCGAAAGGGCCGCGGAGGAGATACAGACCAGGGTGGGCGACAACGCGCGCATAATTTGGGGCGCGGCAGTTGACCCAGCTATGGACAAAACCGTGAGAATCATGTTGGTCGCGACGGGGGTCAAATCCAAGCAAATACTAGGTAAGCCAACGGAGAAGAGGTACAGAGGCGTGGGCGAGGTCGACCTGGTGCGTTGAGCCAGGTCTGACCTTGCCGAAACGTTTAAGATACCTAATAAGCTACGGTGGAACCGACTGGTGAGCTTGGCTCGCCGCTCTACTTTGTCACGTTTACGCACGTGCGAAGAACACGGAGGCTCAGGATGAAATCCCTCGTCGAGAACGCCCTCAGTGCAGCTGAGGAGGAGCAGATGAAGAGGCCGGAGGGGATGAGATCCTTCACGGCTGAGGATGAGGAACTGCAGAAGATACTGCAGGGCCTTAAGACCAGCATCAAGATCATCGGCTGCGGAGGCGGCGGCTCGAACACGATCAACAGGCTCGCGGAAGCGGGCATCATCGGCGCGGAACTGTACGCTGCCAACACGGACGCCCAGCACCTTCTGATGGTGAGAGCACCTCACAAGATCCTGCTCGGGAAGCGCGTCACGAGAGGACTCGGCGCAGGCGCTCTCCCACAGGTCGGGGAGGAGGCCGCCAGGGAGGCCGAGGAAGAGCTGAAGATGGCGCTGGCCGACTCGGACATCGTGTTCGTTACATGCGGTCTTGGCGGAGGTACTGGGACCGGCGCCGCACCGTTCATCGCTCAGATAGCCAAGGAGCTGGGAGCGCTGACGATAGCCATCTGCACATACCCGTTCGCCGCTGAAGGGGCTGTCAGAGAGGAGAACGCGGAGTGGGGCCTGGACCGGCTGAGGAACATCGCGGACACCGTGATCGTCATACCCAACGACAAGCTGCTCGAGATAGTGCCCAAGCTGTCTCTGAACGCGGCGTTCAAGGTTGCCGACGAGGTCCTGATGAGGTCTATCAAGGGCATCACTGAGGTCGTCACGAAACCAGGCCTGGTCAACCTCGACTTCAACGACATCAAGACTGTCATGAAGGCTGGCGGCGTGGCGATGATCGGCCTTGGAGAGTCCGACGATGATGACAGGGCTATCGCCGCGATCAACGAGGCAATCAACTCACCCCTTATCGAGATAGACATAAGCGAGGCGACTGCAGCACTAGTCAATGTCACGGGCGGACCAGGCATGACGGTGACAGAGGCGGAGCAGGTCGCCGAGGTCATACAGCAGAAGATCAACCCTGGCGCGAGGATCATCTGGGGAGCGGCAATAGACGAGACCCTGGACCGGACGATCAGGGTGATGGTGGTCATAACAGGAGTCAAGTCAAGGCACATACTCGGCCCGCAGGAGAGAAAGAAGGGCAAGGAGTTGGGACTAGACTTTATTAAGTAGGTGCAGTACTAGGAATGGAACGATATGGCTGACATAGTTGACAAGTCCTGGGACCTTCAGAGAAAGATCGAGGAGAGGACGAAGCACGTCGGCAAGGGCAAGTACGGCAGAGTGCTCAAGATGGCCAGGAAGCCCACTGGGGAGGAGTACATCAAGGTGGCTCAGATTACATCCATTGGCCTTCTCCTGATGGGCGGCCTGGGCTTTCTGATCTATTGGCTGTTCGAGTACGGATCCGACATAATCATCAACGCCTTCAGCTAGGGGCGGCCATGACATCGGAGATCATAAACCGAGAAATGAGGGATCGTTTTGGGTCTTTTTGACATAGAGCCTAAGAAGCCGGAACCGAAGAAGGAGACACAGGCTCCGCAGGTGGGAGCGAAGGCTCTCCAGTTCGTGATACAGGGTGAGACCAAGAGACTGGTCGCGTCCGGAGACGCGGCCGAGTTCGAGATGACGCTCAAGCTGCCAGACGATGGGCAGTCACATCAGGTCGCGATCAAGGTCGACACAGTTTTCTCCGCGACGGAGGAAGGGTCGCCCGAATGGTTCGTGAAGCTGTTCGACCCGCTGGGAGTCGTCTGGGAGAACACGCCGTCCGCGGACCTCGTGACTGAGCGTGTGTTCGACGTCATGCCCGGACAGGAGAAGACATTCACGCTCAAGATCACATCTCCCACAGGCGCGAGATACGGGGACAAGATCACCGTCCTCATCAACGCGTCTCTGAAGGACAACCCGAGCATGAACGACGTCGCTACTCTGCAGGCGACCGCCAGGCAGTCGATGCTGGCGGTCAAGACGTCGATCGGGCACGAAAAGACCGTTGCTGACTCGGTTGCCAGCAGGGCCAAACCGAAGCCCATAGGAGTGTTCGCAATCCTGTCGCCCGCGACCATCAGAGGCTACGTGTTCGTCGAAGCGATGAACACGGACGCGCTCAGAGACGTCGTCAAGGGTGTCCGGAGGACCAGGGGCATCGTGAAGGGCGAGACGACCTTCGCCGAGATTGAGCATTTCCTGACCCCGAAGCCGATCGTTGCTGGCATAGTCGAGGGGGACATAGTCGAGCTCATAGCCGGTCCCTTCAAAGGGGAGAAGGCCAGGGTGCAGCAGATCGACGAGAGCAAGGAAGAGATAACAGTCGAGCTGTTCGAAGCGATGGTTCCTATACCTGTCACTATTAGAGGAGATCACGTGAGAGTCCTCGAGAAGGAGAGGTGAACAGAATGACAGAGAAGCTCGAAGTCCTCGTAGAAGGGGGAAACGCGACCCCGGGCCCGCCGCTGGGACCAGCACTCGGCCCGATGGGAGTGAATGTCATCCAAGTAGTCAACGCGATCAACGAGAAGACCAAGGCGTTCAAGGGCATGAAAGTGCCAGTCACGCTGATGGTGGACTCGAAGACGAAGGCGTTCGAGATCAAAGTAGGCACGCCGCCCGTATCCGCACTGGTCCTGAAGGAGATCAAGGTGGAGAAGGGAAGCGGCAGCCCAAAGGCGACGAAGGTAGGCAACCTCACCGCCGAGCAGGTGTCCAAGATAGCAGAGATGAAGAAGGACGCGATGCTCGGAAAGAACAAGAAATCGAGGTTCAGGGAGGTCGTCGGGACGTGCGTTTCTATGGGCGTCACGGTCGAAGGCAAGGACCCGAAGCAGATCATGAAGGAAATTGACCAGGGCGGGTACCAGGGCCTATTCTGAGCTGACCCGAAGACAACTTGTCGTTCGCTTGGACCTCACTACTCTGCAGCGCTGGGAGTGCATCTGGCTAGCTTGAGCTTCGCCGACTCGCACGCGATCGTGATCGGGTCAACCGTCGGCGCAGCGGGCGGGCAGTATGCGGTCTCGACCCTTGACAATTCGTGAACCGTCATGCCTGCTTGGATCGCCACGGCGAAGGCATTGATCCTCAGGTGCACACGTTCCTCGCCGACGATCTGAGCCGCTAGGACTTTGCAGGTCTCGGGATGCACGAGCACCTTGACGAGTATCTCCTTCCTGCCAGGGTAGTAGTCGGGCAATGTGAACGAACGCACCTTTCCGACCACAGGCTTGATGCCGGCGGCCTCGAGCTGGGGTGTTGTCGGCCCAACGGCGGCTACTTGACACCCGAAGGGCTCCGTCGACCTCGTCAACAGGAATCCGGGGGACAAGCGGTCGTTCCCTCCAGCGGCGTTGACCCCCGCCACCATAGCCATCTTCACGGCGATCGTGCCCAGACCACTCACGTAGGGTCTCCCCGTCACGAGGTCCGGATACTCTGTGCAATCCCCGATCGCGTACACATCCTTCTCGCAGGTCTCGCACCTGTCGTTGACGACTATCTGCTTCGTCACACCGACTGTGCACCCGACCTGTTTTGCGAGTTCCGTCTCGCCCCTCTGCCCCGTGGCGATCACAATGAGATCTGCGTAGAATGTCCTCTCGTCCCCTGTGCTCCTCTCGTTCGCGACGACGCAGTTCGCCTTCTCCTCGCCGAGTATCTCGGTCACCTGGTAGTTCGTAAAAAGCTTCACGCCGTGCTTCACGATAGCCTCGGCCATAATCTGGGCCATGTCGTCATCGACCATGGCGAGTATGCAGTTGTGCAAGTACTCGACAATCGTGACCTTACACCCTCTTATCATTAGGGCTTCCGCAACCTCGAGCCCGACGAGCCCAGCACCGACCACGACGGCCCGCTTGCCCTTGTGGCCCAGCGACTGGATTGCCCTTGCGTCCTCTATTGTCCTCAGCACGAATACTCCGGGCTTGAGCGCCCCCGGGACACCGCCTTCTCTGAATGCGCCCTTTATCGGTGGGACCACCGCCTTGGCACCCGTCGCGAGCACCAGAGAATCATACGGAAGCTCGAACTTCGAGTCGCCCTTCTGCGCGTGAACGATCCTCTTCTCCTTGTCCACGTGCTTCGCCTCCGTCCCGAGATGCAGCGAGATCCTGTTCTTCTTGAGGCGCTCCTCAGGTGCTTCTATCAGGTTGACGAAATCTGGGATTATTCCGGAGATGCCGTATGGGAGACCACATCTGGAGTACTGAGAATAAGGCTCCCTCTCGATAATCGTGATTTCCGCGGTCCTGTCGGTCTTCCTAGCGAACTGGGCTGCTGTAGCCCCTCCGCACCCGCCCCCGATAATGACTATCCGCCTTGCCACAGGCCATCTCCCCGCTAGGAAGCGCATGACCGCGCGAGCCTTAAGTTGTTTCTACGTCGCGAGTGGTCGGTCCGCAATCCGGGAGCGCAGCCCGGCCAGACAGCCCGAACCGTCCCACAAAAGACTTATAAACCCTTTCTGCATTCGCTCACCTCCCTAGGCATGTAGGAGAGCCTCGTGCTCGCATGGACTACATCGGAGGGATTCACATTGGTAGACCAACACCTCGTCGACCTCATGAAGAAGCTTCAAGCCGAGTCGAAGCAGAGGAAGTTTTTGGAATCTGTTGAGCTAGCAGTCAACCTCAAGGACATTGATCTCTCCAATCCGAAGAACAGGATACAGGAGGAGATCCCGCTCCCCCACGGAAGAGGCAAGCCCGTCAAGGTCGGCGTCTTCGGCAGCTCTGAGATGGCCATGAAGGCCAAGGGCGTCGCTGACATCATCGTCCAACCGGACGAGATCGAGACTCTCGCCGGGGACAAGGCGAAGGCCAGGAAGTTCGCGAGGTCGAGTGACTTCTTCGTCGCAGAGGCGACGCTCATGCCGACTATCGGTAAGCGCCTGGGCGCGATCCTCGCACCCCGGGGCAAGATGCCGAAGCCGATACCTCCGGGCTCGGACCCCAAGACCGCAGTTGAGAAGCTGAGGGGAAGCGTGTCCGTGAGGACCAGGGACAAGATGACATTCCACCTGCCGATCGGCACGAAGGACATGGCCCCAGAGGCGCTGGCCGAGAACCTGGACGCAGTCCTCAAGAGGCTCACCACAAAGCTGGAGAGGGGAAAGCAGAACATCCAGTCGGCCTACGTCAAAACCACGATGGGCCCGTCGTTCAAGGTGATGTGAGATGACGGCACATGTTGCAGCCTGGAAGAAACAGGCCGTCGCTGACCTCGCATTGCGGATAGGCAAGAGCAAGGTGGTCGGCGTCATCGATGTCGGCGGAGTGCCTGCTCCAGCCCTGCAGACGATGAGGACAAACCTGAGGGACAAGGCCGATATCGTCATGCTCAAGAACACTCTGCTGAAGATCGCGCTCCAGGAGGCCGCAAAGAACAGAAAAGGCCTCGAGCAGCTCGTCGACAAGGTCGACGGGCAGTGTGCGATCGTTACCACAAACCTGAACCCGTTCAGACTATTCAAGCAGCTCGACGCCACGAAGACCAAGATGCCAGCGAAGGGCGGGGAGATCGCTCCCGAGGATATCGAGGTCAAGGCGGGGGACACGCCCTTCAAGCCAGGCCCTGTCGTGGGCGAGCTACAGAAGGCCGGCCTGCCCGCGGCGATAGAGCAGGGCAAGGTCGTCATCAAGAAGGACAAGGTACTCGTGAAGCAGGGAGACAAAATCCCGAGAGAGGTAGCTCTTGTGCTCTCCAAGCTTGAGATATTCCCGCTCACGGTCGGGCTCAACCTCCACGCAGCTTTCGAGGACGGGATGGTGTACGCCAGGGACGTCCTCGCGGTGGACGACGCCGAGTACCTCGGAAGGATTCAGAGGGCCGCATCGGGCGCACTGAACCTCTCGGTGTTCATAGCGTTCCCGACGAAGCAGTCCATAAGGGTCATGCTGGCCAAGGCGCACATGAACGCGCTCAACCTGGCCGTCAACGGCCAGATAGCCAACAAGGAGACCATCAAGCTCATGCTCGCGAAGGCCAACGCTCAGATGCTTTCGCTCGCGTCCAAAGTCCCGGCCGCGCTCGACGACGACCTGAAGGCGACTCTGAGCAGCAAGCCCAAACCGCCTGAGGACAAGGGCGGAGACGGCAAGAAAGACGAGAAGAAAGAGGAGAAGACGGAAGAGAAGGTCTCCGAGGCAGAGGCGGCGGCCGGCCTGGGAGCACTGTTCGGATAATCGATTGAAGGAGGCAGAAGAATGGAGTATGTATACAGCGCGATGGTCCTGCACGCGGCGAAGAAGCCGGTGACGGAAGAGGGAATAACGAACATCCTGAAGGCAGCCGGAGTCCAGGCGGACGCGGCCAGGGTGAAGGCCCTCACGGCGGCCCTGGAAGGGGTCAACATCGACGAGGCGATCGCAAAGGCGGTCGCGGCGCCGGTCGCAGCAGCCGCTCCAGCAGCGGGACCCGCAGACAAGAAGGAAGAGAAGAAAGAGGAGAAGAAAGAGGAAAAGGGAGTCTCCGAGGCAGAGGCCGCGGCAGGCCTTAGCGCGCTATTCGGCTGAGCCCCATCCGTTTTCTTCAAACCTCTTCCCGAGTCTTCTTTCTTGGAAAAGGCTAACTTACTAGAAGATGAGCCAGAAACAGACAACTGTCAGAACCCTAGCATGAGCTAGCTCTGCTCGAGCATCTTGTTGACTTCTTTCTCGAACAGCGAGACGAGCTCCTCCCCGATCTCCTTCCTGAGCTCCGGCGGGACCATGGAAATGCCCAGCTTGGCACCGCACTTGGCGATCTTCAATATGGAATAAGCCTCGCGGACCTTGGCCTTCATGAGTTCCTCGACCGCCTCCTTGAGCTCCTTCTTGAGCTCCGGATCGGACTCGAGCTTCTCGCGGATCTGCCTCTTGACCTCGTCTCTGACGAGGTCCTGGACGGCGTCTACGATGATCGTCTCCGAGCTAAGCATCGACCTCGTGCCCTTCAGCAGCGAGCCGATTAAGTCCTCACCCTGCGCCACTTTCGCACCCACGCATCGACCGCTGTTAGAGCTTAAATGGTTTTGCCCCTTGCAGGAACATTCGCGACTCCCCTGCAAAGCTTTTAAGATAGACCAAAACCCATAGCGAGGAAGCCATCCAGGCTGAGCCGATGTGGGACACCGTAGGTAAGAGCGTATTCAAGGACCAGCGAACACTGTCTTTCGACTATGTTCCCCAGAAGCTGGTGCACCGGGAAGCACAGATGAAGAAACTGGCCATGCTCTTTAGGCCGGTCATCGAGGCGAACGTCTCCCAGAACGCCGTGCTGATAGGCAGCGTGGGCACTGGCAAGACTGCTATGGCTAAGCGTTTCTGCATGGACATGAAGGAGTACGGTGAGAAGAACCAGAAAGCGATCGACTGGGCGCTCGTCAACTGTCGGCAGAGGAACAGCGAATCCAGTGTCGTGCTGCAGATAGTCAACCACTTCCAGCCGAACTTCCCGGACAGGGGGTTCTCGATCACCGAGATGCTGAGGATACTCAGGAAGGACCTGGAGAAGAGGAAGGTGCATCTGGTTGTCGTGCTCGACGAGGCAGATGTCCTCCTCAAGAAGGCTGGCCCGGACATCATCTACAAGCTCACGAGATTCGAGGAGGAGAAGGTCGAGGGCAGGGAGCAGGTCTCGCTCATGCTCGTCTCTCAGAAGAACGTGTTCGACATGCTCGATGCCGCTTCCGTGAGCACTTTCAAGCGGACGAACGTGGTCGAGTTCGGGAAGTACACGCACGAAGAGCTGAGGGACATCGTGGCCTCGAGGGCGGAGCTCGCCCTGCACAGGGACTCCATCGAGCCGGACTCGATCGACCTGATCGCGGAGATCTCCTCCGAATGGGGAGATGCGCGATTCGCGATCGAGATACTCGAGAAATCGGGCATGCTTGCAGACGAGGAGAGCGCGGGAATAGTTTCGGTTGAGCATGTGCGAGCAGCCAAGGCGGAAGCCTACAGCTCCGTGACCGAGTCGAAGCTCGCGGGGCTAGACAAGCATCAGAGGCTTGCGCTCCTTGCGATCGCGCGCGCGTCGAGGGGCAAGGCATACATCACGACGAAGGACGCGGAATCCGCATACGCGGTCGCGTGCGAGGAGTATGACGAGAAGCCCAGGGCTCACACGGCCTTCTGGGGGCTGATGAAGGACTTGGATACGTTGGGCGTCGTGAGCGCCAAAAAGAGCGGCCCGGGCATCTCGGGCAAGACTACGGTCATAACCCTTCTAGACATACCCGCAAAGGTCTTGGAGAAGAAAGTCCTGGAAATGCTCGACCAAAAGAACTGAGCATAAAACTGAGCATTGGGGGTGTCTACCCCCACTGACAGTACTGGGAAGGTATTTATATAGCGGGCTCAGTCTCAATTTCATTCTGAAGGGGGAGGCCATTGGAAGATAAAGCGGCGATTGAGGCGATCCGCCCCCAGGAAGGGCTGTGCTACGTGGTTCGTGAGCGCAAGCCTTTCCTCGCTTACAAGCTCTTCGAGAGCTCTGTCGCCGAGAACATGCCAGGCCTCTGCGTGACCAGGCAGTTCCCCGACAAAGTCAGGGACGCCTTCGAGCTGAAGGACACGCGCATTCTGTGGCTCAGCCACACGCCGGGAAAGGACCACCATAACCCGACGAGCATAGGCACGCTCGCGACAATCATATCCTCCTTCATAGAGCGTTATGACAAGTGCATCGTCCTGATAGATGGGCTTGAGTACCTCGTGATCAACAACGGGTTCCAGCAGGTGCTGAGGTTCGCCGAGCACATAAACGAGCAGGTCATGCAGAGCAAGTCCGCAGTCCTCATCCCGATCAGCCCTACCGCATTCAGCGAGAAGGAGCTAGCCCTGCTCGAGAGGAACGTGGAGGTCATCGAACAGCCTACGGTCAGCGTGGGCCTAGAGAAGGAGTTCATGAACCTCATAGACCAGTACCGCTGATCAGCGCGCACCCCATTTTCTAGCACGACCTGTGTCGTAAGTTCCCAAAGCTTTTCCAGAGAAAACAGTATTCGGCCCTCATGCACAGGACTCCGCTCCGTGACGAGCACGTCGCTCTCGGCGCCAAGATGGTCTGGTTCGCGGGCTGGGACATGCCCATCCAGTATACGACCATCATCGACGAGCACATGGCGGTAAGAAAGGCCTCGGGAGCGTTCGATGTGTCCCACATGGGGGACTTCATAATCAAGGGCAAGGGCGCGGGCGCCCTGATGAACAACCTGGTCACGAACGAGGTGAGATCTGCACCCGTCGGGAGGAGCGTTTACGCACACATACTCGACGATCAAGGCAGGATACTAGACGATACCATCGTCACCTCGCTCGGCGAGGACGAGTTCTTCATGGTTCCCAACGCCGCGACGACTCCTAAGATACGCAAATGGATCGAGGAGCACATCGCGGGGCAGCAGCTGGTGGACATGTCCATGGACCTGTCCTGCGTCGCGGTCCAGGGGCCTACTGCCAAGGATGTTCTGAAGGGGCTGACCTCTGCTGACCTGTCCGTGCTGAAATCCTTCTGGGGGGTTTTCGTCAGACTCGATGGAATTGCACACGACGGAACAGCCCCCAAAACCGACATGTTGAAGGGACGAACGCCTGCCAACGGCGCAGGAAGAGGGATCATCGCATTCGTGTCAAGGACTGGATACACTGGAGAGGACGGTTTCGAGGTGATCGCAGAGAACGAGAACGCGGTCCCCGTCTGGAGAGCGATCTTGGAAAAGGGAAAGGCCTCCGGGCTCAAACCGATAGGCCTCGGCGCTCGAGACACCCTCAGACTCGAGAAATCGTTGCTCCTTTCCGGTACGGACTTCGACGGATCCCAGACCTCGCTCCAGACCGGGCCGTCTTGGGTAGTCAAGTGGGACCACGAATTCATAGGCAAATCCGCCCTCGAAGCCCAGAAAGCCTCGGGAGGCTACGACAAACTGGTCTGCATGGCCGCGAAGGACAAGGGGGTCCCCAGGCACGGCTACGAGATACTTATTGACGGAGAGAAGATAGGAACCGTGACGAGCGGCACGCTGTCACCAGTCCTCAAGAGAGGGATCGCGATGGGTTATGTCCCCCTTTCGAGAGCAGAGCTTGGGACCAGTGTTCAAATCAAGGTCAGAGAGACCATGCTCGATGCCGAGATAGTCAAACCACCTTTCGTGAAGAGGGAATGAGATGAAGGAGTTGCTGGAAGAGCTAATCAAAGTACCCGGGGTATCTGGGTTCGAAGAGAGCATCAGGGACTGCATCAGGGAGAAGGTCGAGGCCATGGGCCTCAAGACCCATGAGGACAACATAGGCAACCTCATCACAATCGTGGGAGACTCCGGCCCCAAGATCGTCTTCATCGCGCACATGGACGAGCTGGGGCTCGTTGTCACAAAGATCGAAGGCGACGGATCCCTTAGGATCAGGAAGATCGGGGGCATTGACGACCGGAGCCTGGTTGGCCGAGTGGTCAACATCAAGACCCAGAAGGGGATAGTCACGGGGGTCCTCGGGCTCAAACCCCCGCACCTGATGACCGAGAGCGATGACAGGAAGAAGGTCGTCAGCTGGGAGGAGGTCCGCGTGGATGTCGGTACCAGGAGCAAAGCGGAGTCCGAGAAACTCGGGCTCAGGGTCCTCGACCCCATGGTCTTCAAAAAGGATATCTCATACCTCGGGGGAGACCTCATATGCGCCCGGGCAGTCGACAACCGCGCAGGATGCGTCGTGATCCTGGACGTGCTCTCTAGGCTCAAGGACCGCAGGCTCCCTGTTCAGCTGGTTTTCGTTTGGGGCGTTCAGGAGGAGACCGGATTAAAGGGCGCGAAGGTCATCGGATTCACAATGAGGCCAGACTACGTTTTCGCGGTCGACATCATGACCTCGACCGACGGCCCCATGCAGGGAGATACCTACGAGAAGGTGATGCTTGGGCACGGGCCCGCGATGCGTATGCTCGACCACGGTGCGGTCGCATCACCCAAGCTCAGGAAGATGATCGAGGACATCGCGCGTGTGAACAAGATACCGCTCCAGTATGGCACTGGCGGAGGCTCGACGGACGGAGCCGCCATGCAGGAATACGGCTCCCTCATGATGCCTCTCGGAATACCGATGAGGTACACACACTCGCCGACTGAGTGCGCAAGCCTGAAGGATATGCAGAACGCATCTAAGATACTCGTGAAAGTCGCTGAGAGATTAGCGGGCGAGAAGAAGCGGTGAACCTGTGAAGTCCGAGGCCGAAGACGTCCTGACAGACCTCGTGCTGATGAGGAGCACGTCCGAAGATCCGGTGCAGCCTATCGCCGACTACGTCTCTCACAAGCTCAGGAGACTGGGGATAGAGCCTAGGCACTTCGGCTCCAAGGACCGCCCCGCGATTGTGGGCCAGTTCCTGCAGAAAGGGGTTGTTCTCTCCGGGCATCTCGATACCGTCCCGCACGGGACCGGGTGGAAAAGGGAGCAGGCCGAGATAGTAGACGGGGTCATGTACGGACGAGGGGCGTGCGACATGAAGGGAGGCTGTACTGCGATGCTCTTGGCCGCGGAGGATCTCGCCGCCGCCAATGTCCCCTTCACTCTGTGCTTCACGACGGACGAAGAGACCACGATGAACGGAGCAGCAGCTGCGGCGAAGGACTCGGCATTTTCCTCGGCTCCGTCAGTCCTGATCACCGAACCCAGCAATTTCGAGATCGTGGTCAAGGAGAAAGGGCTCCTGCACTTCTCGATCAGCACCAAAGGCAAGGCAGCCCACGCGAGCCTCCCCCATCTGGGCGAGAACGCGATCGCGAAGATGGTTCGGCTGCTCTCGAAGCTTGAGGACCTTCAGAAGATACCTGAGGACCCGCTCAGTGAGATGACTATGTGCGTCGACACCATCAAAGGAGGCACCAGGATCAATGTCATTCCGGGAGACTGCGAAGTGGAGATCGATGTCAGGTATCCGCCGAACATGACCACACAATCGGTCCTGGATCTGGTGCGAACGAGAGTTGGCAGCCAAGGTTACGACGTCAAGATACTCCATGAGCTGGATCCGGTCGAGACCAATCCGAACAACCCTGCCGTGACAACCCTCAAGGGACTGATCGGCCCCGATGCCAAGATAGCTGCTGTGCCCTATGCGACAGAAATGGTTCAGTTCAAGTCGGCCAATCAGGCTGTTATGGTATGCGGTCCTGGCGAGCCCGCGATGTGCCACATAATCGATGAGAGGATAGACATTGGCCAGATTGTGAAGGCGACCGAGCTCTATGTTGAGTTCTGCAGCCGCATGACAGAGTGATGTGCTCGTTCACTTGGGCGGGACGAAGGTCACATAGTAGAAGATCAAACCGTATATGACCGTAAACACGATGACGGCCCCAGCTAAGGCTGCAAACGTGCCTCCTTCGCCCTCTACCGACAGGGAAACGAACAAGAAAAGGATCGATCCAATCACAAACAAAGCTATGGCTAGGAAGTTCAACACCAACCACAGAGTCTTGGAGTAGGTATGTTCCTCCCCGAAGCCAAGCAGGTGATACTTCGTTCTGACGAAAGCGGAATCGGACCCGCTGTCGATTGTTACCGTTGTGATGAACAGCGTGAATGACCTGACCCAGCCGCTGCTCACGTCAACACCCATTCTCTCGGACTCGCTATTGACCAGAAGATTGTCAAACCCACAATACGGGCATCTCGACTCGCCATCGTCAACCACTTTGGAGCAACGCGGGCATTCCCAACCACGTTGACGTGAAAGGTTGGACTCTGGAACTGTCCCAGATTCGCAAACAGTGCACGTCTCTACGTAGTCAGGATACTCTCTGCCGCACTTGGAGCACTTCACTAGCCATTCCCGGGTCGATTACGCATGGTCAGGCTAAAACCCTTTCTCCGGGAAGCCAGACGCTCAGGGATAGACGCGCGCGACCGTCCGGGGGAATGGTGTCGCATCCCTTATGTGCTCTAGCTTGCAGATCCATGTCACGATCCGCTCTATTCCCAGCCCGAAACCAGAGTGAGGGACCGAGCCGTACTTCCTGAGGTCGAGGTACCACTGATAGTTGTCCAGGCTATCGCCCTTCTCTCTGAGTCGCTCGATCACCAGAGCGTTGTCCGTCTCCCTCTCGCTTCCGCCGATGATCTCGCCGAAACCCTCGGGAGCCAGGAGATCGCTGTTCTTGTACGTCTTGGTGTCCGCTGGGTTCTCCTTCATGTAGAACGGCTTGAGCTCCTTCGGATAGTTGACAATGAACACCGGGATTTCCCTATCCTTCGTCAGCTCCCTCTCCTCGATCGCGCCGAGGTCACTGCCCCATTGGAAATCCAAACCTCTCTTCTGCAGGAACTCGACAGCCTCTCCGTATTGCATGCGTTCGAACGGTGGAGCGATCTTCTTCAAGGAGGCAGGGTCGCGCTTCAGAAGCTGCAGCTCGTCTGGGCATTCCTTGACCACATTATGAAGCATCGCGGTGACCAGCTGCTCCTGAACCTGCATGTTCTCCTCGTTGGTCATCCAGGCAGCTTCCATCTCCAGATGCCAATATTCCGCGAGGTGTCTCGGAGTCCGTGACTTCTCCGCCCTGAAAGACGGCGTTAGAGAATACACCTTCCCACAGGAGAATATCAGCGACTCGAGGTAGAACTGGGCGCTCTGCGACAGGTAGGCAATCCGATCGAAGTACTTGATTTGGAACAGCGTGGTGCTGTCTTCCGGGGCGACGCCCGTGACGATGGGCGGGGTCACCTCAACGAAGTCGTTCTCGTGGAACCACTCGCGCGCTCCCCTCAGCAACGCTCCTTTGATCTTCATGACGGCCGTCTGTTCCCTCGACCTTATCCAAAGGTGTCTCTGGTCCAGGAGGAGTTCCGTGCTCTGGTACTCGGTTATCGGAAACGCGTCAGCTACGCCCACAAGCTGGAATCTCGTCGCCCTTATCTCGAAACCGCCGGGTGCGCGCTTGTCCTCGGCCACGGTTCCGTCGATGATCGCTGACGACTCTATCCCGGCCTTCGACGCTGCCTCGAAGTCCTCGTCTGGTACGGACCCTTTCTTCACGGTGACCTGCATGATCCCCGAGCCGTCCCTGAGCACGCAGAAGACGATTCCTCCGCTGCTCCTGGTCCGATAGATCCATCCCTTGATCTGGACGGCCTTCCCGACCTTGTCCTTTGAGAGAGCCTGCCTGATGGCCGACATCCAGATGCGGAAGACCTGATGCCGATATAAGCCCTTCGGATGGGGCGGAAGCCACTTATCGGAAGACGCTGGTTCTCTACAACGTGATGCTGCGGAGAGCGTGTATCGACGACCTCCCAGGGATAATGGGGATCGAGGACGGCTGCTTCGGCGCTGAGAGGTTCAGCCCAATCACTATTCAGGCATTCCTTGTCAGGGAAGACACTTTCGTGGCAGTCGCCGAGATCGAGAACAGAATCGTAGGGGCCGCGATGTGCATGCACTCCAAGTGCATGGGCGAGGGAAGGATCGCTTCCGTCGCGGTCCTTCCTGAGTTCCGCGGTCAGGGGCTGGGGGGCGAGCTACTGGACCAGTGTGAGAAGGAATTCAGATTGCTCGGCCTGACCAAATTCACGCTCGAAGTCGAAACGATTAACGCCCCCGCGGTGGACCTCTACATCTCCAGAGGATATGCCGTCAGAGGCATCATCAAGAACTACTACTCTGAGGGCAGGGATGCCTACCTGATGGAGAAGACGTCTCCAATGAAGGGCAAGAGGTTCAGGATCAAGCTTTCCTGACCACGAGCTCTAGATTGAGTTTGTTGACTACCCACTTGGTTGGGTTGTCCAGTTCCGCTTTCTTCACCACATCCGTCGCATGCGTCTCGTGCATGATGTGGGTCTTGTGGGAGAACACGGCAACCTCAATATCGGGGTGGCCAGAATATTCGACAACGACCGAGTCCTCAAACCGTAACCCCTGTTGCTTCCGCATGTGCTGGATCCTTCTGACTACCTCTCTCGCGAGGCCTTCGAGCCTCAGCCTCTGATTGATGCCAATGGACACGTATGCGTGTACTCCTCCGACATTCGCGTGGGAGTATCCAGCCTTCTCCTTCTCGGTGATAATGACATCGTCCTCGAGGAGATCGAAGCCCCCGAGCCGGATCCTTCCCTTGGCCTTGAGATGGGTGACCAGCTGGTTCCCGTCCACCATCGACATGAGCCGCGCAACCTCTGGCGCGCCCTCTTTCAGCCTCGGCCCTAGGTTCTTGAGGTTGGGGGAGACCGCATAGTCGATCATCTTCTCCCTGCTCTCGAGCACCTCAACCTTCTTGACATTGAGCTCCTCCGCAATCATCTTCTCGTATCTTCTGAGCACCCACATGTCATCATGACCTGCAGCTATGACCACCTCGTCGAGTGGTTGGCGCAACTTCAGGTCTTCCTTCTGTCTCGCCAGCCGCCCTGCTTCCGCCGCCTCCCGAACGAGCTCCATATGGCCCTCGAGGGACTGGTTGATTAACTCGATGTCAGGAACAGGATAGTCCTCGAGATGGACGCTCTCTTTGCGCCCCTTCATGTTCCTGTACAGCCAATCAGCAAAGAACGGGGCAATCGGTGCCATGGCCATCGACAATGTGAGCAAGCACTCCTTCAGTGTCACGTGTGCGGAGAACCTGTCCTGCGGGTCGCTATCCTCCCAGAAGCGGCGTCTTGAACGTCTCACGTACCAATTGCTCATGTCCTCGATGAAGGACCGGATGGAAGCCACGGCTCTGTGCACCTCAAGCGTGTCAAAGGCGCTCCTTGTGTCGACCACCATTGAATTGAGACGGGATATCAGCCAGCGGTCCAGATCGTGCGTCTTGCCACGGCCTTCCTCCCCGCTGTACCCATACGAGTTCGCATTCGTGGAGTAGAAAGAATAGATGTTCAGGAGGGTGTTCATGGTCCCCACCATGGTCTCCCTCACGCTATCCTGAGAGAACTCCACCGACTGCCAGACAGGACCCCCAAGAAGGTAAAGCCTCGATGCATCAGCGCCAACAGCTGCGAAGACGTCATCTGGGTAGATCTCGTTCCCGGAATCCTTCCGCATCTTCTTGCCCTCATTGTCGAGGACCGTACCCATCACGAGTACAGACCTGAAGGCGGGCTTGTCGAAGAGAGCGGTACCGATCACGTGCTGCGTGTAGAACCATCCTCGGGTCTGGTCGACCGATTCCGATATGAAGTCCACTGACCGGTGGGTGTCGAACTGCTCCATATTCTCGAAGGGGTAGTGATATTGCGCGAAGGGAGCGCATCCGGAATCGTACCAGCAATCGATCACGAACTTCTCTCTGCGCATCATCCCGCCACATTCGCCGCACTTGAGCTCGATGTCATCGATGAATGGCCGGTGCAGGTCAAGCTTGTCGGGGATCTGCGTGGCGGCCGTAGACCTGAGTTCCTCGAGACTGCCTACACAGACTTCATGGCCTTTCTTGCACCGCCACACAGGGAGCGGAGTTCCCCAGTATCTGGTCCTGCTAATAGCCCAGTCCCTCGCGTCTGCCAGGAAGCTCCCGAACCTACCCTCCTTGAAAGTCTCCGGGACCCACTTGACCTGCTCGTTGAGTTCGATCATGCGCTTCTTGAGGAGTGAGGCCTTCACGAACCATGATTCGGTCGGCTTGTAGATCAGGGCCGAGTCACACCGCCAGCAGAACGGGTACGAGCGCTTCAGCAGAACCCACTTCAGCAGCAGCCCTTTGGCCTCCAATAGTCGCATGACCTCTGCATCCGAGTCGCGTGCCAGCCGCCCCTCCAAGTCCGGAGCCTTGTCCGTGAACCTGCCCGATTCGTCGACTGGGTCGAAAAGCTGAACGCCCTCCCTCTTGCCCAGCTCGTAATCGAGCGCCCCGTACGCGGGTGCGACATGTACGATCCCCGTTCCGTCGTCTGTAGGCACCTCGGATGAGTGAACGACGACGAACGCGTTGTCCTCGCGGTTGGAGTAATTGAAGGGAGGACTGTATCTTCTTCCGATGAGCTCGCCGCCAGGGAACCTCGAGATTTCCTTGGCGCCTGGAACCATGGCCTCCTTGCGTTCCGCTGACAATATGAGCCTCTCGCCTGCATGCTCAACCTCGACGTATTCCCTGTCTCGGTCCACCGCAAGCAGAGCGTTGCCGACCAGAGTCCAAGGGTTCGAGGAATAGACGAGCAGGCTAGCGTCCATACCCTCCAGCCTGAGCTTGACCACAACAGCCCTGTCCTCCACCTCTTTGAAGCCTAGCGCGACCTCGTGTGTGCTCAGAGTTGTCTCGCACCTGGGGCAATAGGGCAGGACCTGGTAGCCCCTCGCGAGCAGACCCTTAGAATGAAGCTGCTTCAACGACCACCATACGCTCTCGATGTAGTCGTTTGACATGGTCATGTAGGCGTTGTCGTAGTCGATCCAGTAGCCTATCCTCTGGCTCATGTGCTCCCAGTCGGCCTCGTACTTGACGACGCTCTCCCTACACATGGCATTGAACTTCGCCACTCCGAAGGCCTCGATATCCTTCTTACTCTTCAGGCCCAGGAGGCGTTCCACCTCGATCTCCACCGGGAGCCCGTGGCAGTCCCAGCCCGCGATGTACGGGATGACCTTGCGTCCGTTCATTATGTGATATCTGAGGAACGCGTCCTTCACTGAACGCGTGAGCGCGTGCCCTATGTGGGGGCGGCTATTGGCGGTCGGAGGGCCTTCGCAGAACACGAACGGCTCTCCCCCCATCATCCGTTCCTTCACTTTCTGGAGGATATCCTGCTCAGACCAAGACCGGAGGATCTCCTCCTCCAGTTGGGGGAATGTCTCCCCCGCAGGTTCCCGGTAGCATGTCTTCATCGCAACAGATTCCTCCAGAAGGACTCTATCACAAACTCGGCAATGGCAGCTAGAATCAGCTGATAATGGCTATAATCCAGAGAGCCACCGAGTTCATGCAGAAAACCGAACGGCGTGACGATATTTAATGCTTGGTCGGATGGGCGGGATTCGTCCCGGCAAACGCCCGTGCCAGCAATGCCTGGCCGGCCTGCACGTACCGTAAGCGATTTAAGAAAGGTCTATATAATAGAGGAAGTATAGCGCGGCACCGTGCAGTCCGTGGCCTGGGGTGGTGCCTCCGGCCGATTGGGGTGAAGACTGATGGAAGAGCCCTTGTGCAACGTGGAGTTCCTTAAGAGCAACGCGAGCTACATCGCAAGAGTTCAGAGTGACCTCGGCGGAGTGAGGGAGTACAGAAGCGCAAGTCTGGAGGAGATCCTGGAGCAGGTTATCATAGACCTCCAGGAAGAGTTCGAAGGGGCTCGGCTGTAGAACTTCAACATTCACATTGGGCGTGGGACCCTGGACGCTGTCCCGTATTCGCCCTTAGCGTCTGGCACCACGAGAGGCGCGACAACAACCAGGGGGCGATGAGATGGAAGAGAAGGACAAGAAGGAATACGAAGAGGTCATTTCGTCGTACTATGGCGACGAACAAGTGACCGCCCTAGTGACTTTCAAGATCGACACGAAGGGTTCGGACCAGGTCGCTCAGAAGATCGCAGGTTTCGACCACATAGAGGATGTGTTCCTCGTGACGGGCGACACGGACATATTCGCGAAGGCCCGGTTTCCGAACTACGCGGCGCTCAAGAAGTTCATCGTAGACGACGTCGCCGAGATAGATGGCGTCAAGGAGACCAAGACATTCATGGTCGTGACCACGTTCAAGGAGCGGGGGACGATCAGGCCCGAAGGCGACGAGGAGAAGAAGTAGGAGGTTCGGGACCATAGCCCGGGAGATGCTCCTCAGAGGTGACCGGTATGGATATGGAAACGAGACTGAAGCAGATAATGGAGATACTGGATCAGCTTGCGGAGGACAACTCCGTCCCAAGGAACATAAGGCGCGGGGCGACAGAGGCCAAGGATAGACTCTCACTGAAGAGTGAAGCCCTGGACATCAGGAGTGCGAGCGCGATAATGATACTTGACGAGCTCGCGAACGACCCGAACATACCGCTCCATGGAAGGACCTTGATCTGGAACGTCATTAGCCAACTCGAGACGGTGAAGTAGCACCGTCCGGGGCAACACAGTTAAATCGCCCCATTCTTTTTACTGCATCCCGAGCGGCTGTAGTCTAGCGGTTAGGACTGGAGCTTCCCAAGCTTCAAACTCGGGTTCAAATCCCGGCAGCCGCACTCTCATGCGTAGCCAGAAGAGTATCGTTCTTTGTCAATCGAAGGTGTAATTGCAGTCGCACAGGCGGGTGTTCGAGCAGGACGCTGTAGCATCCGCATTCTGGCTCAGAAAAGCCCTTAGGGAAGGAAAGGCGATTCCCAGGCGGAGGAATGGCTGTGGCAGACGCTTCGTTGGTTTTGGATGCGATAGTGGCGGTGAGCATTGCTGCGGGCGCATTCTTCGCGGTCGTAGAACTGCGGTCTCTGTCAAAGGATAGAAGGACAGAACTGATAATGCGAATAAATGAGCACTGGAGTTCCAAGGACTTCGAAGAGGCCTGGATCAAGGTGAGAGAGTTGGGTTCCAAGGATCCTGGGGAGATGGAGAAGAGATGCTCCAAGTTGTCGCTCTGGATGGTGGTCAACTATTTTGATGGGATAGGCGACCTGGCTCAAGAGAATCTTATCGACAGAGAGTTCGTGCTCGGACACGTTAACTGGATCTTCATGTGGGAGAGATTAGAGCCCTGGGTACTTGACATGCGCCAGAAGATGGGGAATCCATGCATCGGACGCGCTCTGGAATGGGCTGCTGCTGAAATGAGGGAGCGTGATCTCCTTCGGAAGAGACTCGCGCCGGTGCGACCTTCCTAGTCGAATAGGCAAGAAGATGCGAATTGCTGCGCCTGCCCAGGTCCTGCTCCAATAGCGCATGAACCACATTCAGACATGCGGGTCTCCAAGGTGCCAAGGTCCGATCTCAATTCCCCGCTTATTGAAATCAGAAAAAGGGTGTCTGGCTCCTGCTGAGTCCAAGACCCGGCAGCCGCACTCTGCATTTTCGACCGAAGCCGATGTGGGAAGAAGTGATCGGCAGCTAACAACAGGCTAGAAGTATCACACGCTCAGGTAATTCCATTGGCGTGATCGGAATGGCAGACTAGGAATTCTGATATAGAGCTCACAGTATGAAAGGAAGGTAAGAGGTTTGGATTGCCCACAGACGCTCTCACTGCAGAGGCGGCGGAGGTGCGATCTATCCATGCCCGCCGAGCCTATGCTAGGCTGACGATCTCGAAAACACGGGTGCGAGCAGTGCCCAACTCGAGTGCCCCGACACTAGCGGAACACAGCCAACTCTGGTGTAGACCTACTCAGGCGGCCTCGAAGACTTCCTTTATCCGCTCGATTGCCCAGTCAATCTCCTCTTCCGAAATCACGAGGGGTGGCGCGAAACGTACGGTCTTCTCGTGGGTGTCCTTCGCAAGCACTCCTTTGGCCATCAGCTTCTCGCAGATGGGGCGGACTGTTTCGCCTGGCTTGAGATGGAATTCAACCCCGATCAGCAATCCTTTCGCCCGTATCTGCTTAATCTTCTTGCTCTTAATCTCCTTGAGCCTCTTGACGAAGTACGCCCCCATCTCGGTCGCCCTATCAGCGAGCTTCTCCTGCTCGAGGACTTCCAGAGACGCCTGGCCAATCGCACATGCCAGGGGATTACCACCGAATGTGCTCCCGTGGGAGCCCGGGGTGAATACGCTCATGATCTCCCGGGTCGACAGCGATGCCGAAACGGGGTAGAGCCCTCCTCCCAAAGCCTTCCCGACACACAGTATGTCGGGCAGAATATCTTCGTGCTGGTAACAGAACATCTTGCCGGTCCTTCCGAAACCGGTCTGGATCTCGTCAAGAATCAGTAGGATTCCTCTCTCGGTGCAAATCCTCCTCAGCTCCTTCAGATAGCCAGGAGATGGGATGTTTATGCCCGCTTCACCCTGGATTGGCTCCACAAGTATGCCTATCGTCTTGGGGGTTATCGCTCTGGCGAACGCCACGGTGTCGTTGTAGGGGATGGTCACGAAGCCTGGCGTGAAAGGTCCGAAGCCCTTCTTGGAATCGGGATCGGACGAGAAACTGATGATGGTCGTTGTTCTGCCGTGGAAGTTCTGATCGCACACTATGATATCGCCCTCGTTCTCTGGGATACCTCTCTTCAAGTGCGCATAACGCCTCGCGAGCTTGATGGATGTCTCGACCGCCTCAGCTCCGGTGTTCATTGGCAGCGCCATCTCCATGCCGCTGACCTCGCAGAGCTTCTTGAGGAATAGGCCCATCCTATCGTTCGAGAAAGCTCTGGATGTGAGAGTGAGCTTGGACATCTGATCCGTGGCCGCTTTCACGATCTTCGGATGGAGATGCCCTTGGTTTATGGCGGAGTACGAGCTTAGCATGTCGATGTGTTTCTTGCCCTCCACATCCCAGACCCAAACGCCCTGCGCCTTGGATATGACAACTGGCAGCGGGTGATAGTTGTGCGCACCGTAGGTCTTCTCCATCTCAATGAAATCCTTCGCTTTCATGGGTACCCTCTCCGATCAGCGGGAATCGCAGACCTTCGCGGGGGTGCGGAAGGCGTTGCACGCTTAAAACTGTTCTAAGGAACATCCAAGGGTGTAGAAGCACCCGGAAGCCGCATCCCGAGCTCCTTCATAAGCACGAGGAGTGACATCACCAGTAGCCAGACGACTGCTGATAGAACCGCGACTGTCTCGACCCATGGATCCGTCCCGTTAACGATCAGGATCATCCCGAGCACGAACACTCCTACCGAAAACCATGTCCCTGGCCACCCGAGGGCACGCGTCCGATAGGACGCCTCCGCAATCAGGCCAAATGCTATTAGCAAGGTCAGGAAGAAACCGATAGAAACGACGAAGTGTAGATCGCCATAGTCCTCGGTAAACACACCCACAAGAATCAGGAAGGCGCACGCAACGAGAAGGGTTGCTGAGCCGACTAAAGAAAGCCTCTGCCTTCCGAATGTGGGAACGAGCGCTGTCACCGCGAAGGGCATCGCGAAGATACCAGCAAGTATGACCGCGGAGTTGAACGCCCAAGCAGCAGGGCCGACTCCCAGGTCGCTAAGGTAGTCCTCGAAGAATGTGTAGCCAGGGTCATTCGACAAGGCGATGTAGTACAATACGAGGAAGGAGACCGGCGAAAGAAAGCCGCACGCGACGCCGATGAGCCGCACCCGTCTATCCATGATACCCTCCAAGTCATCGGTGTCGAATCAGTTATATTTGATGCGGCCGGGCTCTGACAACTATCATTACACCTGCAGTCAATTCGGGGTCCGAGGGAGATATCGATGGCGAAGAAGACTGAGGGTGCAGTTCTGGTCCGACTGTTGGGAAGGAACGACTGCAAGGCTGCGGGGAAGTTCTGCGAGAAGACCCTGAAGTGGATGCAGGAGAAGTACCTGCACGGCGTGTACCCAGAAGAAGGGCTGAGGTTCGACATCTGGCATCATTCCGCCCAGAATATCCTGAAGGACCTTTCAGACCCAGACAGGTTCACGTTACTAGCGGTGAAGGGAGAAGACATCTGTGGGATTGCGAGGGGGACCGTCTTCGGCGCCAGCGGACAAGCCGTCCTGAACTACATAGCTGTGGATCCGGATCGCCAGCACGAAGGCATTGGGATGAAGTTGATGATAGCTTGCGAAGACCTCCTCGCCAAGAGGCGATGCCACAAGATATCCCTGCACACCCTCCCCGCGCTGATTCCCGCGGTCCGCCTCTACATGAAGTTCGGCCTGCTGCCAGAGGCCTACCTAAGGAAGGCCTGGTGGGGAGCGGATTTCCTGCTCATGAGCAAGTGGATTGGCGACTACAAGAAGACCGCGGAAAAGAAACGATAGGGAGCTGGAGGTCAGAGCTGTGTGTCCTGAGGAGCCGCTCTGATTATCCCGTAGACCGGTTTCGGGACATCAGGAAGGATATCATCGCCGGGTTCCTCGACCAGCCTCGGAACCGCGTACACCTTCTCCGGAACATCGGAGGCTCCTGAGCCAAGACGGCCATATGCGAGCCTCATGAGCACTAGGTCCGTTAGCGCGTATCCCCCAGCGACAACCACGGACAGTTCCCAGAGATATGTCCATGACGAGACTATGATCAGAACCGACGCGGCCGCTCCGAACACTATCCCCGTCACGAGGTTGACTATCGGCTGCTTATTGATCGACGTCACACCGATGTTCGCGTAGTTCACATGCTTCGCTATCTCAGCGATTTCGAACCGTATCACGAAGAACAACCCAACAGTGACTGCTACCCCCGCCACTACGGCTAGAAGGTGGATCAAGCCATCGGTCAGCAGAACGGTGATGCAGGCTATGACGAACGCAACGAGCATCCCGCCCGTCATTCTCGCCCCTCGGAAGAGCTTCAATGTAGATGGCATGACGGCTTTTCCCATGGTCCGAGACACGACTGCTCCTGAGAACTTGATGGATCTTGGAAACAACCTCGACATCGCGTTTGCGAGGTATGTCGAGTGCTTGACGAGAATTGGCGTGACGGCGCTCATGCCGAAACAAAAGGCACCGGCGAATGGACTCAGTTGCGACGCCATCGTAGCGCCTTTTACGTTGCTGCCAACGCTTGCGTAAAGGATTGACTCGACTCCACGACCGCACATGCTGGTTCCTATCGTAGCGGAGGCGCGCGAGGAGAATCCCATGAAGAACGACACCGAGGACATCACGAACGCCTCATAGAGTATGACAATCGGGATCGCAAGGATCACCATCCAAATGACCCTTCCGAACATTGCAGGGTCGATCATCATCCCGAATGCGGTGAAGAAGATGGCCACGAAGGCGTCTTTGAACGATTCGAGCTTTGACTGGACACGCTGAGAGACCTGGCTCTCTGCCAAAACCATGCCTATGAAGAACGCCCCGATAATCGGGGGCACTCCCATGACCGACGCCATGCCTGCCGTGAGAAAGACGATGCCGAGTGCGAACAGGATGAACAGTTCGTCATTCTCGATGCTGTTGAAGAACGACACGACGCGAGGGACGAAGAACATGGCGACCCAGACGAAGAACGCATTGAACGCAACTATTCCCAGAAGCAGGCGGCCGTACTCCATCGGGGTTGCTTCTGGATCGACGATCATGCCGCTGGCGACGGCAAGAATCAACATCGCGATGAAAGTCTCAACGACCACGAGACCTATCAGGAACTCCACCTCGGGGCTGGACATCCGCTTCAGGTCGAACAGCACCTTCATCGCGATGCTTGTGCTACTCATGGCCACGACCCCAGCGAGGAATATAGAGTCTATCAACGGCCAGCCCAGGAAGGATGCGAATACGAACCCGACGAAGAGGCCAACGCTGGTATCTATCACCGCGAGTATGATGGCGGGAGTTCTGACCTTCTTCAGCTTCGAGAACGAGAATTCGAGCCCGACGAAGAACATGAGCATTATCAGGCCGATGAACGAGAGCACCTCGACCAGGCTCGTGTCAGTGATCAGCCCATGATACTCATAGCCGAAGACGTTCACACTGATCTTGGGGCCGATCAGGATGCCGATGATGATGTATCCGATCATGACTGATTGGTTGAACTTGCGCGCCATTGTCGCCGCGACAAACGCGAGCAGCATGATGGCGCCCAGCTCAAACAGCAGACTCGGCTCTGACATCATAGGCCCAGCACTTCCAGTATGAGGAAGAAGGGGCTACCTGGCCCGGCAGCAATCGACCTGCATCCCATCCGGCCGAATATTGTCCTTGTCCGTACTTATACCTTTTCAGTATCGCGCGCGAGCCAGACGTTGCGCCTAGTAGCTCTGCTACTAGCTCAGACCGGTCCTGCGAAAACAAGCAGGACGATGTAGAATAGATACAGCGACCCCGAAGCCAAGAGGGTTCTAAAGCTTATTCTCTTGTTGACCTTGACATTGTAGTACATCCAGCCCGCAGCGACCAGCGCGATGACGATACTAGCGATGTTGATCGGCTCGAGGTCCCATTTCGTGAACAGCATGCCGATGCTTACGGGTATGCTGCTCTGGAATACCATTGCGCCGGTGATGTTCCCCAGGGCAAGTGTGTCCTTGGACCGCCAGTACCAGATCACGCTGTTGAACTTCTCAGGCAGCTCAGTCGCGATGGGAGCGATAAGGAACGCGAGTATCATCGCGGAAACGCCGACCTCAGACGAAATCGTCTCTACTTCGTCCACGAACACGCTCGCGCCGATGATTATGCCCAGGAGTGCGGCGATGACCTGCAGAATGATGAGCACTAAGCCGAGCCTCCCCTTGCTGGGCGATATCTTGGTCATCCGCGTGAGGTACAGCACCGGACAGCCCTCTTCCTTCACATCGCACTTGTCCTTGAGCGTGCGCCTGACATAGAGAGCATAGGAGAGCAGCAGTATGACGGCGATGCCATAGTTCAGGTAAGTCCTGTCGAACGATGTCTGAGTTCCGAGCACCCCCGTGGCAAGAGCGAACAGATACATCGTCATGAAGTATCTGAGGTCGCGCTCTGCGTGGTCTTGGTGGAGGACCAAGATGTCCTTTCTTCTGCCCTTGTGGTAGGCATACCATACGGATACGCCCCCCACGAACATCGCCAACGTGCCCAGCATGAAGGGCGCGCCGAGTATCGCGCCCTCTCCAATTTCCTCGCCCTCCGCCTCGCTCCCGAGGAATATCGCGATCAGCGGGATGATCGTCTCAGGCATAGCTGTGCCCACGGCGGCCAGAATGCTTCCCGTGGCTGTCTCGGCCAGGCCGAGCCTGCAGCCGAGCCACTCAATGCCGTTAGTAAACACTTCGCAGCTGAGGAGAATCACTAGCAGGGCGACGATGAGCATACCGACGCTCAGCGCCTCGATAGCCAATTGGACACCGGACCCGTTTATAGCCCAGGCCTACTTAAAGGATTCTCAAGGACTACCCCTAGAGGACCGCGACAGGATTGGGCCTGGCGAACCCATAACCATTAAGTAATCGCAATAGCTGACTCTCTCGCGATGTTCAACATCTTCAAGGGCAGGGGTTTCAAGACGCCCTGGCATCTGAGGGTGCTGTACATATCTACATTCCTTCTGAGGACCGCATTCGGAGCCCTCCTGCTGCTGATAGCAGACTACGTGCCGAACGCGGACGACCCGTACCTTTCCTTGCTCAATGTCGCGATCATAGCTGTGCCCTATCCTCTCGCCGAGATGGTCACGGCCAACTATTTCGGCATCCTTAGCGACAAGACTGGCAGGAAGCCCATTATCGTGGCGGGCACATCCCTCGCCGCTATCATCGTCGTATTGTACACTCTCTCCAACAACGTCTGGTACCTGTCGGTAATGCACGGCATTCACGGCATAGGTGCGGCGGCGACTGTCGCGCCCGCGATAGCCATGATAGCGGACCATGCAGACCGCTGCGACCGCGGGAGACAGATGGGATGGTTCGACTACTCGACGTTCCTAGGATACATCACGGGAGCAGTCGTCGGCGGGTTCATGATAAGCTTCGTAGGGGCGACCTTCGGGTTCGCAATCATCGCCGTAGTGCTCCTAGGCTCCGCGATCATGCTGCAGGTAATGGTCAGATACGAAAAGGCGATCGCGAAGTCCAAGGCGTTCTCGGGACTCAAGGCGCTCAAGAGGGCGTTCAAGATCAGGGAGATCAGACTGATGTTCCCCATCTGGCTCATCATCGCCACGCTCCTAGGGCTTGCCATAACCTATCTGCCGAGGATCATGCTCAGCCGGGACATCGAAGGCTCAACGATAGGCATACTCTTCGGGGCTGCGGGGGCTGTTCTTGGACTGCTGCAGCCGTTCTGGGGCAAGGTATCCGATGTGGTCGGTAGGATACCGGTGATGGCCTATGGCGTCTTCAGCATATTCGGCATCGTCATCATGATGCTGTTCTTCTCGGACTACGCCTTCGAGAGTACGGATGACGGGTTCGAGTTCAAGCTTCTCGGGATGATTCCGCTCGCAATCCTGGGGCTCGGTGCCGGCGCTTTCGTCCCAGCAGCTCTGGCGCTCATGGCTGATTCCTCGGACGAGGACTGCTACGGTGCCACGATGGGACTCTATTCCTTCGCGCTCGGGTTTGGGGCCTTCCTTGCAGAGAGCCTCGGGCTCGGGATCATACTCGCGAACAGGACGAACCCAGACCGCGCCGAAGCGGCTCCCGAGTGGTTGCTCTACTTCGCCGCCGCGCTCATCGCTTTGGCAGTCGTCATGATGATCCTATTCTTCTTATCCACCATGGTCAAGAACCGCTTGGGCAAGAACCGGACTGAGACCAGATGATAGAGATCGATGGTTCCCACGGAGAAGGCGGGGGACAGATCCTGAGGACCGCTATATCGATGTCCGCCGTCACACAGGAGTCAGCCAGGATCCTGAACATAAGAGCGGGAAGGCCCAAACCCGGCCTTTCGGCCCAGCACGTAACGAGCATCGAGGCGGTATCCGAACTGTGCGACGCGGAGGTCGACGGGCTGTTCCCGGGCTCTAAGGAGATCACTTTCCGGCCGGGTCAGCTCGTCGGAGGCAACTTCGAGTTCGACGTCGGGACTGCGGGCAGCATCTCCCTTATCGTCCTGAGCTGCCTCCTCCCTGCAGCGACCTCGCGGGCAACGATCAGGCTGAATGTCAAAGGGGGCACGGACGTCAGGTGGTCGCCTCCGATGGACTACCTCAAACTCGTTCACATGGCGATGGCCAAGATGTTCGGTGTTACTTTCGACACGGAGATCACATCCAGAGGATTCTACCCCGAAGGTGGAGGGGAGGTGGCAGTGGAGATCAACCCCGCCGGCAGGCTGACCGGAGCGCAGATATCCTCGCCGGGCCAGGTCAGAAGAATCGAGGGTGTTGCGTTTGCCCAGAACCTCCCAGACCATGTGCTGACCAGGATGAAGCACGCCGCAACAAAACAGCTCGTCGGGTCTAAGGAAGTTAAGATCGACTCGAACCTCTCGAAGGGCAGGAGCACGGGGGCGGGAATAGTCCTCGCCTCTGTCTGCGAGAACACGGTCCTTGGCCAGTCCGCGCTCGGAGAGAAAGGCGTCAGGGCCGAGGCTCTCGGAGAAGGGTGCGCCCAAGACCTTATGGAGACCGTGAGGTCAGGCGCTACTGTTGACGAGCACATGCTCGACCAGATACTGCCCTACATGGCCCTTGCGGATGGGCCCTCGCTGGTCACAGCGGAGGGAATGACGAGCCATGCCGAGACGAACATCTGGGTTCTCGAGAAGTTCGTCGGCAGAAGGTTCGATGTCAAGAAGGTTGGCGATCTCGTAGAAGTCAGGACAGCCTAGCCGTACATCTCTGGCCTGGGCAGTCCTTTGTCGTCCTTGCGCACGACCGCCTGCTTGCGTATCTCCCGAATGTGCTCCTCTATGCGTTGCGCCTCCTCGAACAGCGGCTTGGCGTCGAAGTCAATCCCGAGGAGGAGGTCGTCGATGGCTTCGAGGACGAGCGCGGCGGCGCGAGCGTCTGGAAAGTCGGGGTGCGCCTCCGCCAGCAGGGTTATGACGTCGAAATCGCGCTTCCTGCCCTCGTTCAGCAGGATGCCCGCAACACCGGAGATCACGCCTTCCTCGAACGACCGTATCCCATGCTGTTTCAGAAGCTCACGCGCGCGAGGAGTGCTCGAGATTCCGAAGACAACGTCAGATATCTCAGCGCTGTCCCTGAGCTCTGGATCGACCACCAATCCTTCGGGCGAAACTATCATCTTGCACCTTTGCTCGATGGCCCATCTGACGAGAGAATGAGATATCGGCCTTATCAGGTTGGGCGGCGCCTGGAACTCCGATATGAACGCAACTATCTGGTCCCCGCTCTTCCCTTTCTGGCCGGCGTATATCCTGACGGGGCTGAGGGGCTTCGCATCCCGGATCAGAGATACGGTCGGAAAGTGGACCGAGTCCATGATTCCGATGTGTTCCATGTCTAGTACCTTGATCAGGTAGTTGGCCGCAATCGAGCTCACAAGGCCGACGCTCGGGAAGCCATCTATTATCGTCGCTCCCTTGAGGTCCATCCTCTTGAGCTCGTAAATCTTGATGTCGTTCTCATCCATCGATTCACCTGATAAGATAGTTCATTTATAATGGTTAGGAGAGGACTTCGCGGATGGCGAAGTCATGACCCATTGCCTCCCCGTACGCCGAGATTCCCCAAAAGGTTCTTACACGCATTCGCCATGCTGAACCTTGGTTAATGTGAGGATAATAATCAACTGCGCCATGTCTGCCGACGGCAAGATCGCTCTAAAGACTAGGCGCCAGACGCAGATATCCAACGAGCAGGACAAGAAGAGAGTCCACACGCTCAGGAATTCATCAGATGCGATCCTGGTCGGAATCGATACTGTGCTCTCCGACGACCCCAAGCTGACCGTCAACGAGAAGTATGTCAAGAACCCGAGGAAGCCCATCAGGATCGTTCTGGACTCGAAGGGTAGGACGCCGAAGGACGCACTGGTGCTGAACGCGGCCGCGCCGACCATAATCGTGACGAGCGAGGGAAGTAAGAAGACCTTCAGAAACGCTGAGACGATAAGATGCGGGAAGGATAGGGTGGACCTGCGGAAGCTCGTCTCCGTCCTCGAGGCCAGAGGCATCAAGACCATGCTCGTGGAGGGCGGTTCGAAGGTGATGTGGTCTTTCCTGAAAACCAGGCTCGCAGATGAGGTCAACATCTTCGTAGGGAGCATGGTCATAGGCGGCGAGAAGGCTCCGACACCAGCGGGAGGCGACGGGGCCGAACGTGAGAAGGACATCGTGGTGCTCAAGCTCAAGAGAGCCAAGGCAATCGGGAATGGCGTGCTGCTGACCTACGAGGTGGTCAAGTGAACGATTCGATCTCCAAGCCGAAGTTCGTTGCGGACCACATGCTAGGTTCCCTTGCGAGATGGCTGAGGATGATCGGGTACGACACCGTCTACGACAAGAACATGGACGACAAGCAGATTGCATCGCTCGCGCGGTCAGAGAACAGATTCGTCCTCACGAGGGATAGAGAACTCTCCAAAGAGCCCGGAGCCATGATGGTCGAATCGGATGACTTGGACACGCAGCTGAAGGCCGTAGCGGACAAGTTCGGCCTCAAGTTCCAGGACGATCTGATCAGGTGCTCGGCGTGCAACGGGGACCTTCAGGATCTGCCAAAGGAGGAGGCGAAGCCTCATGTGCCGGAGGGCGCCTTCAACGTCAACGAGCGGTTCTGGAAATGCAGCAAGTGCGGAAAGGTGTACTGGAAGGGCACTCACTGGCTGGGCATAATGGACCGTCTGAAGAAGCTCAACCTTGCTTAGTCTCGACGCCGTGCAGGTGCTCACTGATTATCTTGCCGCTCGACGAGTTGACTATCATCGCACCGCCCTTGCCCTCGATACACCAAACGGGAAGATAGACCAGCCCCTTGGGCTCTATAACGATCGGGCTGTCCTTGACCTTCTTCCTCTCGATCAACTCTGAATGGCCGAAGTCACGGACGGTCTCGGAGAGAGCCTTGTACTCCTTCAATATCGTCTCGTTGGCAATCTCCATAGCCTTGTCGTGATCTATCTTCGGCTCTCGCTTTGAGTAGGGAGTGTCTATGGAGTCCACCAGTTCGAACCCCCACCTCCATGTCTCGACATGGCTAGTCAGGGCGTTGACAGCGACGATGCCAGCCCTCTGCTGGCCCTCATCTATGTTGAGGACGAAGTGGAAGAGGTAATGAGGGACCAGCTCGAGGTCGAACTTGTACCCCTGGATCTCGTGTCTGGAGAGGTACTTCATGTCCTCCAGGTGGAAGTTGGGCTTCACGATGCGCTCGGACTGCTCGGTCGCACTCTCCACAATGACTGGGATTGCCTGGTCGGAAGGCTCCAAGGGCCTTTCGGGGAACTCATCAGCAATCACTTCGTCTATGAGGCTCTTCCCTCTGTCCCCTCCGACGGTCTCGAGCTGCATGCTACCTATCTCGTGCTCGATTTCCTCCCGCCCCCAGTAGTGAACGCCGTTCCTCTGAAGCAGAGTCTGAATGCTATCATCCATCTTGCCGAGGGAGGCCACGACCTTCCTGCCGTGGAAAGCGGAAACGTTCCTGATGAAATCTTCGACATCGTCCATGAGCATGTCACTGGCCGCGAGAACCACGACTGATATGTCCTGCCGGTGGCCGAAGAGGTACCCTTCCTTCTCCTCCACCCGGAAGTCCCTCGACTGCAGTATCTGAACCAGGTGGTCCCTGAGCGTGGCCAAGCCTTGCCCCCAATCCGAGAACGCGGGTGAGTGATAAAAGGCTTCTGAGAGTGCTGGCTTGCCAAGAAAGTTAAATAGCTTGCGGGAGTGTTATTTCACCTGGGAAGCCCTGTCAGGACTTCGGTGGCAAGACATGCGACTCAGGATGCTGTTGCCAGTGGCCTTGTTCGCGGCCGGCATATGCGCCATCATTGCCTCGGTGGCCTCGGGAGAGTCGGAGGCATCACTTGTCCTCATCTTCCCCGTGATATCCGGCTCCGGGCCTCTCCTCCTGCTCGGCATCGTCTTGATCTTCCTGAGCTTCCTCGCAGGATTCGCAATGATGGTGACCGCGGCCAATCGGGTTGGTGCGCTTGATTTGGGGGAGGACGCGACGGAAACGCATGGGGAGGCTCCTAGGAAGAAGACGAGCTACGGCGGAGTGGTGCTCATCGGCCCAGTGCCAGTAGCGTTCGGATCTGACGTGAAGATCGCCAGAATCATGCTGGTAATCGGGGTAATCCTAGCCGTTGCCTTTATCGTCGCCCTTCTTCTCCTCTGACAGCAGAATCGCGGCTGCTTCCTCTAGGCTGATCTTTCTGCCCGCGGCGAAGTCACGCAGGTCGGCAACCACCTTGACGTACTTCTGAAAATCCAGGTTCCTGCGTCTCACGGCGCGGCCAACTGCCCTCTCCAGCTCTTCCTTTCTCTGTCTTGTCTGGACTGCCTCTCTGAGTATGTCGACATCCTCAGGATCCATCGATCAGGCCTTCTTGTGGGCAGCGCAGATGTCGATAAACGCCTGGAACATCTCGTACCCGTTGTCCGTGTGCTCTACCTCTGGATGGAACTGCAGCCCGTAGAGAGGTTTCGTGCGGTGCTTCATAGCCTGCACCTGGCAGTTGTCGGAGTGCGCAAGCTTCACGAAGTCCGGCGGAACCTCGGTAACCTCGTCGTTGTGGGACTCCCAAGCCACAAGCGTCTCGGGAAGCCCTTTGAAGAGATCGTCCTCGTCGGTTATCGTGACCATAGTCTTGCCGAACTCAGGTATCTTGGATGGCCCCGCCTTCCCTCCCAGATGCCAGGCCATGAACTGGTGGCCCGCGCATATTCCCAGGATGGGGACGCCGGCTTTGTCGATGTACTCTCCACAGAGCCCCATGCTCTCCTCGTTCAGGCCCACACGAGGAGCGCCTCCGGAGAGCACAAGACCGTCAGCCCGGATCTTATCGATAGGGGTTGTATTGGGGATTATCTCGCACTCGGCCCCCAAGTCCCTTAGAACCCTCCATTCCCTGTGAGTCCATTGACCGCCATTGTCCACGACTAGGATCCGCATGCTTGGGGGAACGGCCGGGGAATATAAATCCTCTACTGACCGCCATAGGACACCGCTCGGACGAACATCGAATTGAGAGGGCCAGGCTGCTCATGTGAAGGACAGCAGCTTATAAGTCAGAACACACAGGACAAGGCGAGTAATGAACGATGTTCTCCAACCATGCCCAGGAGCTCATTCCCACTCGATAGTTGCGGGAGGCTTGTCGGTCACATCGTACACGACCCTGTTGACCTTGTCCTTCATCTTGTTGGTTATCCGCGTGGAGATGGTCTCGAGGACGTCGTGCGGGATCTTCGAGTAGACCGCCGTCATGGCATCCACAGAGTCTACGGCCCGCACTGCGATCGTGTACCCATAGGCCCTGATGTCGCCCTGCACGCCGACGCTCCTGACTGGCAACAGGACGGCGAAGTACTGCCAGGGGAGCTTCATCTTGCCCTCCGAGGAGGCCTTCTCAATCTCGTCTTCCACTATCGAGCATGCCTCTCGAACGATTTCGACCGACTCTCTGGTCGGTTCTCCCATGACCCTTATCGCGAGGGCGGGGCCTGGGAACGGCTGCTTCTCCGCTACCTCTATCTTCAAGGCGCGCGCGACCTTCCGAACCTCATCCTTGTACAGGTCCCTTAGCGGCTCGATGAGCTTCAAGTCCATATCCTCAGGTAGGCCGCCGACGTTGTGGTGCGACTTGATCGTGTCCCGCAGTCCCCCACCGCTCTCTATCCAGTCTGGAGCAATCGTCCCCTGGACGAGGTACTCCGCGCCGGACTTCCTGGCCTCCCGCTCGAATACCCTGATAAACTTCTCGCCGATGATCTTCCTCTTCTTCTCTGGCTCAATGACGCCTTTCAGGGCCGCGAAGTACTCATCGCTGGCATCCACGACGATGTGGTTCACGCCGAGCTTGCGCAGCATCTTGTCGACAGTCTCCGTCTCGCCCTTCCTCATGAACCCGGTGTCGACATAGACGGCCAGGAGCCTATCACCCAGGGCCTTGACTACCAGCGCGGCGCAGACGGTGCTGTCCACTCCGCCTGATGCGGCGATGATGGCCTTTCCCTTGACCTCATCCCTCACCTTTGCGATCTGTTCCTGGATGAACTTCTCCGCGTTGAACATCAAACCTCAACTTCCTTCGAGTCAAGCATGACCTTGTCCTTCAGCTTCTGACGGTACTTGACGAGCGCTTTCCTGATATTCTCGTCCTTGAGCGCGAGTATCTGCGCTGCGAGTATCGCGGCGTTCTCTCCCCGATCCAAGCCTACGGCCGCGACTGGAATGCCAGGAGGCATCTGAACCACTGAAAGAATCGAGTCGAGGTTAAGAGCCCCGCTTATGGGCACGCCTATCACTGGCTTGTATGTCCTTGCCGCGATGGCGCCCGGGAGGGCGGCCGAAAGACCAGCAATCGCGATGAACACCTCAGCATCCGCCTCGCCGACAAGCTTGTCCACAAGGTCGGGCGTCCTGTGAGCGCTGGCTACGCTCAGCCTGTACTTCACCCCCAGCTCCTTCAGGGCCTCAATCGCCTTCTCTGCCACCCTCATGTCGCTCTTGCTGCCGAGAACAATCTGGACGCTCATGCAAAAGGGAGAAGGAGTGGTTTGTAGAAAAAGGTTTGCGGTTCTACGATTTCATTATGGCGACAAGGAATACGCCGATAGCGGCGAGAGCGCCAATCACACCAGCGATGATGTAAAGGAACGCGTCCCAGACGACCTTGCCGAGGCTGACATCGATCACGCCGTCGCCCAAGCCCATAAGAACCCACAAGATTCCCACGACTAGGCCGACAACCAGCAGGACAACGCCGATCATCCTGCTCTTTCCGCTGCCGAAATATGCCGTGAATATGCCCGCGAGGAGCATAAACAGCGCAAACACAAGTATGACTACTGTCAGGAACTCCATCAGCTCCATTCGCTCACCACCTTAGACCATCGCCTTCAGAACTTTATCCCGGTCAGCGTCTTCGTGTCTATCACGCCAGGTATCGAGCGCACTTTGTCGACAACGACCTGCCCTAGAAGGTTGAAGTCCTCAGCCTCGATCTTCGCGATCAGGTCGTACTCCCCGAAGAGAGGATGCAACTCGACGACCTCCTTCACCTTGAGAAGCTCGTTGTAGACCTCATGCTCTTTTGCTGGCGCGGTGCTTATGAGTATAAACCCGACGGCCATCTGGTCCTCACCTTTGCAGTATAAAGGGATGTTTGGTCATAAACCTTTCGGAATTGGATATTGCGCACCAAATGTCTGGCATCAATTCTCCTGCGCGCCCGAAAAACGACGCATCCGCGTAGCTCGAAATGTCTGTCCGTTCTAAGTTGACCTCGATTACGATTCCTCCGGAATTCTTCGTCAGCGCGGGTAACGCAGCGGCGGGAAAGACAACTGCTGACGTGCCCACCACGAACAACACATCGCTCTCTGCAGCGGCTCTCGACGCGGCCTCGAGGACTTCCGACGATAGCTGCTCTCCGAACCAAACGACGTCGGGCCGCAATACGTTACCGCAATGGCAGAGCGGAGGGATCTCCTTGACTGGAGCGTCGAGGTCGATCACGGTTCCGTCCCTCGGGCACCGCATCCTCCATATGTTCCCGTGGAGCTCGATGATGCTCCTGCTTCCGGCGCGCTTGTGAAAGCCGTCGATGTTCTGAGTGATGACTGAGAAGACCTCGAAGCGTCTCTCCATCTCGGCGATGGTCTCATGAGCTGCGTTCGGTCTCGCCTTTGCCATCTCAATCTGCCTGAGCTGGTACCATTCCCAGACCAGATACGGATTATCTTTGAAACCCATGGGCGTCGCGAGCTTCTGGAAATCGTACTCCTCCCAGACACCGCCCGCCCCTCTGAAGGTGGCAATGCCGCTGTCGGCGGAGACGCCTGCGCCAGTGAGCACGCTGACCTTCTTCGCAGCCTGGAGCCTCGACAACAACTTCACGGGGATATCTATCGCTTCAGAGCCCCCTGGTCAAACGTGCTTCCTCCGAGAAGCGCGCCTCTGGACCATCTCCCAGGTCGGCAGGGATGACTGGGCGCCGACGCTCTCGACTACAAATGATGCGGCGGATGCGCCCGCGTGCGCGCACTCTTCAATCGAGAGCGACCTGCTGAGCCCCGCGTAGAAACCCGCTCTGAAGCCGTCCCCCGCGCCTGTCGTATCGACGACCTTGTCGGGCTGTATCGTACCTACAAGGACCTCCTCGCTCGAGGTCATGATCTTGCTTCCTTCTCCACCTCTTGTGTTCACGACCATTCTCACATAGGACAGAAGTTCTCTGTCCTCCTTGAGGTTGAGGTACTGCCTCGCCCGAGCCAGCTCAGAGATGTTCGCGAAGAAGATGTCGGAGGTCTCCAGCACCGCCCTGAACGTCTCGGGAGTGTACACATAGTGAAGTTCCTGGGCGGGATCGAACGCCACTGTCTTCCTCTTCCTCCTTGCCTGCCTGGCGACCTTCAAGCTGTAGGATGGGCGGCCCGTGCCAATATGCACGAATGTCGAGGTTTCGAGTGTGTGCGTCCTGACAGGAAGATGGTCCTGTTCCCGAACTGCGCCCTGCTCGACAAAACCAATCTGATTGTGAGATGAGTCGGAGATCATGATTATGAACGGCGTCCTTTGGCCTTTCACCTTGACGACGTCAGTAGTATCTACGCCGCTGCTTTTCAGGGCGTCCATGAACGCCTGGGGGAAATCCTGGCCGACGTGGCTCGCGAGCGCCGTCCTGACTCCCATAGAAGCTGCCACCCTCGCGATGTTCGCCCCTGTGCCCCCGAACAGCTCGGTTCTGCCAAGGAGCTCGACGCAAGTATTGGGCTTCGGGAACTCCTCGGCGCTGTATATCACGTCCAGTGCTGTATGGCCGTAGACGCCCAGGAAATTGCTCTTCCGCAAGAGCGGTTCAACCTCTCGACCACCGTATCGGCGCTGTCATACTTGAAAAATCTCATGGCTGGAGATGAGGACACACTCGCCTCCGATCGGGGCCGAGAGCCCCGTGTTCAAGTGCCTTCTCTCCAGTTCCGAACGTATGACTGCTGGTCCTTGCTAAGCTTGTCAATCTTGATACCCATCGTCTCCAGCTTCAGCCTGGCGACCAACTCGTCCAGATGATCAGGAACGTCGTAGACGTCCGGCTCAAGGGATTGGGCGCTGAAGTCCAGGTACTCGAGGCAGAGAGCCTGTATCGCGAAGCTCATATCCATGATCTCAACGGGATGCCCCTGTCCTGCCGCGAGGTTTACGAGGCGTCCGTCAGCCAGCAGGTAGACTTTCTTTCCGTTCTTCAGGACGTATTCGTCTACCTGCTCTCGGACCTTTGAGCGCTTCTTGGACATCTTCTCGAGCGCAGTCTTCGAGATCTCGTTGTCGAAGTGGCCAGCGTTTGCAAGAACGCACCCTGCCTTCATGACCTTCAGGTCCTCGGCGGTCACGACGTCCTTGCAGCCCGTCGCCGATACGACGAAGTCCGCTTTCCTAACCGCCTCGTTCATGGGCATGACTGCGAACCCGTCGAACTTCGCCTCGATGGCACGGATAGGATCGACCTCGCAAACTGTGACATCCGCTCCCATGCCCTTCGCCCGCATGGCCACACCACGGCCACACCATCCGTATCCAGCGACGACGAAGCTCGTACCCGCGATGACCAAGTTGGTGGCCGTCATGATCCCGTCCATCGTTGACTGGCCAGTTCCATATCGGTTATCGAAAAGATACTTCATGTAGGCATCATTGACAGACATTACGGGAAACCTCAGTGCGCCCTCTGCGGCCATCGACCTCAGGCGCATTATGCCCGTCGTCGTCTCCTCGTTCGCTCCCTTGACCCTTGTGAGCAGCTCCTTGCGTTTGGTATGTATGAGGAATATCAAATCGGCCCCGTCATCGATCACATAGTCCGGCTTGACGTCCAAGACCTTGTTGAGCGAATCATAGTATTCCTTAGACGTCTGGCCTTTCTTCGCATACGTCTCGAGACCATACTCCTCGTTGAGAGCCAGAGCTACCGAGTCATCAGTGGACAATGGGTTGCAGCTCGTGAGCCGAACCTCCGCGCCCGCCTCTTGAATAGTCAGGGCCAGCACAGCGGTCTTCGCTTCCGTGTGAAGAGCCATCCCGACCTTCAGACCCTCGAAAATCTTCTCCTTGACCATGCGTTCTCTGATCTTGCCGAGCACCTTCATGTGCTCTCGAGCCCACTCGATGCGCCGCACGCCCTTCTCAAGCACTTCTTTCCTAACCATGCTACCCGAGAGCGAATCGGGGGCGGCCCTAATAACAGTTCCCAACTCACATTCCGCCAGATTCGACCGCCATTCAAAGCGACGAGCGAACGGTCAGGCGAGGCGTGTTCCCAGGTTCTTCTGCATTACCTGCATGACCTGCGCAAGGTTTTCATCCCTGTCATACGACGACAAGGCCTTTCTCAGAGCTTCCACATCTTCGGCAAGGTCTTCGAAGTGGCGCATGATTTCGGGAATCGCCTTCGTGACCTCATCAACTACGCTGACAGTTGCGGACCGCGCCGTCCTCGACATCGGATTCAGGTCTACAGCAATCGTCTTCTTGCCCGTCTTCGCAAGAGCCTCGGCTCTGTCCCCGTCCTCGAGCGGTATCAGGACGACATCTGCCGAGTAGATACCCGCTCTTGTGCAGAGACCTCTCATGCTCTCAAGGCCCGGGATCCTTGCATCGGGGAGGAAGCCGAGGACTTCCTTGGCGCCATGCTTCTCAAGGACAGCCTGGATCTTGGAGACCCGCTCGTCGGACCTGTGGAAAAGCCCGATCTCGATCTTGGCACTGCAGGCCTGCGCCAGCTCGACCACTTCACGGGGACAAAGGGCTGCGACATTGCCGTTGACCGATATCACGGGCCTCTTTGCTTTGAGCAGCAAAGCGGCGGCTGCCCTTGATGCTGCCCGGGCTTCCTTAGTGGTCCTCCCGCCCAGAAGGTAATAGAACATCTCGCCCCTTCCATGCGCGATCAAACCCTGGGGGACGACAATGCCCTCCTTGAAACCCTCCACCAGCTTCTCGCGCAAGACGAGTGAGGCGTATCGAGGATGTGTCTTCGGGATTTCGGTCATGTTACGCCTTCTCAAGGTACGGGATGCGCACTGTGGGACACAGTGCGGGCACCAGGATGGATGCTCAAACCTTAAATACCTTGAGAAAAACATTATATATAAGATTGTATATAGGGCGCCTAACACAAACTATTTATAGAATTCGGTGAACTCGGTGCAGCTCCTCGGCGTGGTACAGGACATATCTCACGACGGGAAGCTCATCGTCAAGGCGAGGTTCGCCCCGAATCCTAAGGCGACTGTGAGGGACAACCTCAAGGGGGAGGTTGGAAGAGTTTCCAAGGTTTTCGGCCCGACGCGCGCACCCTATGTGGCGATAACGCCACGAAACGGACTAAAGACCCTTGCTGTGCTCGGCAAGGAAGTCTACGTCCATCAGGAGAGGGACAATGGCAAAGGTAAGAGAAGAGACTGAACAGGTCGAGCGATGCCCTGAGTGCAACAGCTCTCATCTAGTGAGAGACTACGAACGCGGAGAACTAGTCTGCGAGGACTGCGGCATAGTCCTCGACGACCAGCTGATCGACCAGGGCCCCGAATGGAGAGCTTTCGACGTGGAGCAGGGTGAGAAGAGAGCCAGGACGGGCGCCCCGATGACCTACACGATCCACGACAAGGGCCTGTCGACGGAGATTTCCTGGAAGAACAAGGACTCATATGGGAAGAGTATCCCCACCAGGAACCGGGCCCAGCTCTATAGGCTGAGGAAGTGGCAGCGCAGGATCAGGGTCTCCAACGCCACGGAGAGGAATCTAGCGTTCGCTCTGAGCGAGCTGGACAGAATGGCATCCTCAATGGGTTTGCCTCGGAACGTCAGAGAGACCGCTGCGATGACCTATAGGAAGGCCGTCAACAAGAACCTCATCAGGGGCAGGAGCATCGAGGGAGTGGTCGCCGCTTCACTGTACGCTGCGTGCAGGCAGTGCAATGTCCCCAGAACCCTCGACGAGGTTGCGAACTCCTCGCGAGTCGGAAGGAAGGAGATCGGCAGGACATACAGGTTCATGACGAGGGAGCTCAAGTTGAAGCTCATGCCCACAAAGCCACAGGACTATGTCTCCAGGTTCTGCTCGGAGCTGAAGCTCTCGGGCGAGGTGCAGTCCAAGGCGGCCGAGATCCTGAAGGATGCAGCGAAGAAGGAGCTGACATCGGGCAGAGGGCCGACGGGGGTCGCCGCAGCCGCGATCTACATCTCCTCGATACTCTGCAACGAGCGCAGGACTCAGAGAGAGGTCGCGGACATCGCGGGAGTGACAGAGGTCACAATCAGAAACAGGTACAAGGAGCTCACGGAGAAGCTGGGCATAGAAGTGCAGCTCTGAGCGCCCTGTCCAAACCCATTCCACAATCTTCTTTCCCCATTGCTTTTGCATACTGCGATGTAGCCGGGACAGTTATTTATCCAGAACGGATATTCGTCGTACTGGGGAGACTCTTGACAAAGATCGGGGTCAATGGCTTCGGAAGGATCGGCAGGAACGTTTTTCGGGCGGCTATCGAGAGGAGCGACTACGGGCGGGACTTCGAGATTGTTGCGATAAACGACATCGCGCCCATAGACTCACTCGCGTACATGCTGAAGTGGGATTCCATATACGGCAAGCTGGACAAGGACGTCAAGGTCGAGGGCACCGGGATTGCCGTGAGCGGCAGAAGGATCGAGGTCACACAGGTGAAGGACCCCGGTGAGATCCCTTGGAAGAAGTACGGTGCTGAGGTCGTCATCGAATCCACTGGACTCTTCACTGAGAAGGAAAAGGCGGCGAAGCACAAGATGGGAGGGGCGAGGAAGGTTCTGATCTCAGCTCCCTCCAAGGACTGCGACGTGACGCTCGTGCTCGGTGTGAACATGGACACGTATGACAAGGAGAAACACGACGTGATCTCCATGGCCTCCTGCACGACCGGCAGCCTCGCACCTCCTGCGAAAGTGATCAACGACAAGTTCGGCATTGAGAAGGGCATGATGACAACGATACACGCCTACACTGGCGACCAGAGGATAGTCGACATGCCACACAAGGATTTCAGAAGAGGGAGGGCGGCCGCTGTCTCGATAATACCCACATCCACGGGAGCCGCGAAGGCGATAGGCAAAGTGATCCCTGCCCTCGAAGGCAAGATGAATGGTATCGCACTCAGGGTGCCAATCCCCTGCGGGTCCGTCACCGATCTCAGCTTCACTACCAGGGAGCAGATCACAGCGGAGAGTGTCAACCAGGCGCTCAAAACCGCGGCGAACGGGCCGATGAAGGGCATCATGGAGTACTGTGAGGAGCAGATCGTGTCGAGCGATGTCATTGGCAACCAGCATTCGAGCGTCATCGATTCGCTGTCAACGATGGTCATGGGAAAGCAGGGGACTTTCGGCAAGATCCTCGCCTGGTATGACAACGAATGGGGCTACGCCAACAGGTTGGTCGAACTAGCGCCAAGACTGCTGTGAGACAAGACATCTCCTGCGGTCAGCTCGTTGGCGTCTGGGTTCGCGGGCCCTTCTGGAAGGACCCGATGTGGATTCCTTGGCTAACGCTTTATACCACAGACGCTCTTGGATTCGATTGCATGGTATCCTGTTACGACTGCGAACACTTCGGGACCAAATGCGACGGCATCGTCCCGCCCATCGAGTACAGAGACAGGGTGGACGAGTTCTGCAAGAGATTCGTGATGGTGAAGTGGCGAGACCAGCTCTACAAACCTGGCGGGAAGACGAGGATCTGATCAAGGCCTATATCTGCTCAGGCTGACGTACTCCACTTCCCGTTCTGTGACCCTTCCCAACAAGATCTCCTTCTTCACTCCGTGCGCCAGCCTGACCGCTCTGCTAACCTCTGGCCACATGGTCGAGTATTTCTCGGGCACTGCGTGCACGAGGTATCGAGCGTGCTGCCGCCCAGGGTCGCCCTCATACGCCCTGAAGTGGGACCCGTACTTGAAACCGGTCTTGACAATCAGGCCTCGGCCCTTCATGTCCTTGAACGCGCTCAACCTCAGATCGAAATCTGGTTGGAGGGCTCGCGCGCGCTTCTTAAGCGATGCCAGAGTCACCGACCTATTGGACTTGGCGTCCTTGAGTTTGAGGACGCCCAACTCGACCAAGAAGGCCGCCTCGATCAGAGAGAGCTGGAGCATAGGACCTATCTGCTTCCCGAAGAAGTGCCCCGAATGCAGAGACCGCGCGCCCTGGTCATCATTCACCAGCGCTCGGTCTGCCATGATCACTCCTTCAACCTGGCTCGTGAAATCGACGGCGCCGACCTTTCCCTTGGGAGTGACCCTTCGGACTTCGTAGTATGTCACATCGCTCTCCTCGTCCACCACACCGAGCATGAGCTTCTTTCTCACATCGCTCGTGTGGTCGAGATTCGCGAGCAACGCCCCGAGGTCGAATGTGGAGCGCTCCGAGATTGCGGCCACCCACCACTTGCTCGGAGTCTTGTTGGGAGAACCCCCTCTAGGGAATACCCTAAAATCGAGCGGGGGCCGTCCGAGCTTCACTATGTAGCCTCTCTGCCTCAGCTCTCTGTAGACGAGGTATCTTATCTCGAAGCCCTCCGAGCTCCTGTGCGCGAGCCTGAGGAGGTCCGCGGGGTGTGTCTTCTGTCCCTCAGAGAGAACCTCGAGCCTGCCAGTCTCTGCGAGGTAGATAGCTTCCATCAGGTCGAGCTTGAGACTGCCCCCTGGCTGGGGAATTCCGTAGAACCCTTTGTTGTGCGTCTGGCTGGCTTCCGCCTGATCATGGATCCAGACCTCGATACCTCTGAGTTCGCCTGCCATGTCGCCCGCATATTGCACTATGTAGTTATTACTGTGCCCCGATATGCTGCGCCCGCACATCCTGGATGGCCTCGGCTGACCCAGCAAATGCGCCGCATTCGTCCCACGCAACTATTATATAGAAGTTCTAACATAGTTTCCCTCCCGAGATTCAAACATCTTCGGACATTGGAGGTGGTTGAGACGATCAGAAGGAGAGAGAAGAAAGAAGGACTAGTCCCGAGGGACTACCTTGGTCCGACATGGGTGAGCCCCACGTCACTGCTGAACGACATGGACCGTCTCTTCGACGAGTTCAGAACGGACTGGGAGAACGCCTTCATCATCCCGAGCGCAAAGACGGCTAACATGATCAGACAGCCCTTGATCGATCTTGCCGACAACGGCAAGGAATATGTCGTGAAGGCTGAGATGCCAGGGCTCAACAAGGAAGACCTCACGATAGAGGTCACGGACAACGGTATTGAGATATCCGGTGAGACGAAATCCGAGGAGAAGGAAGAGGACCAGGGATATCTGAGGAGAGAGCGAAGGTACACCAAGTTCTACCGCTCGCTCCCCCTGCCTGAGGGCGTCGTCGCCGACAGGGCGGACGCCGAACTCAAGGACGGTGTGCTCACGGTGAAGCTCCCGAAGGCAGCCCCGTCGGGAAAGAAGGCGAAGAAGGTCCAGGTGAAGTGACCCTGGGGCCGGAAGCATTTGACCAAAACATTTCCCGGTTCATCTTTGTCTATGACAGAATCTAAGGCTCATTGGTGCTAAACATGGTCGCGAAGAAGGACAAGATACTCAGAGTCGTGCAGGCCAAGTCCGCAGACGACGGAAAAGGGATAGCAAGGATCGATCCAGCCTTGATGAGGATCCTTCAGCTTGGCCAAGGCGACACAGTCATAATTGAAGGCACGAGAGGAACGGCGGTCACGGTCCATCCAGGATACCCAGAGGACGAGAACCGCGGAATCATCAGGATCGACGGAACCGCCAGGAAGAACGCAGGCGTCGGCCTCGACGAAAAGGTGAGCATACGCAAGGTTGTCCCGAAACCTGCGACCAAGGTTGGCCTTGCGCCGACCCAGCCGTTGAAGGTCCTCGGCGGGGAGGAGTACCTCACGCAGGCCCTCGAGGGCAGGCCGATCGTGAAGGGCGACCTGCTCGAGGTGAACATCATGGGGAGGAAGTTCGACCTCGTTGTGCAGAACTTCCAACCTTCCGCTGAGGCGGCGATAATCCAGAACTTCACCCGGGTGAAACTGAGCGAGAAGCCAGCCAAGGAAGAGGTCGCGAAAGGCCCGAAGGTCGCCTACGAAGACATCGGGGGCCTCTCGGACGAGGTGGCCAAGGTCAGGGAGATGATCGAGCTCCCGCTCAGGCATCCTGAGCTATTCGAGAAGCTTGGCGTGGAGGCTCCAAAAGGAGTGCTGCTCCATGGCCCTCCAGGGACTGGAAAGACCCTGCTCGCGAAAGCCGTGGCGTCCGAAACCAGCGCGAACTTCGCATCTATTGGCGGCCCCGAGATAATGAGCAAGTTCTACGGAGAGAGCGAGGAGCGGCTCAGGGAGATATTCAAGGAGGCGGCCGAGAGCGCTCCGAGCATCATATTCATCGACGAGATTGACTCGATTGCGCCCAAGAGAGACGAAGTCACTGCGGAAACCGAACGGAGAGTTGTCGCGCAACTGCTCGCTCTGATGGACGGGCTGGAGGGGCGGGGGAAGGTCGTTGTCATCGGCGCAACGAACCGGCCGAACGCGCTCGATCCAGCAATCCGCAGACCAGGCAGGTTCGACAGGGAGATAGAGATAGGTATACCTGACAAGGAGGGGCGGCTCGAGATAATCCAGATCCACACCAAAGGCATGCCGCTTGCGGACGATGTGGACCTCGGACAGCTCGCGGGCATGACCCATGGTTATGTTGGAGCGGACTTGGCGGCGCTCTCGCGGGAAGCTGCGATGCGCGCATTGAGGAAGGTGTTGCCAAGCATCGACCTGGAGGCAGAGACGATCCCGATAGAGGTCTTGAACGCACTGAAAGTCACCATGGAGGATTTCCTGGGGGCATACAGGGAGATGCAGCCTTCCACGCTAAGAGAGGTGATCATGGAGAGCCCGAACGTAAAGTGGGAGGACGTCGGCGGGCTCGAGGAGCCGAAGCAGGAACTGATGGAATCAGTCGAATGGCCCCTGAGATATGCTGCGCTCTACAGGCACATGAACGCCACCCCGCCCAAGGGCATAATGCTGTACGGCCCTCCGGGGACCGGGAAGACCCTGTTGGCAAAGGCGGTTGCGACTGAGAGCCAGGCGAACTTCATCAGCGTCAAGGGGCCGGAGTTCCTGTCCAAGTGGGTTGGAGAGAGCGAGAAAGCCGTAAGAGAGACCTTCAGGAAAGCAAGACAGGCAGCACCGTGCGTGGTGTTCCTCGACGAGATAGATGCAATCGCGCCCGTTAGAGGCACTTCGAGCGACTCGGGGGTCACTGAGAGGGTCATCAGCCAGCTGTTAACGGAGATGGATGGTCTCGAGCCGCTGCACAACGTCGTGGTCATTGGGGCGACCAACCGACCGGACATAATCGACCCCGCCCTGATGCGGCCCGGAAGGTTCGACAGGATGGTATACATAGGCCCGCCGGACCTCGAGGCCAGAAAGGAGATACTCAAGATTCACACGAAGGACAAGCCGCTCGACACCGACGTGGACCTGAACAAGATCGCGGTGAAGATGGAGAACTACACGGGCGCGGAGATCGCAGCTGTGTGCAACGAGGCCGTCATGCTCGCGATAAGGGACTATGTGATCGAGGGAAGAGACGTGGACGAGGAGAAAGTGAAGGGATACAAGGTCGGAGCGAAGTACTTCGAAAAGGCGATGGAGAACGTGCAGCCGATGACAGCCGGCGATCTCAAGAAATACGAGAGCCTCTCGCCCAACATGTACAGATGATGCTGACGGAGATGGATTGAAGGTGGCAGAGCGCAATATTGGGGCGACCATGAGGGGGAGGTCTTCTGCGGCGAACAGAGAGCAACTTATCCAGAGGATACGCGACACGCTCTCGAAATGCGGCTTCTATCTCTCGGACCCCCATACCCTGAGGAGCATAAGCTTCGACATCGTCGCACGAAGGGACCGCCAGCTGCTGATGATCAAGGCGCTCTGCAACATCGACTCACTATCTGAGGAGGATGCTGGAGAGCTGAAGCTGCTATGCACGGCCTTGGGAGCGAGCCCGATGGTCATCGGGCTCCACTCGAGCGCCGCGACGCTGGAGGACGGCATCCTGTACTCGCGTTTCGGGGTCCCCATAGTCTCCGAGAAATCCTTCGAGGAGTTCCTCATGGAAGGCGTCCCGCCGTTCGTGTACGCCGCTCCCGGAGGATTGTATGTGAGGATAGATGGCGAGATGCTCAGAAGCCTCAGGCAGGCCAGGAGCATATCGCTCGGAAGACTCGCTGAGGCGGCTGGGGTCTCTAGGAAGGCCATCCAGATGTACGAATCCGGCATGGGAGCGATGGTCGACATCGCCGCGCGGATCGAAGACTTCCTCAACGAACCCATAGTAATGCCCTTGGACCCGTTCAGATACACGGCCGAGGTAGCGAAAGCCCTCAAGACCTTCGAGGATTTCGAGGGGCTGAACAAGGACATCTTCGAGATGCTGAACGAGATCGGCTACTCGGTGGTTCCGACCAAGAAAGCCCCGTTCGATGCGATCGCTAGCGAGGACGAGTTGATGCTCTTGACCGGCATTGGCCAGGATCCCAAGGCGACAGAGAAGAAGGCGAAGGTTGTCGGGAACATCTCCAGAGTGACCGAGAAGCGTTCGGTCATCATTATCCAGAAGAAGAGCAGCGTGCAGGCAATTGATGGCACGCCACTCGTTACCAAAGACGAGCTGAGAAGGGCGGACGACGCTGATGACCTTCTGGAACTCATACTGAAGCGCGAGAAGAGGCCCAGGATATGAGTGGCTTGGAGAGCATGCGCATCAAGTGGACGGACGTTCACCTTCTGCCCGTGATCAAGGGGCTCAAATCGGAGGCGATGAAGGTCCAGGAAGCTTTCGAGAAGGTCCGCCCCGACAAGATGGTCATATCCCTGTCGAAGGAGGAGCTCGAAGGCCTGAGGAACATGCCGGATGACTTCGAGCCGATGCTCACGAGATACGATGAGATGTACGCGCGCGGGCTGGGGGCATTCGGAGAGGTCGCCATCCCACCGCCCTGTTATGTGGCTGCGGTCGAGATAGCTGATCGGGCAGGGATCCCCTTGGTGCCGGTCGATCTGGAAGAAGAAGCGTACACCGAGCTTTACTGCGCGGCAGTGGATGGTTACACGCTGTTCCGACACTCGACGAGGACTTGGCTTCTCAAGAGGAGGAATTTCCGGTCGAAGACGGCCGAGGAGTTCGTCAAGGCATGGGACTCGACCGTGAACAAGTTCGAGGGATTCCAGAGGATCGAGAAGGAGAGGGCGGCGTCCATCGCGATGGGCATCGAGGCGAACACATCCGGGTCCAAGATACTGCTCGCAGTGGTAGAGTTCGAGCGGGCCGGAGAGGTCAGCGAGAGGCTACGAAGAGAATAAGAAGCAGTGAAAGGGTTTTCTGAAAAGGTCTTCTTCCGGGGCCTAGGTCTCGGACAGCACTATCGCCAGTACGATGTCCACCAAGGGCGGGGGCATGTTGGCTCCCTTCGAGCCCATTGACCAGTATCCCACCCTGAAGTACCGCCAGTTCGCCTCACCGTCGTACAGGTTCATGAAGAATCCAACTTCGGACAAATACGGCGTGCTCGTAGTGTAGTTCGTGACAAGGACGTCGTAGTAGCCGTCCCCGTTGATGTCGACAATGTCGAACAGGGTCGCGGAGCGGCCGTCGAAGTAGGTCTTCAACTCCTGGTTCCCGAGCGGAGGCTTGGTGTGGAATGTGGCCTGGTTTGGTGCGACATCGCCTGCCATAACTGACCATGTTCCGGTCGCGCTAGAGACATAGACCGTCCAAGTAAGGTCCTTGGCCAGGACAACTTCACGGTACTGGTATCCAGTACCTGACTTGTCCATGTCTCCACCCCTAACGCATGTCCAGGAGGTGCTGGTGTCCACGTTCTTCCCAGAGTAGCCCACGGAGTACGTGTACACTGCCAAGAAGTCTATATCGAGGTAGTTCTGGGGCGTGGGCAGTACCGTTGGTGTGGACGAGTCCGTGATCATCAGATGCAGCGCCTTGTTGGCGGCGCCCTCTGGCAGGGTGTAGTTGTAATATGCCCATGTGGTGCTCGTGACGCTTATCACGGGTATGTATTTCACCCCGTCGAGCGAGTACCAGATGTAGAACGCCTCAGCGGGGACGGATCCCCCGACCCTAGCCCTTACCGAGAGATGCTGATCCGGGGTGTTGGTCAGCTGAAGAGTCTTCACCACCGCAGAGACTTTGCCAGCGTCTCCGCCCGAGGCGTACTCCCTGAAGGTGATGTACTGGTTGGCTCCACCGTCTGGGTTCTGCGTCCTGCCGATCTCGCCCGCACCGGTGACATACTCACCATAGGTCATGTCAGGTTCGTAGTTAACATCGAGGTACTTCGTACTTGCAACCGTCGGGTCCAGGTAGTTAACGTTGACGCCCGAGCCTCCGCCGGTGAACGGCGCCTGGCTCGTGCCCGTGGTCAGGATATCAAGATCCCCGTCCCCGTCCATGTCCATGATGTCGAAGTCCGATGTGCCCGTCCCGCTGGACTTCTTGACCAGCAGCCGCGTCGCCTCGTCGACCTTGAGGACGGGGTCGTAGGCGTACTTCAGATCGTATATGAAGATGACACCGCTGGCCAGCACCACAAGGTCACACTTCCCATCGCCTGTCATGTCCTCGAGAGCGAGCTTGGAAACCGTGCCGCTCCATCTGGCTTCAGCCGCCGCCGGCCTGAACCACCAGCCAGTCGACCCGTAGGTGGTGTTGTATATCACAATATCCGACGGGTTGTTGGAGTTCGCGTAGGCGAAGTCCGGGTGTCCGTCTCCGTTCACATCGCCAAAGTCGATCCACGCAACGAAGTAGTTCTGAGCGTTCGTCTCCGGCCTGGAAATCGAGCTGGCCGACTGCCAGGTCCCGAATGTGTTCAGGGTGTTCTCGAATAGGTACAGCTTGCGGTCGCCCGAAGGCCCGTACCTGCCGGCAATGATGTCGTTGTCTCCATCCCCATCGTAGTCACCGGCGGCCATGGCGGTTATGGTGAAATCAGTCGAAGATGATGGGGTGCTCTCGGAAAGCCACATGACCTTCGTTGGGAACATCGCGCTGTTCTGGATGTAGTAGAGATACTCCCTCGTGTTGAAGTTGTCATTCCCCACGGACATGCCACTCGACCCGACGAAGAATTCCGCCCTGGAGCCGTACCCCACGACGAATATCTGCTTCGACATCGAGTACATGCCCTCGTTGGTGTCGTTGAGCTTGGACACAAAGAGCGTATACGAGTTGTTCCCCGCCAACCACTGAGCGCCATTGTTCAGCCTCAGGTCGATGCTGAAGTTGTAGTGCGTGCCGTCATACCTCTTGATCGATGAAATCATGCTGCCAGCTGGAGGAATGCCGAACACCTGTGAGGATCCTGAAAGGTCCGTTATCCTGACCTCCGCCACTCTCGGGGACGGAGGCACATTGTCAGTGTCCTGGACACGTATCTTGACATAGACCTTGTTGTTCTCGGTAGACGAGATGTTGAACGGGTGGTCCTTCGTTCCCCACTCCGTCGTGCATGCTTCGTCGTTGTAGACCGTTATCTCCGGGTTAAGGCTGGTCTCGACAGGAGAGCCGGTCTGCGTCAGGCTTATCATGACCTGCGTCTGGAAGCTGTTCTGTACCTCACCAGTCGCCGGCTGGCTCTTCAGCGAAATCAGCATCGAGTAAGCGCTAGGGAGCAGACCACTCGTGTTGAACTGGCATTCGTAAACGTAAGCGCCACCACCCGTCGGGTGTGGGTAGAAAGGCGCAGAGGCTGTGCTGCTGCCGTTGTAGACCGGTGTGTATGTCAGCCCGGTCCTCGTGTCTGTCAGCACGAGCCTGTTCTCGGCGAACAGGTTGCTCATCACCAGGCTTGCGTACCTGATGAAGACATACTCGTCCTTGACGAACACGACCCTGGCATCCGAGGTGTTCGCCTCGCCCGTCGGCCTCCAGCCAAGGGTGAGGTTCCACAAGTCCTTCTCGCCGTACACGCCGAACCCGTGGTTGCCGCTCACGAAAGAGAGGTAAGCGGGCAGGCCGCTGCTGCCCAGCTCGGTGTAAGCCGGGTAGTAGTTGTACTGCGGCTCTATGGGTAGAATCGTAATCGAAAGCTGGAAACTCGATATTGTCTGGTGGCCCGCTAGATCAGACGCGTGTATGATCAGGCTCTTGCCGTCCATCTCCGTGGTCGCTGCCACGTTGAAGAACCATCTGTACCAAGAGGAATTGGCCTCCGCGTAGCCCACTGCCGGACCGAGGCCGATGCTCGATGCGTCTATGTATATCGAGCTCGTGGCTATGTCCAAGTCCCCGTCGAAGTCAGTGATCTTGACATATACCGAGAACGTGTCCCCCTGCTTTATCGCGTCTGGGGTCGGGCTCTCGTAGTTGGAGTCAGAGTATCTCTGCATTATCGTCGGCGGGCTGCCACCTGTGCCGCCGGAGACCTGGCTGGCCCATACGACGACGTGCTCGGTCAGATCGACGACCCTTACCAGAACAGAGCTAGTTGCCTGGATGACGTTGGTGTAGGTCTTAGACCATTCGATACCCGTCGACCATGTTGCCCTTCCGAAAGCGGGCTCGTTCGACAGCGTATAGCCGTATCCCTGGCCGTCTATGTCGACCTGAATCGCGGTGTATTCCGCTTTCAGCGGCTCACCGCCGGCGTGAGTGACCGTCAGGGTCGACGTGCTGCCTGAGTACGTCAGGCTCGCCTTGAAGTCGGCCTTGATGGCCTGCTCTGGAACAGGCATTTGGTTCACGAAGGCCATTATCGTGCTGAACAATACGACGGTGATCAGGAGTATCAGGATGTTACCGATAATCTCAGACACACCGCTATCTGACCAAGTCTTTTTCTTGCGGAGTTTGTACATGTTGCTCTTCCTCCGGGAGAGAGAAAGCCAGCTCTGCACTACTAGGTTTTCAACGTGCAGGTCCGTATTTAAACATGTTGCGGTCATTACCAACTACCAGACGGTCTTGCATCTGCGGCCTGATAACGTCTGGCATGGCTCAAGACATCCGCGCAAAAACCAGTACGGTTATATAAGGACAGGGTAATCTAGCGAAGCGATGGCTGACAACAGCCAGCTGAGTGTCAATGACAGGGTGCTCCTGCACCTCTACAGGTTCGCCTCTGACGTAGCTCCTGAAGAGTATCCGCCTGACACTACTCAGGCAGGGATAGCCTCCGCAATCGGCATCTCAAGGACTCATGTGCCCCGAGCGGTCAAAGTGTTGATGAAAGACGGCATGGCGGAAGAACTCCGGGGGAGGGTGGAAGGGCACGAGAGGCGAATGAGTGTCTATGCCCTGACCCCCGAAGGGGCCAGAAGGGCCGACGAGCTCTGGAAAGCGACCCTGTCATCGAGGTTGCCCGTGAGCAGTGCCGGCAAGACCTCGTTCATGGAAGGAAGGGAGATTGAGGATCTCTTGGGGAAGCGGAAAGCCATCGCTGCAATCTCCCGCATGAGAGATGGGGTCGTGGAGATCGACAGCAGACGGAGGAAGGCCATACGGGAACTTCAGCTGGCACCAAAGGCCCGGGAGTTCTTTGGGAGGGAGCCCGAGCTGAAGGTGATGGACAATTTCATGGGTTCGGAGAACCGGATCCTGGTTGTCCTGGGCAATCGCGGCTACGGGACTAGCATGCTCGCCAGGAAGTTCGTCGACGAGCAGGACGACGCTGACGTCTGCTGGGTCTCGCTTATACCTGAACCCTCGGTCGGAGAACTCGAGAGCCGGCTCACGGCGTTTGCATCCAAGGTCAAAGGTGAGCCCGCAACCTTGTCGAATGCCATGGACCTGCCCAACGCGATAGTCGTGTTCGACGACTATTTCTCTCCGAGCGACGAGGTCGTCGAGTTCTTCTCCACGCTGGTGGAGGCGAAAGGAGACACGAAGATGCTCACCACCGCCAGGGAGGAGACGCCCGCCTACAACTGGTTCTATCATAAGAGGGACGTAGACTCTGGCGTGGTCTCGGAGCTCAGAATCCGTGGCCTTGACACAGACAGCACGAAGCTCCTGCTTGGAAACGAAGACATCGAGGCTGACGCCCTCAGAAGGATATGCATGATCACCAAGGGGCAGCCGATGGTTCTTCGGATGCTCCGGGACGGAGACAAGGAAGGCTTGAAGCAGAACTCGGTCTTCACAGCCGAGGAGATAAGATACTTGCTCTTCCTCAAGGACAAGAAGCAGTAGGAGATACGGCTACCACTCGACGCCCCTGCGGGCCCTGACCCCTTTGTCGTAGGGGTGCTTCATCTTGTCTATGTATGAGACGTAGTCTGCGATCTCCAAGAACTCCGGAGGAGCGTTTCTGCCGGTCAGAACCGTCTCGACACTACCGCTGCTGCTACTGATGAGGTCGAGGACTTCTTGCACGCTGAGAAGGCCGAGCGAGACCGCCATGTTAATCTCGTCGAGCACCAAGACTTCGCAGCTCTTCCGGAGCGCCTTCGCACGCGCGTACTCAATCGCCTCCTTGGCGAGAGCGATATCCCTCTCGGAAGGCCCCTTTGGACCGATGATCTTCCCGGTGCCGAACTGTACGACCTGCATGCCCTTGACGCGCTTGGCAGCTCGTACCTCGCCTGTGGTCTCCCCCGATTTCATGAATTGGATTATGCAGACCCGCAGACCTTGACCCGCCGCCCGAAGGGCGAGCCCAAAGGCGGCCGTCGTCTTGCCCTTGCCGGGCCCGGTGATCACATGCACCTTACCTAGTCTGCGCCTGGTGCCAGGCATCAGAACGCCCCTCGCTTCTTCTCGTCCGGGAGCGAGAACTCGCGCTCAAGCAGGCCGAGCTGCTGTGCATCGAGTGTTCTTGGATCGATAGGGACGAGCAGGAAAGCACCGGACATCGCGACCTCCTCGTTGGTCAGCTGTATGGCTTTCATGACGGGCGAGAAACCGTTCTCGGTGATGAGGTATTCCAGACCGTCGAGGAGCACGGCAGCTCCCGGGTTGGCCTTGATGAAATCAGAAACCGTGCTGTGTATCTTCATCAGCCGAGTGGGTTCGAGGCTAAGCACCCCGCTGGCGGCCTTGATGTTCTTGGCTATCCACATCACAGGGCAGCCCAAGCTGTACTGCTGCAGCACCCTTGTAGGGTGGGTGCGAGTAATCACCAGACCGCGTCTGCCCTCCGACATGAGGCGCTTGAACGCCTCGTAGGCCTGCGGAACGCCCTTATCGGCGAACAAATAGGAGCTCCCAGGCTTGAGGGGGGGCTCTTCCTCACCGTTCATGAGTACCTTTACCTTAGCCCTGCCTGTACGGCCAGGCCTTCGTCTGTGATGTCGATCAGCTGCCTTCCGGTCGTGTGCTTCGTTCCCCTCATCTTCAGGACCTCGAGGAACTTGCGCCTGACCTTCTCCTCTTCAGGGTAGGAGAGCATGACAACGCCATCGACCATGTACGATTCCTGGCTGTGGGATATGTCGTCATATGACAGCTCTGCGGTCACGAGAGCGAGGCAGTTGAACGCCTTGAGATAGGCGAAAAGCTCGTGCATGAACTCCCTCATCTCCCCCCGCCATTGAAGCATGTCCGTCATCGGTGTGATGGGATCGATGACTATCCTGAGGGGCTGGTACTGCTCGATCTTTCTCCGAATTATGTTGAGCATGTCGCTCGGGTTCTTCATCAGCGTTGGACCGATGTCGATAAAGTTCACCAGCCCCTTCTCGACAAGCTCCTGGTTGTAGAACGAGAATGAGGACAAGAACTTCTGAACAAGCCACTGTGGCTCGGAGATCGCGGTAATGTAGAGCCCTTTCTCGCCCTCCCTCGCCCCGTGGAACAGGCTCTGGACGGCGAGCGTTGTCTTGCCAGTACCTGGCTCCCCCGCAACCAATATGGCTGATGGGAAGGGAAAGCCGCCCTGCAACATCCCGTCCAATCCAGGGATGCCTGTGGTCTTCCTGGTCATGTCACAGCACCTCCGTGTCTATGACGAACACGCACTTTTCATCACCCTTGGAGACGCACTTGCGCTCGTGGCAGTAGACATCCTTGCCTGTGCGCTCCTCATAGACTCTTGCGAGAAGGCCTCTGAGCATGTGACATGTAGGAGCGTCGGAATTCGATGCCTCTATGGAGCCGCTCACGGAGATGGTGTCGCCCTCGAAAGCGACCTCTGAGGCCCATCCCTCCTTCAGAATGGCGTCCCTGATCCTGTTGAGCTCGGTGCCCGTAGTCCTGACGATGCGGTCACCCATGATCCTGCCGCTCCTGTAGAACATCCCATGCGAAGCGAATGTCATGACGGTCTCATACAGCTTCTTGATCTCGACAAGCTCGTCCTTTCTGAGCTTAATGGCGCGCTCTGATTGGTCCATGAGGTACACCGACTCCTCGGGGGGCCATCTATCTGAGCGTCGGAACTTATAACTTTTGGTTCCCAGCCACGTGTGCGCCAGTACCGCTCAGGAGGGGATTAATCTACCACCAGCTGCTATCGGTCGTACGTGTATGAGATAGAGAGCAAATTCAGGTCGCCGGGCAACGAGAAGATCAACACGGCATTGAGCAGGCTCGGGGCAAGAAAGGTGTGGGAGGGCGACACTGAGGATGTCTACTTCGCACATCCGACGCGCGATTTCGGCAAGAGCGACGAAGCCCTCCGATTGCGAAAGAAAGATGGGGCGGCCGAGCTGACGTACAAGGGTCCCCGGATGAAGCTCGAGCACACAAAGGCTCGCGAGGAGATCACTGTCAAGCTCGAGGACCCTTTGGCCGCACAGAGAATAGTCGAGAGGCTGGGTTTCGCCGAGAAGTATGTAGTCAGGAAACACAGGTCCACTTACATCCTAGACAAGCTAAGGGTTGAGGTCGACAGCGTAGATGGCCTCGGCGAGTTCGTTGAGCTCGAACTAATCACGGAAGAGCCTGTAAGGGCGGAGAGTTTAATCCAGATGGCAAAGGAAGAATTGGGACTGGGCCAGCTAGAGACCAGAACATATCTCGAGATGCTGATTGACAAACGCGGTCAAGAACACAAGTGAGTTCGAAAGAAATCGTCAAGGCAAGGGGAATGCCCTTGCCACAAAAGGATTTTCCATCCGGGACTTCAGAGCTTGTTGATCTTCTCTGTCACGAACGCCTTGATGTTCGGGTCGTCCGGAATCGTGATGGATTTCTTGTACTTCTCGCTACCATCCGGAAGGAAGTAACCCCTGGACACTGAGATGAACTCGCTGTCCCCCTCGTCAGTAATTGCCTTCTTCCTAGCGACTTCCAAGAAGTTGTTCTTTCCAAAAGGAATCTTCTCAGCGCTCAACGTTTCAAAACGCACCTTTGCTCCCTTCTCTTCGTCCATTTGGTTGCCTCCATTGGAGTAGGCGGGTCTCAAACATAATCAACTGATATAAACCTTGGTGACGAAATTGTGTGCGTTGCTGAGGCCTATTCGACCTGGATTCGAAGATTGTGCTACTATTGAGCGAGCATCAGCGTGCTGCGTGCAACAGGTTTCTTGCACAACTGCCGGCCGCACCCAGACTACGATAGTGTAATATAGAATCGAGTGTGTTGGACGGACTTGTGAGCAGCAACCCTGAGCCAGCATACTCAGGCCGCCGCGATGATACGTGCGGCATCTGCGGTGGCAAAATCCCGGAGAACGGGATGTACTGCCCAAAGTGCGGCTCTCCGAGATCCTCGCCATCAGATGGGCAATCACATCAGATGGGCCTGTGGAACACAGGGGCATATCCGCCCTCACCGTACTACAAGACGGAGAAATCGACTTGGCGGTTGACGTTCAAGACCGCGCTGGCATTCGGCATGATTACATTCGTCGTGCAGCTGCTCGCAGCGATTGTGACCTTGCTGTACGGGATACAGATAGTGCTGCCGGAGATTGTGGATTATTCATACCCGATGTACCTCGCTGCGCCCTTCCTAATCCGCCTCGTCTGGCTCTCTGGGGACGCTCTCGCCGCGTACTACCTCCTCATAGTTGCGGCCATCCTCATCAGCGTTGCATGGCTGTTCTTCCAGAGCTCAAGAGGCTACGCGAAGGAACTCTTCGGAAAGGCGAACTCGCGAGAGCACAGCGCGATGTTCGACCTCTGTGGGCTGACATTCGGCATCCTATTCTTCAACTTCACGTTGGTTCTCATCCTCAGCCTGTTTGGGCTCGACCTCACGGACACTACAAGCGGGTCAGAACTCTGGGAACTGTTGTTCGCACTCGCGAACGCCTCGGTGTGGGAGGAGATCGTGGTGAGGATCCTGCTGATAGGCGTGCCACTGCTCATCATCGATCTCTATAGGCGCAGCTCGAAGAGGAAGATCTCCTACTTCCTTGGAGGAGGTTTCGCGCTCGGTCTTCCAGAGACTGCTCTGCTGCTACTCTCCTCGGCAGTCTTCGGGCTTGCACACTTCGAGGGCTGGGGGGCCTGGAAAGTGTTCCCCGCATCGGTTGCTGGACTCGCATTCGGATACATGTTCCTGAGGCACGGCCTAGCCTCTGCGATCATCCTGCACTTCGGATTCAACTATCTCAGTCTACCATCGGAGGTCTTCGATGACTCGATCTTCCTGGTCGTGGTAACCGGGCTCGGATTGTTGCTTTGGATCGCTCTGGGGGTCGTTTTCTTCGTCTACTATTGCTCGAGAATGGCAGAGTTCGTCTCGAAGAGGAAGTACTTCGAGCCCGCAACAAGGGTGGTGCCTACGAACTTCAGGCCGATTCCAGTTACCGTACCCTACGGATACCCGCAGTACGGACCAGGCACCTACAGTGTCGCGGGTGATCCCACCGCGAATGTCCCAAACACTTCGCCCATGCCGGATGACCGAGTCAATAGGGGATGGCCAGGCGGCCTTTTCATGTGCCCGTGGTGCGGCTACACTGATGCGAGATGGCTCGAAGGGAAATTCCAGTGTCTGAGATGTGGTCGCCTATCCTAGAAGGCCTTCGAGGACCTTCTTGCTCTCGACGCCGCTTTCCAAATCGGTTGCCTCAATCACGATGTTGCCTCTGTACGTCCTTCTAAGGGACTGCACGACCTTCCGAAGGTCCGCGGTTCCGTCGTCTATCTTGCTGTGTTCGTCGAAGTCCCCGGTGTTGTTGTGCAGATGGACGTTCCCGAACTTGTCGACATGGAGAAGGAACTGGTCGAGCTGGCCGGCTGTGTTCGCATGGCCCATGTCGAAGCATATCTGAAGGCCGGTGCCTTCGACCACGCTCAAAAGATCCGATGCAGTAGTACAGGTGGCATTGATGCCCGTCGGGAGATTTTCTATCACCACGGCCACCGAATGCTCTCTCGAGATCTCCGCTATCTTCTTCACTGACACCTTGGTCATCTCAAGTGCCTTCGAGCGGTTCAAGAATGCAATCCCATTGACGAAACCGGGATGGACCGTGACAAGGGAAATCTCGAGCTTCCTGCACCTATCGATGACATCCCTTATCTCGTCAAGCGCGTGCAACCGCATCGGCTCGTACACGCTGCCTATGTTGACATCGCTCATAGGTGCATGCACCTGGAAGCTCATGCCGAACGACGACCGGCCGTACTCGATATGACTATCCACTGTGCCCAAGCGCGTCTCTCCCTCTGACAGTATCTCCCAAAGCTCGAAATGCTTCGATATCCTCTCGAGGTTCTCTCTGACTGGCTGGAGACTGAATGTCGGAGAGCCGATGCCTATCAAGGCCTTCCCTCCCTGGAGGTTCTGGGGGCGATCTTGTCAATCAATGCCGATATGTCATCATCGATCATCGTCACCTCGATATCGCCCAAGGGATGATTCTCCTCCGAGAAGGATACCTTCCCCACGGTCGCGACCTGCTTGTTCAGCTTGAAGGTCGTCGAGTTGCCGCTAACACCGCGCCTCATCACCGCACGAGCTGCGTCCCTGATCCTCTGTCGCCTCAGTATCTCGCCGAAAGCCTCAGCCGAAAAGGATCTCCCCTCGATGGTCTCCTCTCCGGAGGTGGTGACATCCGGGAAAATCTTCACCAATGCGCCAACGATGATGGCCCTGTCCTCCGTCGGGAAGCACTTGGCACTGAGGCGTATTTCGGTCACGAGCCAGCCATGCTTGAAAAGATATTTAAAGACGTCCGCGTTAGTTTGGAGACGCATGAGGAAGAAGATCCTGAGGATGTTCGAAGAGAAAGGCGTTCTTGTGGACCCAGATGCCGCTGATCTGCTCTCCAAGCTTCCGGATCCTGAGAAGGTCGCCTCCCTGATCCTGAATGATCCAAACAACCGCCCACTAGTTCTGACGCGCGAGGAGGTGGCCAACTACTCGGCCCCCGCAAAGGCGTCAGAGGCTTCCCCCGAAGAACATAAGCGGACCCACACGGTCGGACGGGACGAAGCGCGAACCGCCTCGGAACCTGGCCTGCGTGTGTTGAAGGACATCACTGGAGAGTCAACGTCCGTCGGGAACATAATCGACTTCGCGAAGCTGTTCAACGACCGATTCTCCGCCCTCAAGAAGATACTGGCCAAGCGGAGAGAGCTAGCGGGCATCATGCCAATAGCGAAGGCGCGCAAGGTCCAGCGAGACGTGAGATTCGTGGGGATCATCAACGATGTCCGCACAACAAAGAACGGCCACACGCTCCTGGAGCTGGAGGACGAGGAGGACAGGATCCAAGTCCTCCTCATGAAAGGCCCGAGGAGGTCCGTTGATTCCTTCATCAAGGACGAAGTCGTTGGCGTTGCCGGCTCATTCAGCAAGGACGGAGAGATCGTAATCGCGAAGGAGGTCGTCCGTCCCGACATCCCGCTCAACAGCGCGATGATGCCGAACGGCTCGGATTCCTTGGTGGCGTTCGTGTCGGACATACATGTTGGCAGCAACACTTTCCTACCCGAGGCCTGGGCGAGGTTCATGCGATGGCTGAAGGTAGACCCTGTGGCCAAGGACATCAAGTACATGATAGTCCCAGGGGACCTCGTGGACGGGATAGGGATATACCCCGGACAGGAGGACGAACTACTGATTGAGGATGTTTACGCTCAGTACGCTGAGCTCGCGAACCTTATCAAGGATGTGCCCGACTGGATAAGCATCGTCATGATGCCAGGGAACCATGATGCGGTCCGGCTTGCGGAGCCCCAACCCGCTCTTCCTAGAGATATCACCTCGATGTTTGACTCCAAGATAAGATTCGTTGGCAACCCGTGCTACCTTGAGATAGAGGGAAGGACGATACTCGCGTACCACGGCCGGAGCATGGACGATTTCATTGGGAGCATACGCAACCTGAGCTACTCTCAGCCCCTGGAGACGATGAAGGAGATGCTGAGGAGGAGGCACATGGCTCCCATATACGGCGAGAGGACCGCACTGGCACCAGAGCAGAAGGACTACCTCGTAATCGACAAGGTGCCGAACATCTTCGTGACTGGACACGTGCATTCATGTGGGCTCGCCGATTACAGGGGTGTCAGACTGGTCAACGCCTCCGCGTGGCAGTCCCAGACGGCCTTCCAGAGGATGCACAATCAGAACCCGGACCCCGCGAAGGTGCCGATCGTCCATCTCGGAACTGGAGAGTCCTGGATAGAGGACTTCTCAAGCTGATGGGCGGCCAAGGATTGATATCGATAGAGCAGGATTTCGTGACATGCGCGACCTAGACCCGTTCTTTCGGCCCCGCTCGATAGCGGTAATCGGTGCAACTCCGACCCCTGGCAAGGTCGGGAACATCGTCATAGAGAACCTCCTTGGCGACGGGTTTATGGGCAAGATATACTTCGTGAATCCGAACCACTCGGACATACTCGGCATCCCCTGCTATCCGACTGTTCTTGACTGTCCAGGAGATGTGGAGATGGCGGTCGTGGTCGTTCCAGCAGCGATCGTCCCCGAGGTCCTCGAGCAGGCAGGTAAGAAAGGCGTCAAGGGCGCAATCGTGATATCTGCCGGTTTCTCGGAGGGAGGGCAGGATGGGGCGGAGAGGGAGAAGGCTGTACTGGAGAGCGCGAGGAAATACGGCATGAGGATCGTGGGCCCCAACTCGCTCGGAGTGATTTCTCCGCACGTGAACATGAATGCATCCTTCGCGAGGACATCGCCATTAAAGGGCTCCATCGCATTCTTCTCCCAGAGCGGGGCGTTCTGCACCGCTGCGATAGAGTATTCCGTGAGAGAGATCCTTGGGTTTTCGGCGTTCGTTAGTTCGGGCAACAAGTGCGATGTCGACGACGCGAACCTGATTGACTTCTTCTGCTCGGACCCCAGGACCAAGTGTGTGGCCGCCTACATGGAATCTACAAAGGACGGAGCGGCCCTCTTCAAGGCGCTGAGGAAAGCTTCGAGGAAGAAGCCAATCGTCATCCTGAAAGCGGGCAGGACCGAAAGAGGCGCGAAGGCGGCTAAGTCACACACGGGCGCGCTCGCGGGGTCCGACTCTGCGTATGAAGCAGCATTCAGGCAGACCGGCGTGTACAGGGCAAAGACGATGTTCGAGCTCTTCGACGCGGCACAGGCACTCGCACACCAGCCCCCGATGGATGGAGATGGCGTTGCCATTGTCACAAACGCAGGCGGGATGGGCGTGATTGCCACAGACATCGCGAACGATCTGGGGCTCAGCCTTGCCGAACTGTCGAAGGAGACCCTAGATGAGATCGGCAAAGCATGCCCCCCGACCTGGAGCTGGGGAAACCCGATCGACATAATCGGAGATGCGGACACGTCTCGGTACGCAAACGTGCTGACCGCAGTCGGAAAAGCGCCCGAGGTCAGAGGGATAATGGTGATAGCTGCCAGACAGGCGGCGACCAACATCTTCGAGATAGCGAAATGGATCGCGATCACCGCGAAGATAAGCGGGAAGCCGACCGTCGCCTGCTTCGCGGGCATCTTCGATCGCGAGTCGGAGCAATTCCTGGACTCGAAAGGCATACCCGTGATGGAGGTGCCCGAGAGGGCGATCACCGCGCTTCATGCGCTGTCCGTGAGAGGGAAATGGCTGAGGAAGAACGGAATCAAGATCAAGCGGCCCAACTCAGCTAGCCCAGAAGGTCCTTGATGATGAAGTAGTAGCCGATGGCCAGAATCACCATGCTTATCCAGAACAAGACGACGAACAGCTTCGCGAGTCTCTCGCGGTCCCGGAGTATCTCCCTCACTACCAATCGCTCAGGCCTCTGCTCGTTGTGCTGCTTTGTCCTTGATCCTCTTCAGCCGGAATATGTTGTCCCTCTCCATCTCCTCTAGCCTGAAGCGGATGAAGCGCTCCATCTCCTCCAACTCCGGCAAGACCTTGAACTCCAGCGCGTTCACTCGCCTCTTAGTCCGTTCGATTTCGTCCAGGAGCTTCTTCATGGTCGTCTCCAGCTCCGCCGCTTTGACGACAGTCTCAACGAGCTTCTCGTAGGCGTCGGCGGCCTCGTCAATCCTTGGAGAAGTCCCGATTATGCCATAGCCGCGCTCGTCCAATGGGGCCACGATTCTTGATGACCTGATGTCCGGCACGACGACGCCCATCAGGTTCCTGCTCCTGAGCTGTATCTCCGGATGGATGGTCAACGCATAGGCAGCGGATCGTACTGCGATCACGCCATCGACCGCGTCCGCGATCGCGATCTTCTCCTGAGCTTCCTTGTACCTCTTCGCAATCTCGGTCCTCAGGTCCTTTGCCTGGTCCAGTATCTTGAAGAACTCGAGTATGAGACCATCCCTCTTCAGCTTCAGGATCTTGTGTCCGTTGGTCGTGAGCTTGATCTTCTTGGTGACCTCAAGAAGCTCGGACCGGGTGGGCTGTATCTCTCTTACTGCCATCTATCCATCACTTCTTCTTCAGCTGAGGGTGGTATTTCTCGATGAACTTCCTGTCGATCTTCGTGAGGGATTCGACCGGCAACATCGCTAGGAGTTCCCAGCCGAGATCGAGCGTCTGGCCGATCGTCCTGTCTTCGTTCTTTCCCTGCCTTACGAACCTGTCTTCGAACGCGTCCGCGAAGTTGAGGAACTTCCTGTCCCGCTCAGAGAGAGCCTCCTTGCCGACTATTGCCACCAGGCCTCTGAGGTCTCTGCCCTCGGCGTATGCGGCGTAGAGCTGGTCGGAGACGGCTCTGTGGTCCTCTCTGGTCCTCTCCGCACCTATGCCCTGGCCCATCAGCCTCGAGAGCGACCGCTCCACTGCCACTGGCGGGAACACGCCCTGCCTGTGCAGCTCCCTCGACGCGACGATCTGCCCCTCGGTGATGTACCCGGTCAGGTCCGGTATCGGGTGAGTGATGTCATCGCCAGGCATCGAAAGGATCGGGAACTGAGTGATCGAGCCCTTCTTGTTCTTGATCCTTCCGGCTCTTTCGTACAGGCTCGCCAGGTCCGTGTACATGTAACCTGGATATCCGCGACGGGCAGGTACCTCCTCCCTCGCCGCGCCTATTTGCCGGAGCGACTCGCAGTAGTTCGTGATGTCCGTGAGAATGACCAGGACATGCATCCCCAGGTCGAACGCCAGATACTCCGCCGTCGTCAGCGCGAGCCTTGGGGTCAACAGCCGTTCAATCGCCGGGTCGTCCGCGAGGTTGAGGAACACGACCGCCCTCTTCAGAGCGCCTGTTCGCTCGAAGTCCTTCATGAAGTACTGAGCTTCCTCGCTGGTTATCCCCATGGCCGCGAACACGACCGCGAACTCCTCCCTCTCGCCCAGGACCTTCGCCTGCCTTGCGATCTGCAGCGCGATGTCGTTGTGGGGCAGGCCGGACCCCGAGAATATCGGCAGCTTCTGTCCTCTGACGAGGGTGTTCATGCCGTCAATGGACGAGATACCGGTCTGTATGAACTCCTGAGGGTTGTCCCTGGCATAGGGGTTGATAGCGGCACCGATGATCTCCAGTTTCTTCTCGGGGATGATAGGTGGGCCTTTGTCGAGCGGGTCCCCGGAACCTGAGAGTATCCTCCCAAGCATGTCCTTTGACACGGGCATCTTGACCGTCTCGCCCAGGAACTTCACGCCGGAGGCCTTGTCAATCCCTCCGGTGCCCTCGAAGACCTGTATGACCACGATGTCCGTGGACGTGTCGAGGACCTGCCCCCTCTTAATCGAACCATCCGGGAGCGCTATCGAAACGAGTTCGCTGAAACCTACGGGCTCTGTCTTCGCGACAAACACGAGAGGCCCTGCAATCTGGTTGATCGTGTGATATTCCTTCGCCATCTCAATCACACCCCCAGCGCCGCGAATTCCTTGTCCATCGCCGCGGTCACGGACTTGATGTCCTTGTCGATTGTCTCCTCGAACTTGAGCTTCCCGAGGTCGGTCCTGCACTTGAGCGACGCGATCTTCTCGAGAGAGACCTCAAGCGATATCGCCTTCTTGGCCAGCTCGGAGTACTTCCTGATCGCATCCATGTAGTCGTACTGCCGCCTGAGAGGGCTGTAGGTGTCCACCTGGTGGTATGCGCTCTGCTGGAGGAAGAACTCGCGGATCATTCTCGCGACCTCCAGGATCAGGCGCTGCTCCTCTGGGAGGGCGTCAGAGCCGACCAGCTGAACTATCTCCTGCAGCTCCGCCTCCTTCTGCAGGGTCTCCATCGCCCAGAGCCGCAAGCCGTTCCAGTCCTCGGCCACGTTCTTCCTGTACCATTCCTCGAGCATCGGGCTGTACAGGCTGTATGACGTGAGCCAGTTGACCGCGGGAAAGTGTCTCCTCTCCCTCAGCTTCGAGTCGAGAGCCCAGAAGACCTTCACGATCCTGAGAGTGCTCTGCGTGACGGGCTCGCTGAAGTCCCCTCCCGAAGGAGAGACCGCCCCTATCACTGATATCGAGCCCGTGGGTCCCGCGAGGGTCTTAACCCTCCCGCACCTCTCGTAGAACTCGGAGAGTCGCGATGCGAGATACGCGGGGTAGCCTTCTTCTCCCGGCATTTCCTCCAGCCTCGATGATATCTCCCTCATCGCTTCCGCCCACCTCGATGTGGAGTCCGCCATGAGGGACACGTCGTAGCCCATGTCCCTGTAGTACTCTGCGATAGTGATCCCGGTGTACACCGATGCCTCTCTCGCCGCGACCGGCATGTTCGAGGTGTTGGCTATCAGAACCGTCCTGCCCATCAGGGGCATCCCTGTCTTAGGGTCCTCGAGCTCCGGGAATGTTGTCAGGACCTCCGTCATCTCGTTTCCTCTCTCGCCGCATCCGACATAGACGACAATCTGGGCATCGCTCCACTTGGAGAGCTGCTGCGATATGACTGTCTTGCCCGTCCCGAACCCACCCGGAATCGCTGCAGTCCCTCCTTTAGCCAGGGGGAAGAGCATGTCTAGGACTCTCTGGCCCGTGACGAGCGGGATGTCCGGGAGCAGCTTGTCGACATACGGCCTCGCGCTCCTGACGGGCCATTTCTGCAACATGGTGATCTTGCGCCCTGAGTCCAGCTCGCCGATGACGTCCTCGATCGTGAATTCCCCTTCTGAGATGCTCTTCACCTTGCCGGCCGCATCAGGCGGAAGGATGACCTTGTGAACGATGTTGCCCTCTGGGACTTCGCCGATGACCATCCCGCCTTGGAGGCTGTCGCCCTTCTTCACCGTCGGCTTGAACTTCCATTTCCTCGACCTATCAAGGCCCGGTGCGGTCACTCCCCTCGAGACGAAGTCGCCCTGCTTGTCCCTTAGGACTGGTAGGGGCCTCTGAACTCCATCATATATGCTTGACAGGAGGCCAGGGCCGAGCTCGACCTGCAAAGGAGCGTGCGTGTCGACGACGACCTCACCGGGTCTCATGCCCGAGGTGTCCTCGTAGACCTGGATGATGGACTTCTCCCCCACGAGCTTGATGACTTCTCCCATGAGCTTGAGGTCGCCAACTAGGACCACGTCGTACATCCTCGGCGCGATGCCCTCTGCTGTCACGACCGGCCCTGCAACCCTGCTGACCCTGCCCTTGTCCTGATTTGCCATGCTCACACCTCTCCATTACTTCGATCTGTAAAGGTCGATACCAATCGCCCTGCGAACCTTATCTCTCATATCCCCCTCGTCTTCACCGACGGGGATCACCACTGGGTCGACGCTAGCCATCAGCGCCGTCCTCAAGCTCGCCGGCAGCTTCTCAAGGTCCTTTGTGTACAAGGCGAGTATGCCGACGTCCTCCTCCTCGACCACCTTGAGGATAGTTTCCTGAAGCTTCTCAGGGGCCACTCCGTACACCTTCTTGATGCCCGCCAGCCTGAAGCCCGTGACGAAATCCTCGGAACCTACCACGGCAATCTCCATATCAGATCACCAACAGCTCCTCGGTCACCTTGTTCGAGAGACCGCTCTGCTTACCCCTAGCAATGATCCTTATGTTGTCCACTTCCACTTTCTTCCGTATCATGTAGTTCACGATCGGCAGCACCGAGAGAGGGTAGAAGTGGGCGAATTTCTCGCTCGTGCCTATCAACGCCTTGTCAAGCGCAATCGTGAGCCCGGACAATTTCCTGTCCTCCTTGAACTTCTCGAGCGCGGGCTTGATGTCCTCGTACATGCTGCATTTCTCGAGCTCGTCGATGAGGGTTCCTACACCCTCGCCTTGGGCCATCGACCTCAGCTTGTCGATCCCGAACTCCATCCCACCAGGAATGAGGTACTTCTGGATCCGGTCCTCGGGGATTCGCTCTGCCTTCAGCTTCAGGAGGACCTTCATGTTCGTGACATCCACCTCACGCCTTATGAAATCCCTCAATAGCCTGTCCGCGGTATTCGTGGGCTCAACGTCTTTGAGGAGGTCGGCATAGAACATCTTGTCGAGATGGTCCTCCAAAGGCGCCAGCTTCCCGTTGTCCACGACGTCGCGGAGCAGCTCGGGGGTTATGCTCAACGCCGGCTCCTTGTAGAGCGTCTCCATTATCTCCTGGATTGTACCAGTCTCGACCAGCGACCTAAGGTACTGCTCGGAGAATGCGCCCGCGGGCACGAAAGTGTCGACGATCTCCTCGATCCTAGCCCCTGTGATCTTGCCCCTCAGGACAGTCTTCACGTTGAAGGTGTCCCACCTCCGCAGATAATCCCCGACCATATCCCTCAAATGGCCTGTAGTGAAGCCGAGGATTGCCTGGTACGTCGCCGCGAGGTTGCGAGTCACCGCGACCTCCACCAGGGTCGCTCCGACGTACTTGGACCCGTACTGGGCCATCTCCTGGCCATACTGGGTTTCGCCGAGAAAACGGCCTATCTCGTGCACGTCCATGTTGAGCATCCTCGAGTACGTGTCCTTCGACAAGAGGAAGCTCTTCTTCGCCTTGACGCGAGTGCACGCGTATGCGTAGTTCCCGTTACCCCCGAACAACCTCATCCTTGGTCTCACCCGAACAACTTTGCGAATATCTCCCGCATGTTCCTGTTCCAGACTTCATCCAACACGCTCTCGAACCTGTAGTCTAGGCGCACAGACCTGTCCTTGCTCTCGAACACGAGGCCTCCCCGGCAGTCCATGGTTCCGCCCAGCGTGATCCCTTTGGAGACCTGCAGAGCGGCTCTGTCTGCCGCGTTCGAATAGACATAGCAGTCTCCGAGCTCCTTCTTCGCCTTGGACATGAGCTTCGAGTACAGCAGCTTTCTCTTGTCCTGGGGGTAGCCCTCAAGTTCGGTCAGAACCTGAGCTTTCAGGTCTTCGAGAACCTGGCGCTGGGCAGCCAGTATGTTCTTCTTTGACTCGAGCTCAGCGCTCGAGAGCTCCTGCTGCTCCATCTGAAGGATCACGGACGACGCTCTCTCTTCCGCCCTTTTCTGGTCCTCTGCGATCCTCTTGTCGGCCAGCTGTTGCTGAGCGTCTCTCTCCTGCTCGCCGAGACGGATGATTCTGTTCTTCTGCTCTGCACCCTTGCGCAGGATGTCCTCAACTACCTTGTCCAAGCCCATAGCTCCTCCACTCCGCGGACTGCCTGGGTCGTGCTCCCTACTCCACCATTCCCTTTGTTTCTCAAGCGTTCATAATCAGGAAGGCCACGACGAACCCCAGGATGACTATCGTCTCGGGCAAGACCATCAGGATCATGCCTTTACCGAACATCTTTGGGTTCTCTGCGGTCGCGCCGACCGCTGCCGCACCTACCTGTCCTTGGGCGACGCCCGTGCCGAGGCCCGCGACGCCTATCGCGATACCCGCACCGATCATCGCCAATCCTACTTGGGTCGGATCCATTCTTTCTACCTCCTTACTTGCTTACGACTGAATGCTTCCTCACATAGCTCAGCGGGGAGAACTCCTTTCCTCCTCCCTCGAAGAACTTGAGGAAGAACTCCACATAGTTCAACCTGATTGCCTGAATCCCCGCGGACAAAGCCCCGAGGAAGAACACGAAGAACATTTGAGTGACGAAAAGGGCGATCGCTCCGACAATCACGAGGCCTATGTTACCGCTCTCGAATATCAGCGGGAAGAGCATCGTGTTGAACGCCAAGGCCATCGCGCCCTTGCCTACCGCGAGCGCGGCCAACCTCGTATACGATACGAGGTTCGTGAACAATCCGATGACTTCCGATAGGGCCAAGAGCCCTTCCGTCATCGGAAGTGCCACTATGCCCACGACCATCAGGGCGACAGATGCGATTGACACCTTGATGCCGGCGATGGTTGTCGCGGCCGTCGGTATCGGAGACAATATGGTCGAATTGAGGAACTCGCTGGTCTGGGTTGCGTTGCCCGCGATGGCCATCATCTCGACGAACAGCCCCAGCAGGATCAGCATCCACGCGACCTTCGCAAGCGCGTGCTTTCTCTCGTGCCGATAATGGTTGACGAAGCCTAGAACGAACCCCAGGGTTAGGTGGGCCCAGCCTGCTAGCAGCGACAAAGCAAGCATCTCCTTGATGTCGCTCATCTTGTCGAGAGCAGGGTGGATGGGTATGTTCGCTACGGCTTCCCATGAGGCCTCGTGAGCCTCTTCTGCGCCTCCGACTTCTGGAGGATGGAACGGCACGCCGAACGCCTCCGCGAACACGAACAGGCCGAACACCGAAGCCAGCAGACCGCCGGCGATGACGATAGCCCCCAGCCTGTAGAGATCCGGATAGCCTTTCAGCTTCCGGCGCATGACAACGCCAAGCGCAACCAACCCGAGGCCGAAGCCAAGGTCGCCGATCATGAACCCGAAGAAGATTGGGAAGGTGACGAACAAGACTAATGTAGGGTCGACCTCGTCGTACTTGGGAGTGGAGACCAAGTCGATGAAGAACTCGAACGGCTTGACGAGCTTCGCGTGTTTGAGCTTAACCGGGGGCTCGTCCCCGTGTTCAGAAGCCACGGTCTCGACGAACGCGAGGCCGCAGCAGAGCGAATTGAGGGCGGTCTGGAGCTCCTCAAGTTTGTGAGTCGGAATCCATCCGTCAACCACGAAGGAGTTCGCGCTCGTCGCAACCCTGAGGGGGGTCTCCGCCTTCATCACCTCGATTGCCAGGTGTTCCTCTGATGCGATGATGAAATCCGCAAACTGCTTCCTTATTCCCTCGATGTCATTCTCCACGCGCTGAAGATCTTTCTTCAGGTCCTCAATCTCTTTCGAATTCTTGGAGATGATGCTTGCGGGGTCTCCCCTCAAATCGGGAAGCCTGATTTCCTGGAAACCGTGGTCGGCTAGAATCCTAGCCACTTCTGCCCTCTGGTCATTGCCCACAAAGAGAGCCAGCGCGAAATCGCTCTTTCTCGCGAGCTTGAAGATCTCGAACGATTTCAGCTTCGACTCGAGTGCTTCCTCGGGGTCCGTTCTGCACAGCCCGACGAAGCTGGCGACGTTCTCGTAGCCTCCGAAATCCTCTACCGAGATGCCGAACCCAGAGAAGGGCTCGAGCGCTTTGATCTCCGCATCCTTCTCCCGTATTAGCGACTGGATCTTCTGGCGGGTTTCAGCCTTGTTAGAAGTGTTGAGATCGAGTGTTACTAGAGCCTGCTCGACCGTCCTCGCGAGGTCTTTGACGCGCAGCTTCTCGATTGGCTTGTGCTCCTCTATGCCCAGAGATCTGATCATTGACCTAAGCTTGAGGAGTTTCTGCGAGGCATCAGAAGCTTTGGCCAGTGGCTGTCCGAGCTTGAACTCATCGTCAGGCGTGGTGAAGTCTATGAGGTGCAATATACCAAGCTCGTAGAGACACTCGATTGTCACATCGAGGCTGTCGATTGACCCGACGACAACAGCCCGGGTCATCTCCTCCGGCCTAAGCATCAACTGCCCTCTCGAACTCCGAAAGAACGAACTCCTTCACCTTGGCGGAATTCTGTCTCGCGTTCGCCGCGAGCGACTCCGCCTTCCGTGCGCCCTCGTCAATGAGCGCCTTCCGCCGTTGCGCAACCCCGCCCTGAGCCTCTGCGATCTTCGCTTCGCTCTGCTTCCTCTGGGCGGCTTCGGCGGCTTCGATCTTGTCCAGGGCTCTTCGCTTGCCTTCGGCCTGAAGCTGCTTGCGCTTCTCCTCGGCCTCCTTCGTCATCGCCCTGACCTTTTCCTCCGCGTCCTTGATTTGGTGAAGGATCTCGGCCTTGCCCATCTATGACACGTCCAGTTTGCTGATACTGGTTTCGATATAAATAGCCTACGAGAAGTGCCGTTTTCGATTATCGGCAGCCGCCAATCGACAGATACCGAAGAGGCCAATAACCGGCTTATCGGCTCATCTTGTCGACGAAAAGCTTCTTGTCCAGCCTGGTGATCTTCGCGCCCGCCTGTTTGAGCAGCTCGACGCCCGTGAGGTCTGAGTAGTCATCGATGTACACAACGCGTGCGACCTGGGCGTTGAGAATCATCCTCGCACAGATTGGACATGGCACGATCGTGGAATAGAGCGTTGACCCGCGCGCATTAGTGCCCGCCTGCATCAGGGCGTTCTGTTCCGCATGCACAGCTGTGCATGTCTCCAGGCGGGTGCCCGAAGGTATCCCGAGCTTATCCCTGATGCACCCGATCTCCTCGCAATGGGGGAGGCCTCTTGGGTTTCCGTTGTATCCAGTGCTCTTGATCTCGCCGACATCGCTCACAATGATCGCCCCTATCTGCCTTCTAGTGCAGGTGCTTCTGCGCGAGACTTCTATGGCTATATTCATGAAGTACTCGTCTTTGGAGATCCTCTTGTTCTTATGCTCAGCCATGAGCACCGTCCCTGGCCACAAACGAGTGGGGACATTTCTAACTTTCTATCAGGAGGTTCTGGAGCATTTCGGGTGATGAAGACTCGTGGGAGCGTGCTCCCTCAGCAAACGTTTGCTGCGTGTAGCGAATAAGGCCTAGTATTCCGGCCAATATGGTTGTCCCGATGGCGGCCAAGAGGAATGGCCTTCCGGCCTTCAGGACGGACATCATGAGCAGCAGACCGTGCCCGACATGTGGGAGGATACAATATTCCCGAATGGGCACGGAGCCAGCGTGCGGGTGCCCTTGGCACGCGAGGAATCGTGCCATCGTTGGCACCGGCCTGCTGCAGACAGCCATCTCCAAGGGATTGGAGGGGGCAGGGGGTCTACGGTTCGACCCCGGCGCGTTCCAGCATGACGTGATGATGACCCTATACGACCCTGGAAGGGGCGCACGGTCGGAGCCGAATGGAACGAGTTGCATTCTGGGGGTGTGACCTGACTGTCATCACCCGCTAGTGCAACAGAACCCTGTCAGGACAGGCTGGTTGTCGAGGGAGGGCCGGCATCGACTACTTATCTCGGCTCGTACACTACCCACCTGCGGAGAACTCGAGATGAGTAAGTGGGTCAAGGCAGCCGCAGCAGCAATCGCAGTGGCCGCGATAGTCATCCTGGTCTATGTGATACTGGAGGGGCAGGCTTCCGAGGACGAGACCACCCACATGGGATGGGGGAGCCACACATACTCCAATGCGAACATGCTGACGATACTTGGCGCCATCGCACTGATTATCATTGCGCTCATGTTCGTCCTTTTCCGGCAGGAGTACAAGCCTCTGCCGCCCTCCATGATGCGCGATGTCGAACCATCCATCAGGTCGGAAGAAGGGAATCCTGAATTCCCGCCTCCTGCGCCAACGATAGCCGCTGCTCCGGAGCGCATGGCTGACAAGGAATACCTCGTCCTCAGGCTGTTGTCTGGTGATGAGAGGATCATGTTCAAGGCCATAATGGACCTGGGCGGGGAAGGGCTGCAGAAGGACCTGATACAGCGGACCAAGATGTCCGACGCGAAGGTCTCTCGCCTGCTCGATAAGCTTCAGGAGAAGGGGGTCATTAGCAAGGAACGATACGGCTCAACGAACAAGGTCAAGATAGAGCTCCGGGAGTGAGCACGGGCTCTTCGGCTCGCTTTTCACGTTTCTGCAAACGTTTTCACCACTTTTCAGGGCAGTTCCATATACGTTTTCACCCAAACTACTCAAACAGATCCGGGCGGGCGAGAACCCGAGCCGGACCGGAGGTGAAACAAGAATGAAGACAACGATGCTGCTTGCGATCGTCGGTGCGATAGTCATTATCGGAGCGGCGGGAGCGGTAACTGCATCCGGGACGGTGGCGAAGGCCTTCGGAGGCTCATGCTCCGGAGACGCTGCCGGGACTGGTCATATGAACCAGCACGGGTACCAGTACATGTGGCAGTACGAAGGGGAGGACACAACCTGCCCGATGGAGCACAACTGGGACTATTCCTGGAACCACAACTACAGCTATTGCGACTGCCCGGATGACTGAGCACTTGCGGAGCACAGGACAGCCCCCAAACCACTTCCCATGTTCTCTTTCTAGCTCACACCTAGGCCTCAGAGATCAGACTGCACGACAGGTTGCCAGTCGTTTGTACATGGAGACCACCATATTCATTTTATAGGTGTCACGTGGTGTACGCGTCGTGCCTGGCAAGAACCGGATAAGGATACCAGAGAAGTACAAGCCCGTGGTTCTTTTCCTCAGAGACGCGGGCCTGGCGCTCGCGATAGTCCTCTGCGTGCTGCTAGGGATGTACGCATACACAGGGTTGTGGCCTCCGCTTGTTGTCATCGAGTCCGACAGCATGATGCACAGTGAGGAGAACGTCAGCCAAATAGGGGCAATAGACACCGGGGACTTGGTTTTGGTGAAGGACGTCGACGGACGCTCTGATGTCGTCACCTACATTGAGGGGTTCGTATCGGGGCACAAAACCTACGGGGACTTCGGAGACGTCATCGTCTACAAGAAGTACGGGATGGACATCTACACGCCAATCATACACAGGGCGATAGTCTTTCTCGAAGTGAATACCGACGGGGAGAGCTACAGGTGCGATGCGCTCAGGCTGGCTCCTTCGGAGAAATGGGCCACCAGCAACCCTTCGGACACCTGGGACAGTCTGACGAGCAGACTCACAATATACAGCGTCGGATTCAGGACCCTCCCAGTGGTCATTGAAGTAGACAACATCCTGTCGAGCTTCATGGCTAGATCGCTTGACCCACAAAGCGGGTACATCACGAAGGGGGACCACAACACTGGAACGGACCAATCGCTCGGAGGGGACTTCGGGTTCAGGCCAGTGGAGATAGACTGGGTTATTGGCAAGGCGAGGGGCGAGATCCCCTGGTTTGGGCTGCTCAAGTTGTGGGCGACGGACAGCGCGGGAAGCCCTTCCCCTCCGAACAGCGTACGAGATCTCTGGATATCCCTTGGAGTCATTGTCACGGTCCCGATCGTTGTCGACTTCTTGGTGACCTACAAGATACGCAGGAAGATTGCCGCGAAGAAGGAGCAGGCTTTGAAGGAGGAGAAATCCAGGCGAAACAAGCCCGCGCCAGACACAGAGGATAAGCCGCCTCCGCAGACCTCCCAGTCATCAGATGAGCGTCGTCTGGAACCTTAGCTTATAGTTCTTGAGCTGGCTGAGCATCTCATCCTCTTCGAGGACGCGCTTTGCCTCCGTGGTCGGAACGCTGAGCTCGATCTCCTTCGTCCGTCCGCCTCTGCCGAAGGATTTGACGCGAGCGTGCACTAACCCCAACATGTCAAGCTCGGATACGAGATCGGTGATTCTGCGCTGTGTCAAAATGGCCATTGACGTGCATTCACAAAGCTCCTTGTAGGTCTCGTAGAGGTCCCCCGTCGTGAGCTTGACGTCTCCGTTGTCCTCGTTCAGGACGACCCCCATCAGCACGAGCTTCGATTGCACTGGTAGAGTTCTGATGGCCTCGGTGACGCAGTCCAGCTCGATCTTGTTCTTCGCCCTGATCACATCGGCATCCGTCAGGATTGGCATGTGGTTCCTCTCCGCGATTTCGGCCGCCACTCTCAGCAGGTCGAGCGCGCGGCGCGCATCACCGTGCTCCTGCGCGGCCAATGCTGAGCAGAGAGGGATGACGGATGGTTCGAGGACGGTGTCCTCGAAAGCCAGTCTGGACCGCTGGCTCAGGATGTCTCGGAGCTGCTCCGCATTGTACGGCGGGAAGACCATCTTCTCCTCGCTCAAGGAACTCTTGACTCTCGGGTCGAGGAACTCGGTGAATTTCAGATCATTGGAAATCCCGATTACGCTGACCTTGGCGCTCTTGAGGTCGTCGTTTATCCTGCAGAGATGGTAGAGGACGTCGTCTCCGCTCTTCGAAACCAGCTTGTCGATCTCGTCGAGGACGATGACTATGACCCTCTTCTCCTCGTCTATCTTCTCCCTGAGGATGTTATACACGCGCTCGGTGCTCCAACCCGTGAACGGGATCCGCTCTTCGAAGTCCTCAATGAACACGTTGCCGATGTTCTGCAGGACACCATACTGAGTGTCGACGACCTCGCAGTTCATGTAGATGAAGAAGACGTTCTTGAGCTCCGAGCTGGCGCGCTCTATCTCCTTTCCGATGTACTTGATCGTGGCGGTCTTTCCGGTGCCCGTCTTTCCGAACAGGAGAACGTTGGACGGCCTCTGGCCCTCGAGCGCAGTCACGAGTATGGATGCCAGCTGGTTGATCTGCTCCTCCCTGTGCGGGAGAACATCTGGTATGTACGATGAGCGCAGCACATCCCTGTCGCCTTTGAATATAGACTTCGTTCTAATATACTGCTGGAATATCGTGTCCTGCATCTAGCTCCCCCGCCGGACAGCCAAAAAGGTCCATCCCCTTCCCCCCGAACTTCCTATGGAAGCCGCTCTCGGAATCCACGCGAAACAGAGGGATTTGGGGAATAACGACTAGCGTACTTAAGCGTTAATATTATCGTGACAATTCATTTTTTCCGCAGCCCGGGAATTTCGATGATTTGCGCGAGCCAGCATCGGAGGATAATGTCGATGAGAGAATAATAAACATTTGACTCATTCTGCCACGCGCTCCAAGGGGGGACCCCTTTATTTCCGGTGGAAGGCACATCCGAGGGGGTCCGTCGGAACGCGCCGTCCATCTCCACCGGAAAGAGTGGTTCCGAAACCGGCTCTTCGTGTAGAACCCGGTCGAGAATACCATTATCTCCCAGCAATCAGTAGGTTCCCCCGAAGAAATGAAGAGAGTTGCCATCCTGTCAATCACTGAGGACCTGCGGGAGATCCGGTCACTTCTTATGACGCTCGGCGTTGAGCCGGTCAGAGAGTACATCCAGAAGAGAGATTACCCGCACAGAACCAGTTACCTCGGACCAGGAAGAATCGAGGATATTCTGAAGGATTTGGAGGAAACTGAAATTGATTGGATTGTGGTCAACGGACCCCTCAAGCCATCTCAACATCACTTCTTGGAGATGAAGTTCCAGAAGGAGTGTGTAGATAGGGTCGGAGTGATCCTGCGGATCTTCTCTGATCATGCACACACTCCTGAGGCGATCAATCAAGTCACACTAGCCACCCTGAGATACGAGCAGCCGTTCCTCAGAGAATGGATTCACAAGGCAAAGAGTGGTGACCGCCCAGGCTTCTTGGCAGGCGGCGCGTATGCGACCGACGTCTACTACGAACACGCCAAGACTCACATCAGGAAGATCGAGAAAGAACTGGAAGAGTTGTCGAGGCAGAGAGAGACAAGAAGGACAAAGCGGCGCTCAGGCGGATACACGCTTGTCTCACTGGCTGGATACACAAATGCTGGCAAATCATCCCTGATGAACGCGCTCTGTCAATCAGCTGTAGAGGTAGATGAGAGGCTGTTCTCAACGTTGTCTACTACTACAAGGAAGGTTACAGGAGTCAGAGGTAGTGTACTGATATCGGATACGGTTGGATTTATCAGAGATCTTCCATTGGATCTCGTCAAGGCTTTCAACTCAACCCTCGAGGAGGTGTTTTATTCGGACCTCATACTCTTGGTATTCGATGCTAGTGAGCCGCAAGATGTGATCTCCTCGAAATTGGAGACCTCACTGGACATACTCATACCGAAGATCGAGAAAGGCTCTCTATTACTTGTTGGGAACAAAGCTGACCTGATACCTCACACGCGAACTGACGATCTCCAGTCCGAACTATCCGGTATCGCTAGGACGTATGACGTTGAGTTCGTCTCAGCAGTCACTGGATATGGACTTGACTCACTGAGGAAGAGGATTGAGAGATCTCAGGGACGGACTCATATCATCGAAGCGAGTCTTCGTATTGATAATGAGGCATTGAGTCTAGTATCTCGTCTTCACAACAACACTACAATCTCTCAGGTTGTTGAGTCTGACAGACTCAGGATTTCGATTGCGTGCAATCCTGAAGACGCCCAGAAAATCATTGGCTGGCTCGAAGGTGTAGGGGCAGAGAAGATCATATCGAGAGCCTTTGCTTCCGACGACCGGTCGGACCACGGGGGGGCTTCCACCAGAAGCGAAGGGGCCCCCGTTTGAGCACGCCCGCTCTAGAGCCCGAACTCCTTCTTTTTCGCCAACACTTTGTCCTCGAACCTCTGGGGCAGGGACCATGCGAGGAACTCGATGTCGTCGATGTTTCTCACGAACTTCGCCCTGCTAGGCGTGTCGATGAGCTTCGCGAGCTCCCTGGTTTTCTTCACATAGTCGTACAACCACCAAACGCATATGATGAGGCCGAGGGGCCCGATGACCACAAACCAGTAAGACCAGTTGCCGAACGGATCCGAAAGGTCCTGGAGGGAAGAAAGCCAGGTTGGGAGCTTGTCCGTGAAGAACACACCAACAACGCTCACAAGGGTGAGAAACCCGAAAACGAGGCTCAGAAACGAGCTTAGTTCGAACCTGAACTCCGTCAATATGTTCTTGCCCACCGCATCACCTGAGCCACCGATAAACGGGTCCCGTTTTTAAATGGTTTTCTGCCCTTCAGGGGCTACATGCACTCCCCGTGTACATATCTTGCGGTTCTCGTTCGACCAAATCATGCGGATCCCTGACGAGAGGACCTGCGCGTTCCTCCTGGCCTGCCTGCTGTGCTCAATGCTTCTCCTGTCTGAGGATGCCGAACCTCCTTTCATCCCAATCTCAGACCTGGCGTCCGCCGAAGACGGTGCGGTAATATCCACAGAAGGGCTCGTCGCATCTCTGCACAGATACGATAGCGGGGCCGAGTCTTTGATCCTGGTCGATGTCAGTGGCTGCGAGACCGCCAGGATAGTCTGCTCTCCAGGGGGAAGGGAAATGCCCAGTTTCTACCTGTCTGTGGGGGATGCGGCCAGGGCCACTGGCGAGATATCGTTCGAGGGAACGGCGGCAACGATGTTCTGCGATAGCGACGGGATTCTCCTACTCAAGAAGGCCGCTCACGTACTCGATGTTGCCGTACTCAGCTCCAATTGGGAGTTGTTCGAAGGGGATAGGCTCAATGTCAGCGGAGTGTTGGAGAATGCGGGCCGCGAATCATGGTACTTGCTGCGGGACTCAGCTGGAACCTGCTCGATGTCCGCGAGGGCTGGCCCAGATGCTGGTGTGATCCCTGTCGGCGTGGAAGTAGTCGTGGATTGCACGATGATTCTGGACAAGAGCACGATGGCCTTCGTGCTCTTGGTCTGGTCAGCCGAAGTAGTTGTTGACAACAACCCTTTTGTCCAGGGCTCACGATGGCCGTTGTCGTGGCCGCCACTTGGCTAGCCGTCGACGACACCGATTCTCCAGAAGGGATGTGCACAACATACCTTGCGAGGCTCCTGTTAGAGGATCTCTCGGACTACGACCTCCTAGGCCTGCCTAGGCTGGTGCGCCTCAACCCGAACATCCCGTGGAAGACAAGGGGCAACGCGGCCGTATGCATCCCACTGGGGAAGGGCCGGGGCAGACGGCATCTCTGCGGCAACATCGGAGGCTCGCCCCTCCATTACTACGAGTCGGGGACAGCTCTCGATCCTCGCGAGGTTCTGTCCAGGGCCGCCAAGGTTCTCGAGTCAAACGCTCGCTTCGAGTGCGACATGACCAACCCTGGGATCGTTGCCACGATCAGGAAGCCCCCCGCCTCGCTCTATTGGCGCGCGGTACGAACGATCATGCCCCTGAAAGACGTGGAGCAGATGCTCCGGGCGTGTGGCGCGTCCTGGCTCAAATACAAGAACGGCCGGGGAGTGATCGGGGCATCCTCTGCGATTTCCTGGCGGCCGCGCGACAGAACCTGGGAAGTCATCGCGTACAGGTCTCCCATCAAGTTCGGGAGCGAGAGGAGGATCGACCCGGAGAGCGTCATCGCGATGGATAAGGCAACGAAACACACCTTCAACAACTATGACTACGAGAATGGCCACGTGGCCATCACACCCGCCTCCCCGTGTCCAATACTATTCGGCATACGCGGTGATTCGAGCCGTGAGCTGCTCAAGGCCAGGGCTATGATCAGGGGAGAAGATCAGGAGAGCTGGATCCTGTACCTCACAAACCAGGCAACCGAAGAGCACGTCGTTTCTAAGCGCATCACGGATTTCCATGCAGGTGATTCGGTTCGGGCAATGGCAACGGTGCTGGCCCCGGCAAGGGCGATCCGAGGGGGACATGTCCTGCTGAAGGTTGGAGACGGCGCTGAGATAGATGCGGCTTTCTACGAGCCCTCGCGCGGCTTCAGAGACGTGGCGAGGTCCCTGATTCCGGGGGACGAGACGGTTCTGATCGGTTCGGTGAGGGATTCTCCTCGGAGCCTCAACGTCGAGAAGGTCCGGATAGTGCGTCTTGCGCGCGAGGTACGAAAGGTCCACAACCCCGTATGCAAGGAGTGCGGCAAAAGCATGGGTTCGCTCGGTTTCGGACAGGGCTTCAGGTGCAAGAAATGCGGGGCGAAAGCCCCATACAAGGCGGCCGAGTTCGGCATGACCGTTAGGGGGATTACCCCTGGATGGTACGAGCCGCCAGTGGCATCCAGAAGGCATCTTCACAAACCTATACGGCGAATGTCGAGGGTAGACATCAACAAAATATAAATACGGTCAGGGGAATCATCGCGGTACGAGTCAGCACCCCCCGTTTTGGGCGGTGCTGGAAGTGTGATTTGACATGAGGCAACCTGTCATCGTAAGCGCTACCAGAACCCCGATCGGTAAGTTCGGGGGAGCACTGAAGGATATCGGAGCCACGAAGCTTGGTGCCATTGTAGTCAGAGAGGCCGTGAGCAGGGCGCGTATTGAACCGAAGCTAGTCGAGGAATGCATCATGGGCAACGTGCTTCCGGCGGGTCTTGGTCAAAACCCTGCGAGACAGGCCGCTCTCTGGGGCGGGCTGAGCGACGAGGTGTCAGCGCTTACGATCAACAAGGTGTGTGGCTCCGGCCTTAAGGCCGTTATGCTTGCGTCTGACGCGATCCTTGCGGGAAAGGAGCGGGTCATAGTCGCGGGCGGAATGGAGAGCATGTCGAACGCACCTTACATACTCGACAAGGCAAGGTTCGGCTACAAGCTGTTCGACTCCCAGCTGATAGACTCGATGGTCAGGGATGGCCTCTGGGACATCTTCAACAACTTCCACATGGGCAACACTGGCGAGATCGTAGCCGAGAGGAACAACATCACCAGGGAGGATGCGGACAAGTTCTCTCTTCGGAGCCACCAGAAAGCGGTCGACGCAATCAAGTCCGGGGCTTTCAAGGATGAAATCGTCAGCGTCGAGGTCCCTTCGGGGAAGACGAAGGCGATGTTCTCCCAGGACGAGGGCCCGCGCGAGGATTCCAGCCTCGAATCCCTTGCGAAGCTCAAACCTGTATTCAGGCCGACCGGGGTTCTAACCGCAGGCAACTCATCGAGCATAAACGACGGAGCATCCGCCCTGGTCGTCATGGACTCCGAGCTGGCCGCCAGCAAAGGCATCCAGCCCCTTGTGAAGGTCGTCGACTACTCGGCCGTCGGCGTGAAGCCAGAGCTGATAATGGAGGCTCCGATCCACGCGGTTAGGAAGCTGCTCGACAAGAACCACCTGCAGGTGAAGGACATCGACCTCTATGAGCACAATGAAGCCTTCTCCACGGCGTCGATCGCCGTGATGAATGCCCTGGGAATACCAGAAGACAGGTTCAATGTGAACGGAGGGGCGGTCGCTCTTGGTCATCCTATCGGATGCAGCGGGGCCCGCGTGCTCACAACGCTGATCTACGCAATGAGGTCCAGGGACGCCAAGCTGGGGGTCGCAACCCTTTGTCTGGGCGGCGGCAATGCGGTCGCGATGCTGGTGGAGCGGTAGGCCGAACTGGTACCGCGCAAAAAGCAGATATCTCTCCTTTCTCTATACCCGCAAGCTTCTCCAGGGGGCAGTCTGAGTGAACGCGAAAAACCTCATCAGGTCCGTCTCGGACAGAGAGAATGAGATTGTAGAGTCGTTCTGCACCATGCTTAGAATCAATGCCGTCGGCCCGGAGAACGGAGGGCCGGGAGAGGGCGACAGGGCGAGGTACCTCCTAGGTCTTCTTCGCGATCTCGGCTTCGAGGATGTACAGGTTTACGAGTCCAGCGACCCGAGCGCGAAGGGTGGCAAGAGGCCGAACATCGTCGTGAGCCTGAAGGGTAGTTCCAGCACGAACCTTTGGGTTGTGACACACATGGATACTGTTCCTGAAGGCGACCTCTCCGCCTGGAAGTATCCGCCTTTCGACGCAAAGGTCGTGGATGGAAGGGTCTACGGTAGAGGGTCGGAGGACAATGGACAGGAACTGATCGCATCTCTCTACGGCCTTCACGCGGTGCTCAAGGCGGGCATCACCCCCGAATGCAACTGTAGCCTCGTGTTCGTGTGCGACGAGGAGCACGGGAATGTACACGGTATCGAGTTCCTCTTGAGCAAGGGCATCTTCAAGGAAGGGGACCTCGTCGTCGTTCCTGACCATGGAGGTCCTGACGGCGCAGCAATGGCCGTGGTCGAGAAGGGCATAGCCTGGATTAACGTGGAAGTCATAGGCAGACAGACCCATGGCAGCACCCCTCATAAGGGAGTGAATGCGCTCGAGGTCGCTGCTAGGTTCATGGTAGCAGCGGTCGACACGCTCAGGTCTAGGTTCTCGATTTGCGACCCCTTGTTCGATCCTCCCTGCAGCACTTTCGAGCTAACCAGGTGCGATTCCAACGGACCGAACGTCAATACCGTTCCGGGAAGACAGTCGTTCTCGTTCGATTTCAGAGTGCTTCCAGAATACAGCTTGGACACGGTCATGGCTGAGCTCCAATCTGTCGCGAAGGAGTTTGAGAAATCAGCCAAAGCGAAGATCAACCTGACCTATCTTCAGAAGGCGCCTTCGGCCGTCAAAACGCGGGCCGACTCGGAAGTGGTCATGCGGCTGTCAAAAGCCATCGAGACCGCGAGAGGTGTCAAGCCTCATCCAATGGGCATCGGTGGCGGTACTTGCGCGAATCCGTTCAGGCGCGAAGGGATCGAGGCCGTCGTGTGGTCTACAATAAGGGAGACCGCCCACGACGCCAATGAATACGCCGAGATATCGGACCTGATCGCGGATGCCCAGGTCTACGCCCTTCTGTTTGCGGGTAGCAACGTCGCGAGGTCCTAGAGATCTTGAGAGGCCTTCGTCTGCTTGTCCTCGAAGATGCGCGCGACCATCCAGTCCGCGTCGAACCTCCTGAACTCCTCGTACTCCTGCCCGAAGCTGACGTACGCGATGGGCTTCCCAGTCGTCTGCGCTATTGAAAGGGCAGCCCCGCCCTTTGCGTCAGCGTCTATCTTCGTGAGCACTACGCCATCGATTCCTACAGCCTCGTCGAATCGTTTCGCCTGCTCAACAGCGTCCGATCCTGAGAGCGCGTCACCGACGAATATCACGATATCCGGCTTTGAGACCCGCTTGATCTTCTTCATCTCATCCATGAGGTTGGCGTTGGTCTGCATCCTGCCAGCCGTGTCGATCAGGACCACATCCTTCTTCCTCGCCTTTGCGTGCTCAACGGCGTCGTAGGCCACAGCCGCAGGGTCTCCTCCGGCCTGATGCTTTATGATCTTCGTGCCGAGCTTCTCGGAATGCAGAGTCAGCTGTTCTATTGCCCCCGCCCTGAAAGTGTCGCTTGCCGCGAGAACACAGCTGTATCCGTGCTTCTGAAGCCTATAGGCCAGCTTCGCTATGACGGTCGTCTTGCCGGTCCCGTTGATGCCAACGAACATTACCACAAAAGGCGGAGGCTTGGCCTTCATCCTCTCTGCCAGAGAGAACTTGTTGGTCGCGAGCACATCTTTCACCGCTGCCCGGACCGCAAGCTCCACCGCCTCGTCGATCCTGAAGTTCTTGTCGATGCGTTTTCCCTCGAGCTGCTTGCGAACATCCTCCGTTAGCTTGTCAGCAACCGGAAGAGCGACATCCGCCTCCAGGAGGCCTAGCTCAAGGTCCTGCAGAAGGTCATCGAGCACAGAATCCTTCAATCTCCTTCCAGCGTCCCCTGCGACCTCGGAGATGTCCTCAATCGACTTCGTCTTCGCGGCGGTCGACGCCGCAGAAAACTTCTCCCTGAGAGCCTTGAACATATGCCGCCCTCAGGTCTTGTCGGGGGTCTGCATCGCGGCGTATTCGTTCTGGATCTTGTCGGACAACTCGTTGATCATGGATTCCAGTTGGGAGGCCCTCTCAGAGATCTTCTTGAAGGCCTGGGAGAGTTCGTCGATCTTGCCGTCCAGGATCCGCTCTGTCTCCTCGGGTGTTCTCTGGATGGAGATTCCAGCTCCCACTCCAAGCACGATCTTGTTTTTGTCGGAAATCTTTGCATGGATGTATGTGTCGGCGCCGACAGGTACGAGCGTGTCGCTGTCTTCCGAGGCCCCGGATGTCTTCTTCACAGTCTCTCGGGCGCGGACATGCTCCTCGACGGCCAACTGAATGAGTTCCTGCTGCCTGGATAGAGCATCGAGTTGAGCTCTGGCATTCTCCAGCATCGCCATGTTGTTTCTAAGGTCCCCTTCGGTCGTCACTTCTTCGCCTCCAGGAGGTACTTGACCGCGTGGTCCGTCACTTCCTCGTGCTTGAGCGACCGAACCCCTTCGATCTTGACGAACTTGCGCTTAACCTTGTGTCTGCTGCCAATTAGTGCAAGGGTCTTCTCCACGGCGGCCTTCTCGTCCGTCGATGCGACCTCCATTGCGAAGGGCTGCCAGGTTCGCAGAGAAATCCGGAACTGCCCCTTGACTTCGAAAGCCTTCATGATGACCAGCAGGGGGCCTAGAGAGAGTGTTCCAGATAAAGCTTTTGCCGGGCCGCCTGACTGTCCATCGAACTGAGCACGCAACATTGATAACCAGAGCCTCGAATGAATATGTCCGATGGCGAGAGCGGTCGAGTGTTTCTATCCTGGAAAGGCTTTCCCAGCGATATCCACAACGGGCCGATCATGTGCGCTCAACTGCAGGCACTGCTCTCGCAAGTACCTCGAGGGGATGGTCCCTGCGAGATCGCCCGAGGAGTTGCTGGATGTTGCGGACGCTCTCGCGGAGAGAGGAGCGTCTGGTTTCCTGTTGAGCGGCGGAGTGGACCCGACCGGGAAGGTCAGGCTATTCGATTTCGCGGATGCCATAAGTGAAATCAAATCCACGACGGACCTGGTGATCAATGCCCACATCGGCCTCACTCCCAAAGCTGAGATAGACGCTCTGGTCCGGTGCGGCGTCGACGCTTTCTCGGTCGACGTGTACGGTGATGACGCAACCATTCGCGAAGTCATGGGCCTGAGAGCAGGCGCGGAAGATTATCTGCGCGTGTGTGAGGACCTAATCGGCTCTGGAGCACCTATTGTGGCACCACATCTATGCATAGGCATACGTGGGGGAAAGCTCGCGGGTGAGGGTAAGGCGATAGAGAGGCTCAGGCGTCTGGAGCCGCGCTCCCTGGTGCTCATATCATTGATGCCAACAAAGGGCACGCAGTACGAGCGAGTGCTCCCTCCCTCAGGACCGGACATCGTCGGAGTGATCTCCAAGGCTAGGGAGGAGCTGACTGATACGAAGATACTTCTCGGGTGCATGCGCTCGAAGCGAGACAGATCATGGGAGTTCGAAGCAGTACAGGCAGGTCTTGACGGCATCGTGATGCCGTCCGAGAGGACCGTGGAGCGTCTCAAGCGCTCGGGCGGAATTGTCAGAAAGCGTTCCGTCTGCTGCGCACTGATTTAGCTACCTGTAGATCGAGCCGGAGGAGAACTTCCTCTCAATCGGAACCAGATAGGCTATCCAGGCGCCGTTTGACACGACGAAAGCCAGAGCGAGTAGAGCGGTGACTCCCGTAAACGTCTCAGACATCTCTCTGATGACTTCCACCGTGGCGATCGTACCCTCACTCTCGAGATCGTTCAGGATGACATGGAACATGATGTGGTCGGCCCTCGGTATCTCGACTGTTAGCTCTCCGTCTAGGAAGTAGTCGTCCTTGTTGAGCCGCAGGAAGAACATCTCGCTCAAGTCCCCCCCGCGCTCGACGAACACTTCATCCGTAACAAGGTATACTTCGACGGGGTTGGGAGCGGTTGCTCGCAGCTCGATCGCGTGCCGCAACGCGAGCGTGTCCCTGGACCAGAACGTGGCATCCTCGTTCCCCGAGACTGCCATGGTCGTGACCGAAGCGTCCTCGATCGCATTCTGCACTGCTGGGATTAGCAGCATCACAGTCGCGACCGATCCGATGACAAGCAGGACCAGCGCCGTCTTGATCGAGTTCTTGGCCATCAGGTGTCTGGAGCTTGAGCTTCGGGCGAACCTTATCTCCATTATGCGGAAGAAGAAGCTCTCGAGGCATATCACGAGCAGGATCAGAACCATGACGGCAGTGAACGAGTCTAGAGGCATGTAGAATGTGGGCTGCAGCTGCGCCCCTCCCATGACGATGATAACGAAGAATGCCAGGGCGACTAGCATGATCGCTTGAACGATGTAGAGTGCCTTCTTGATGCTCCGGATTCTATCCAAGCGAATCGAATCCTCGAGAACCTTCCGGGAGATGGGCATTGTGTCATTAAGACGGTAAGGTGCTGATAAATAGTTTTGGGGCCATCAATCGATGGAGGCCAGTTTCCTGCAGATGAGGTAAACCGCGACGTGCTCTGGCACCTCGTTCTTCCCTGAGTCGAGGGAATATGACCTCCCCCTCATCCGGACATCCACAGGCTTGCCGCATCTGACTTCCACCGTCGAGTCCCCAAAAGCTCTGGGCAGGGCGTCCTCGAACGGATCGAAGTCCGTGAGATCATCCCTCGATATTGGGACGACCTCGAACCCGGTCTTACCGTGGAGCGAGCTGGGTAACCGTATGAGCCGCTTGATGTCGGAGGTTACTGGCTCGTCCGTCTCGCCTCTCATCTTCATCTTCACTTTCATCCCGACGATTTCAAGGAACGCGTCCGCGTGCCGTTTCTGCGAGAAGATCTCGAAGGTGTTCTCCGCCCTCATCCTGTCTATTCCCCTCTTGCCCGAAGAGCCTCCGAAGAGGTCCTTGTACATTCCGTCGATCGTCTTCCTCCCGATGTCCTTGTTTGACTGTGAGACCATGCCTGCGAGGAGCGCTGCGGCCTTCTCTGGCTCCATCTTCTCTAGATCCTCGAGGAGCGTGTCGATTCCCATCCGAATCCGTTTCCTCCATCCGCCGTCCTCGACCGTCGGCATGTTCCTCTTGTAGGCGAGACCTGGCCGGTCCTTGAACCTGCTCGCCTCAAAGGGAATGGACGGAAACACCCAGTCTAGGTCGAGGTCAGTCCCGGTGATGTAGTCCACTATCTCTCTTCTCTCGTGGCTAGTCAGCTTGATCACCTTCGGGCTCGAAATGTGGACGTGATACCCCCTCCCACCAGAGAAGACTATCCTGAGCTCGTCCTCCGAGAATCCGAGGTCATCTAGAAGGAACTCGTCTATCAGTCGGATGACCTCCTCTCTCACCCGCACGAGCATCTGCTCGTACGGCAGACCCTTTGTTCCCTCAACGTGGTCCGCATCAAGGTCGAATATCAAGTCAGCGCCCAGCCACTTCTTCTCAGCCATAGTGGGCGCGTCGGGCTTCTCGTAGTACGCGCAAGAGTGATACGCGTGCGCGGGCACTTGTTCCACCAGGTAGCTCTTGAGCGATGCGCGGCTGGGAAACGACAGGTGCCTCATCATGAAGTCCCTGTCGAAGAACATGAACCCGAACTCCCTCCTAGCGAACCGTTCCGGCATGGCCAAGGGAGCCTCTCTGTAATGCTTCGCGAACATCTTCGTGATGAACCGTGCAGAGGGGTCTGGCGGCATCTCGCCAGCGTTATCCTGTTGACCTGTATATTAAGCTCACATCTGCAGGGGCTCTACCTGCATCTCGCATTTGGGAAACAATAAAAAGGCCACAGCGCAATCATATTGCAGACCAGGGAGAGAATGATCAAGACTTACATCCGGGTCGAACTGAGCAGCGAGGGTGAGTCTCCTAAGCAGATCATAGAGAGGATGAGGCGGATAGGGGCCCTACCCGTCGTGGGGGACTACGACTTCG
>Ga0214474_1000023_pt1 | contig 100757 bp, 93 predicted proteins | sample RVTome_2_FD_187335 | JGI IMG/M metagenome (GOLD analysis project Ga0214474, IMG submission 187335) | Soil microbial communities from uranium-contaminated site in the Upper Colorado River Basin, Wyoming, United States - RVT95D214 HiSeq ... | reverse complement strand
GGACCTTACACCTGGAGCCAAAGGGATCCGGACTCTGGCAAGTGGTTCAAGGTGACGGACAGGGCCATAAGATGGCCGGACGGGCGCATGGTGCGTTTGTCGGTTGCGTTCGACGTCACCGAGATCGAGGAGGTCCGCAGCAATCTCGAACGTGCCCATAGCGTCCTTGAGCTCTACAACGATCTGCTCGTCCACGACATCACGAACTATGTGGCAGTTGCCGTTGCGTATCTCGGGCTGATGACGAAGGAGCACGGAGTCTCCGAGAAGCACAACGAGATGGGAGCAATAGCATTGTCGCAGCTCTCAAAGATAGACGAGCTGACCAACAGAATCTCGAAGCTCGCAAGAGCATCCACATCACACGCCCCTTCGATGTCTGCAATGGATCTTGATGAAGCGCTCGACGGTGCTATCGCCGTTGCAGTCAAGGCTGTTGGAAAGGACGCATCCATAACGAAAGAGGCCGAGCCGGGGAGGCATTTCGTCCTGGCCGGCGAGTTCGTTGAGGAGGTCTACATGAACATCGTGTCGAACGCCTTGAAGTACGGTGAGGGCAGACCCGTCGTCGTATCCATCACTGAGTCGTCTCTGAAGGGCAAGCCTGCTTGGAGAACCACGGTTACCGACCAAGGAAAGGGAATTCCCCCTGAGAAGAGGGCCCTCGTATTCGGTAGGTTTGAGAGGCTGGAATCGGTCAGCGGCCTGAAGGGGCTCGGCCTCGGGCTGGCCCTCGTAAGGGCTCTCACGGAGGCCTACGGAGGAGAGGTGGAGATAAGGGACCGGGTCGAAGGGGACTACACCCAGGGTACTTCTGTATCAGTCACTTTCATGAAGGCGTCTTCCGATAACGCCTCCAGCTGAGGCCGAGAGTGCGCCGCGCCACAAACGGCTTGGAGTCTTACGAATGCCCCTCGAAGAAATCGATCGAGCGCTGCAGCAGTCATCCATGAAGCTGTTTCAGATATCGAACCCTCCGGTGCGATACTGGCTTCTGACGGATGTTATGGAAAAGGATGAGGACGACCCACTTCTGCTACAGGCGAGGAAGGACTGCGCGAAGTTCCATCCCAGAGTGAGACTGCTCAGCACGTTGCGCGACGATGGCACTTGGCCCATCTCGAAACAGCGCAAGCTGGCGGAGAACTCAGGACCAGGGCAACCGGTCGGCTGGACATATCCTACAATCATAAGGAACCTCTACGCACTACTGCAGTACAACACTCCGACAAGCGAGCGAAGGGTAAGGAACGCGCTCGAGAAGGTATTTAGCTGGCAGGCCGAAGAAGGGTTCATTCCAGGTCCGTGGACGAAAGCATTTCCCATCCCCCATTGGAACGGATACACTCTGCACGTCCTTCTCAGATGCGGCCTGGAGGAGGACCCGAGGACCCAGAAGCTGATCTCGTGGCTTCTCTCGATGCAGCGAACGGACGGCGGCTGGAACATGCCCTACCTTGAGGACGTCCGCTATCTCCCGGAGTATAGACACATGCGGGTGGGCAAGTTCATGGAGCTGATGGGCACGATCGACAAGTCACAGTTCGACCTGAAGAAGTTCGACCGCGTCCCAAGCTCAATCTGGGCAACAGTGCAGGTCGTCTGGGGACTGGTCGAGAGCCCGAAGTGGATACGCTCCCAGCAGGTGAAGCGAGGAGCGGAATTCTTCCTGAACAGGTTCTTCAAACGTAACTACCACGCGACATTCTACCAATCGGAGAACAACTGGACCAGGCTGAAATACCCTCCGTACTTCGGGTCTGGTCTTTCCGCGCTCGACATCCTCACGAAGTCTGGATATGGTCCTGACGATGAGCGGATGGAGAGGCCCATCAGATGGCTGCTCAGCGCGAAATCGAATGACGGCCTCTGGTATCAGTCCGAGAGACCAAACCCCGAGAAGGACCAGTGGATCACGGTGATAGCCCTGAGAGTGCTGAAGAGATACCGCGACCGGTACTGACATTCATGTCAGGCAGAAAGGCTTAAACACGCACAGGCCGTTTTTCTCCACGCGAGTGATGGACTGATGGGAGCGGTTGAGGACCTGAGGCCTATCTTCTCTCCCAAATCCATCGCTGTCGTTGGCGCTTCCCGCAGCCCGATGAAGATCGGCTACGAGATACTCCAGAACATTCTCGTCCAGGGCTATTCTGGGAAGTTGTACCCGATAAACCCTGAAGCGTCCGAGATACTTGGCCTTCGCTCGTTGCCCAGCGTCCTCGCAGTGAAGGATGACATTGACCTCGCAGTCATCGCTGTCCCCGCGGAGTTCGTGCCCAAGGTGATGGTTGAGTGCTCCAAGAAGAAAGTCAAGGGCGCGATCATAATCTCATCTGGGTTCGGCGAGACGGGCGAGAAGGGGAAAGCTCTCGAGGACGAAGTGCTGCAAATAGCCAAGAAGGGAGGGATAAGGGTCGTTGGCCCGAACACCCTCGGATACAAAGACCCCATAGACAACCTCGATGCCGCGTTTGTCTTCGGCATGCCCCAGCGGGGCGAGATCGCGTTGATATCGCAGAGCGGCGCACTGTGCGTGGGCATGATATACTACGCCAACGGGGAGCATATCGGGCTCTCCAGAGTGATAAGTGTGGGGAACAAAGCGGATGTGGACGATGCGGACCTCATCGAGTACCTCGACCAGGACAAGAGCACCAAGGTCATCGCGATGTACATAGAGGGGATCAAGGACGGCAAGAAGTTCTTGGACGCGGCGCGCAAGTGCAAGAAACCCATCGTCGCGATCAAAGCGGGACGGACGCCCGCCGGGTCCGCTGCTGCCTCAACTCACACGGGTTCCTTGAGCGGCTCCGATGCGGTCTACGACTCCGCCTTCAAGCAGGTTCACATACAGAGGGCGTTCGATGTCGGAGAACTGTTCGATTTCGCGAGAGCGCTCACGTATCAGCCCCCTGCTCCCGGCAACCGTGTGGGAATAATCTCCAACGGCGGAGGCGCGGGGATAATGATAGCAGACTGGTGCGAGTCCATCGGCCTCAAGGTCCCAAACCTGAGCAAGAAGACCATGGATGCTCTCAGGCCCCACCTTCCATCAATCACGACTGCTAGGAACCCGCTGGATGTCACGGGGGACGCGAGATTCCACAGGTACCATGCTACAGGAAGCATCATGCTCTCCGAACCTAACGTCGATGCGCTGATAATGGCCTGCGTCCACGCTGGGATCGCCAGGCCCAGAGAATATGTGGGCGCGGTGATCAAGCTAGTCGAGGAGAAGCGCAACCTCAAGAAGCCAATAGTCGCGTGCTGGGTTGGAGGGCGTGAGATTGACGAGGTCGTGCAAGAACTCAGGGTCAAGAACATCCCAGTCTATCCTTCCGCGATGAGGGCCGCGAAGGCCGTGAAGTGCCTGTATGATGAGGGCAAGCGGCTCGACATGCTCGGCAAGAAAAAGGCAGGGAAGGATAGCGCTGGCAGCTGAGACGTGAGCGCTTCCTGGTCCAACCCCCCAGGCCGACAGGACAAGTAGCTACCAGAGGCTCAAATCCTTGTTCGTCATCGCCCAGAGCTTGATGGCTATGCAAAGGAGGGCGGTGATGACCTCCATGTCAGCGCTGTCCGCAGTGGTCCTTTGGGGCCTGGCGTTCCCGCTGATCCAGGACGGCCTTCAGTACTTCTCCCCTGTGATGTTGGGCTTCCTGCGATTCGTGTTCGCCTCTTCATTGGTACTCGTGGTCCTCCTTGTCCTGTACCGTCCAGGCAGGATTTGGGATACTATGAGAAAGGAGTGGAAGCCCCTCCTGATCCTTGGGCTTCTGTATGTGACGATTCCGAACATCGCGCAGAACCTCGGCCTGCAACACGGGACATCATCGATAGCGTCCGTGATCCAATCGTCCGGACCTGTGATGACACTCCTGTTCGCCGCTCTCATCCTAAGAGAGAAGATGACCTCGATGAAGGCTTTGGGCACGGGCATAGCGATGGCAGGGACAGTCATGCTTGTGGCGAGCGGAGGAATCTCGCTCGAGGACGATGACTTCGCAAGCAACATCCTGATCCTGATATCGGCGACCTCGTACGGCCTCGCCTGGGTTTCGGCCAAGAGGATGCTGGAGCGCAGTCCGCCGATGCTCATCATCGGCCTTTCTCTCGCCCTCGGGACCGTGATGCTGGCGCTTGCGGTCCCTTTCGAGGAGGGAACGCAAGCAGAGTGGTCTCAGCCCGCAATCCTCAACCTAATCCTGCTCGGGTTCCTGTGCGGCAGCGCCTCATCTGTGCTTTATCTGAGGTCACTCGAGCACGAGGAGGTCTCGCGGATGGCGTTCTTCATATACCTCATGCCAGTGTTCGCGTCTGTGTTCGCATGGCTGCTGAGGGATGAAGAAGTGGCCCTTTGGACGGCGGTGTGCGGCCTGATCATTGTGATAGGCATTATCGTCGCTAACAGGAACAACGGAGCTAGGGAGACGCATGAGTCTCCGGGACACGGCTGAGCGCACGCCCCCGAGCGACTTCGTTCGCCTCCACTGCCTTGTTGAAGTAGTGCTTGAACAGTATCGGCGCGAGCACGGTTGACAGGAACGCCATCAAGACCAGAACAGAAAACACGTCGCGGCCGATGAGGTTCTGTTCGAGCGCGAGGCGAGCGAACACGAGCTCCATCGCACCCTTCCCCATCATCATGGCGCCTATCGCGACGGACTCGTTCGGCCCGTGGCCCATGAGTCTGGCGGGCACATATGACCATATCAGCTTCGTCGCAATCGCAGTCACCAGCACGGCAATGAAGAACGGGAACACGCGGGCGATCGAGTCGAACTCAACCGAGAAGCCAATTATCACGAAGAAGATCGGGGCCAGGAACCCGAGCGTGACTCCGGAAAGGATGTCCTCAACCCTAGACCACACGCGCAATCCAGTGCCAGTCTCCCTCAGGAGCAGGCCTGCGATGAATGCGCCTATGAAGGCTGGGATGCCCATCTGCTCTGCGAGGACGGCAAACGCAATCGCAATGCCGATGGCCACGGCGAACGCTGCCTCTCCTGTCTGCATCCATCTCATCAGCCTGTAGACATACGGGACAACATACCGCCCGATTACGATGGCGAGTATGAAGAACAGGACGAACCGGGCGCCAAGGACAAAGACCTCGGATGCCGACTTCTCCTCCCCTCCTTTTGTGAGGACCAGGCCCATCGCTAACAGGAGGACCAGGTCAGTCAGCAATGCCGCGCTGATGATGACCTCGCTGGTCCTTGTCTCGAGGACCTCCAGGTCTTTCAGTATGCGAATCGTGACAGGGAGCGCGGTCACGGACATCGCGATCCCGACGAAGTACAGGGTCGCGCCATCCAAGCCGAAGAGGTAACCCACGTAGAACCCGAAAACCAACGGCACCGCAATCGCAGACACGGCGATCACGCCGCCGTGCAGGGACGCCTGGAAGATGCCCTTGGGCGAGAACTCCAGGCCGACGTAGAGCATGAGGAACAAGATGCCCAGATCGGCGAGGTTGGAGAGGAATTCGTCCGTGTACATGTCCTCGAGATCGAACACAGCGCCGAGTATGTAAGGCCCCAGCACTATGCCAGCTAGCAGCTCGCCGACGATGGACGGCTGATTGACTCTCGTAACAGCCTCCCCGAGCGCCTTCGCGAACGCTATCAGAAGCAGGACATACACGAGTATGGACAGTTCCATCAATGCACCGGCCCGAGGCTCTCAATCGGAATGGTGGCATGCCGATTAACATTTTCGCTTGGAGCCCGTGCTGGCGGGGCTCATCCATGGAAAAGGTAAATACCTTCGACTGGGTTACGCAGAAAAGGTGGTGCGTACTTGCCTCAGTGGCAGCACACAACGTATTCGGACGAGATCACTCCGGAGCTATTCGGAAAGCAGTTAACGGTCGGAGGATGGGTTCAGGATCTCAGGAACCTAGGCGGAATATCGTTCCTCCAGCTGCGAGACAGGGCGGGAGTGATTCAGGTAACAACGTTGAAGAAGAGGAGCAAGGAGCTGTTTGACCTCGTCGCATCGCTCCAGCGCGAGTCTGTAATACTGGTCACTGGCACTGTCAAGGAGAGCAAGGAGGCCCGAGCCGGATACGAGATCATCCCCGACAAGATATCTGTGCTGAACATGGCGGAGGCTCCGCTGCCCTTGGGGGTCGTGGACAAGGTTGGCGCGGACCTCGATACCCGCCTGAACAATAGGTTCATGGACCTCAGGAAAGATGAGATAAGGGCGATATTCAGAGTGAAGTCGAAGACGCTGGAGGGCATCCGAGCATACCTTACTTCAGAGGGGTTCGTGGAGGTCGCCACTCCCAAGATAGTCGCTGCCGGCGCCGAGGGAGGATCGACGCTCTTCCCGATAAAGTACTTCGACAAGAGCGCATACCTCGCCCAGAGCCCGCAGCTGTACAAACAGAACCTGATGGCCACGGGGCTGGACAGGATATTCGAGATCGCCCCGGCGTACAGGGCAGAGGCGTCCGATACGATCAGGCACATCGCGGAGTTCATCTCGCTGGATGTCGAGATGGCGTTCATAGAGTCGTCTGAAGACGTCATGGCCGTTGCAGAAGGGATCGTGGTCAACAGCCTCAACTACGTGCGCGAACACGCAAAGGCGGATATCGAGAGGTTGGGCGCCAAGGTAGATGCGCCGAAAACCCCCTTCCCGCGCGTGAAATATAAGGACGCTGTCGAGATTGTCAAGGCGGAGGGGCTCAAGATCGAGCACGGCGAAGACCTAGGGACCGAGGGAGAGAAGGCTCTCGGAGAGGTCATGATGAGGGAGAAGAAGACCGAACTTTATTTCATCACGGAGTTCCCGACTTCTCTTAAGAGAGGCACTTTCTACGCCAAGCGGTTCGACGACGACCCTGAGACCACAGGATACTTCGACCTTGACTACCGTGGACAGGAGATCGTCTCCGGCGGGCAGCGCGAACACAGGTATCAGGTCCTCACGGAACAGATGAGGGAGAACAACTTGAGCCTGGAATCCTTCGACTTCTACCTCAAGGGCTTCAGATACGGCATGCCCCCGCACGGAGGGTTCGGGTTCGGTGTGGAGAGGTATGTCCAGAAGATGCTCGATCTACCCAACATACGGGAGGCAGTCCTATATCCGAGAGACCGAGGAAGACTAGTTCCATAGGCAAGTCGCCGAAGAAGATGCTCCTAGAGCTGCCGACAGCAGACGAGATCGACGGGCTCGCGATGAGCACGCCCAGGTTCGAGGTCAGGAAGCTGGAGTTCGACCTCATCAGAAGAAAAGCGGACCTCAACTACACGCCGTGCAAGGGCCAGGTCGTTCTGGTGATAAGGGGCGAGAAGGGAACCCCGTTTGTCAAAAGGAGGGGGTCTGAGGCGTGGTCGCTGCCGTCGAACACGATTCCAACATACGAGGACCCCGCCGTATCTGCAAAGCGCGTCGCGAAAGAGCAGTGCGGGCTCATGCTCAGGAGCCTGGACCTCGCAGGGATGTACGACGTGGTCTTCCACCATCTGGATGTCTCAATCAAACGGCTCCATCTCATATACGCAGCAGTGACGGACGACCTAGAGTGCCGGCCTCAGGAAGATGGGCCAGTGACGGAGGCCGCGTTCTTCTTGGACCCTCCGGAATCGGCGCGGAAGAGCAGGATAGACAAGCTCGCCATCGCTGATTGCAGCGAAAAGTGATTAAACTGGCGATGCCAATACTATATCCGGGACAGGATGGGAAGGGTTTTCGAGCGCGAGCTGAAGGGGATACTCTGCGCGAACCCCGATGTGCTCGCAAGAGTGACAAAGACCTGCGACGACGACGAACGAGCTGGCTATAACAGGATACTGGAGAGGCCGTTCATGGTCATCCGGGGCGCTGGCTCCCTCGGGGTCGACCTTGTCGCTGTGAGAGAGGGCGTCTCGTTCCCCATCGAAGTGAAGAGCTCCACAAGCGATGTCCTCAGGTTCAGCAGGAGCGAGAAGCTAGCCATCCAGGCGCAGGAGATGATGGACGACTGCAGGAGGGCGGGGCTCATTCCGGTGTACGCCTTCAGGTACAAGCGGCAGAGAGGGGACGCCTGGAGGATCTTCACGCTGGACATCGGGCCGATCAACGGCAGGCTCGGATTGGTCTATAACCACCTGCCCAAGATATCGCCGTCGAAGGAAGGCAACCTGATCATGCGATGGAACGACGGAATGCCCCTCAGCAAGTTCATCGACTATGTGGTTACGCTTCAGTCGTGAGGCAGATAGTTATCAGAGTCGTGCAGTAGTTCAAAAAAAAGGAGAGAGGAGGAATCTGAGGGCGATTCCCTCTCGTGAACATATATAGGGAGATGTCCTGGGAACCACGCTTGATTCTCAGTCTTGATAGGCTTGTCGCAGCGACGAGCTCGCTGGCCAAGGTGTGCCAGCAATCACGCCCGATGGAGAAGACGGAGGGCGGGCGCCATGATTTGTGTCGATGGCGCCTCAGCACTCATAGGGCTCATCACAGGTCCCGAAAGACCTCAGCTGACCCTCTTATCATCACTGCCACTGAATCGGTGTCCTGGTATTTGTACGGGAGTAAGAGCAAACTCCGTGCGGAGCACCTGTTATATACGATGTATTCTCTGAGAGACGACGTGGACCCACTCACTGGAAACATATGGGTGTTCTTCGGCTCAGTCATATTCATCTCTTTCACGGGCGTGATGTTCCCCGGGCCTGTCTTCGCAGCCACGGTAGAAAAGGGGTATAGAGACAAGATGGCGGGGGTGAAGATCGCGCTGGGCCACGGGCTGGTCGAGTTTCCGCTCATGGCCCTAATAGTACTGGGCCTGGGGAGCGTATTCGAGAACAACGCCGTCAAGCTCGGAATCGGCGTTATAGGGGGCGCGCTGCTCATCATGCTCGGCTACAGCATGGTCAAATCTAGGAAGAAGATGGATTCGGAGAAAACGGAGCCCATTCCATACGGCGCGGTGGCGGCTGGCGCGCTAACCACGTCGATGAACCCCTACTTCTTGCTGTGGTGGGCCACAGTGGGCGCGGTCCTGATCTTCACCGCTCAGGAATTCGGAGCCATGATCATCGTCGTGTTCGCAGTCGTCCATTGGAGCTGCGACCTCGCGTGGTACACCTTCACCTCGGTAGCGGTGTTCAAAACGAAACACCTTTGGACGCCGTTCGTGCACGAGGTCGTGTTCGGAGTCTGCGGAGTCCTGATGGCACTGTTCGGAATTTACTTCATCGTGGGGCCGACTTACGAACTGGCCAGTGCGATGTAGGCTTTCAGGACTGCCTGCCGGCAGCGATCATGCGCTCCAGAGGAACCTTCGCTCTCCTGATTATGTTCTCAGGGATCTCGATCTTATGGCGCATCTTCGTCAGTGAATCACGGACGTCCTCAAGCGATATCTCCCTCATGTTAGGGCAGGTCGCGTTGGGCACATCGTAGAAGATCTTCCCCGGAGCCTCCTTTCGGAGCCTGTGGATCATGTTCGCCTCCGTCCCGATGATGAACTCCTTCTTGGGAGAGGAAACGACGTGCTTGATTATGCCCTCCGTGGAGTATGCGAAATCTGCGTAGTCGATCACATCTGGGGTGCACTCGGGATGGACCAGGATCTCAGCCCTCGGGTGCTGTTTCCTCAACTTGACGAGGTCGTCCTTCTTGATGTTCATATGAGTGGGACAGTAGCCCGGCCAGAGCACGATGTCCTTGTCTTTCACGAACCTCTGAACATAGAGGCCGAGGTTCGTGTCGGGGACGAATATGATCTTCTTGTCAGGGAGCGACTGGACGATCTTGACTGCGTTCGCAGACGTGCAGCAGATATCAGACTCCGCTTTGACCTCCGCGCTCGTGTTGACATATGAGACGACAGGGGCACCGGGGTGCTCCGCCTTCAGGTCCCTGAGCGAGCTCGCATCGACCATGGCCGCCATCGGGCACTTCGCCTTGAGGTTCGGGTGAAGAACCGTCTTCTCTGGATTGAGTATCTTCGCTGACTCAGCCATGAAGTCCACACCACAGAAGACTATGATATCGGCCGTGGTTTTCGTCGCCTGGACCGAAAGCCCGTACGAATCACCGAGGAAGTCCGATACCTCCTGCACTTCCTTGCGCTGGTAGTTGTGCCCGAGGATGATGGCATTCTTCTCCTTCTTCAGCCTCAGTATCTCGCCCTGAAGCGCCTGTGTGGTCATCAGGTTCGAGTTATCAAGAGGTCGGTATTAATCCTTTCCTCGGGACCATGTTGGCGACGCTCGCGGAAACGGAGCCATCGACCGAGCCGGGAACATGGGCCGCGAAACCTGACCCCCGACACAGCGGAGCAGCCAGATGCCGGTTCAGCGGTTTCTTTTATGTCAAGAACATTCAAATATCGACCTTTTGATGATACAGGCAGACTGAAGATGAAGCCAGTAATAGATCTCAGGTACTGCAAAGGATGCAACATCTGCGTCTACATCTGCCCGAAGAAATGCTACACGAAAGGGGCGGACCTGTCACAGATGGGCTATTTCGCGGCCGTTGTCAGCTCACCTGAGAAGTGCTACAACCATAACAGGGAGGGCAGGCTCATCTGCGAGCTTTGCGTGCTCAGCTGCCCTGAGCAGGCGATCTCCTGGCACCCAGAGACAGAAGAGGAGAAGAGGAAATGAGCGGCAAGGTCAAGGAGTACTTCGTCCAGGGCAACGACGCTTGCGTTGAGGCTGCCCTCGTGGCAGGCCTCAAGTTCTTCGCCGGGTACCCGATCACACCGTCCACCGAGATAGCAGAAGGGCTCGCGGCGAGGCTCCCCAAGGCGGGAGGGGTTTTCCTTCAGATGGAAGACGAGATCGCATGCATATCCGCTGTCATAGGAGCTTCCTGGGGCGGGGTCAAGTCGATGACAGCGACATCCGGCCCCGGCTTCTCCCTCATGCAGGAGGCGATAGGGTATGCAGCGATGTCCGAGACGCCAGTCGTCATAGTCAACGTCATGAGGGGAGGGCCGTCTACCGGACAGCCTACCAGAGCGTCGCAGGGCGATGTCATGCAGACGAAGTACGGCTCCCACGGCGATTATCAGGTTATCGCATTCGCTCCGGCGAGCGTCCAAGAGATGTTCGATCTGACGGTCCAAACTTTCAACTACGCCGAGAAGTACAGGGTTCCCGCGTTCGTCTTATCAGACGCGGAGATAGGCCACATGAGAGGGCTGCTCAGGGTTCCTGGTAACGTGAAGATCGTCAACAGGAAGGAACGAGGCGTCGTGAGGGACGACGAGGCGTACACCGTCTCCGACGATGTCGTGCGACCGTTCCCAGTGTTTGGGCGAGGGCACAAGACGATGATCACTGGGATGACTCACTACAGGGAGAAGCCGAGGATCGAGCCGGAGGACACCAAGGTCCATTCAGACCTTGTCCACAGGCTGAACGAGAAGGTCACGAACAACAGGAAGGACATCAACAAGTGGGAGGTCGTGAATGAGGGTGCCAAGACGATGATCGTCTCGTACGGGTCGTCTTCCCTGGGGCCGATGGAAATCGCCTCGAAGGAACCGAATGTCGGACTGCTGAGGCTCAAGAGCGTTTGGCCGTTCCCCGAGGAGCCGGTCCAGGACGTCGCTGGCAAGTGCGAGCGAATACTCGTGTGCGAGATGAACATGGGCCAGCTGTACTGGGCAATCAAGCGTGCTGCGCTGGAGGCCGGATGCAGGAAGATAGAGTTCATGTCAAAGCTCGGCGGAGACCCGCCCACACCTGCCGAGGTTCGTGCGAGACTGAAAGAGATGGGGGCGATCTGACGGACCTTTTCGAGTTCTACAGGCAGGACCGGTGGCCGCACGTATTCTGTCCGGGTTGCGGAATCGGGACCGTGATGAACTGCTTCTACAGGGCGTTCAACGAGCTGGACCTCGACCTCCAGAAGACCGCGTTCATCGGGGGCATAGGATGCTCGTCTAGGATCCCGCTGTACATAAACTCGGACGCGATGCACACCACGCACGGAAGAGCATTGGCCTTTGCGACGGGGCTGAGGCTGGCGCGGCCCGATCTCCGGATCGTTGTCTTCACTGGTGATGGTGATTTGGGCGCGATCGGAGGGAACCACTTCATCAACGGGTGCAGGCGAAACGTCGACATGACGGTCATATGCATCAACAACAACATCTACGGGATGACAGGAGGCCAGGCCTCCATCACCACTCCTCACGATTTCCTGTCCACGACAACTCCCCAAGGCAACAAGGAGTATCCGTTCGACCTCGCGGAGATCGCTGTCGCAGCTGGGGCGAACTATGTCGCACGATGGACGACAAGGCACGTCCACGAGCTTACAAAGTCGATGAAGACCGCCCTCCAGAAGAAAGGGTTCAGGATGGTCGAAGTAGTCTCTCAGTGCCCGACCAATTTCGGCAGAAGGAACAAGATGGCAGACCCGACACAGATGCTGGATTGGTTCAAGGAGAGCTCGGTTCGACGGGACAAGGCGAGGGCCGAGGAGATAGATCACGTCGACCTGAACCTCGCAGGCCAGATCACCATCGGCGAGTTCTGCAACAGGGACAGGGCGTGTTTCGAGGACCTCATCGGGGTAGGTAAGCATGGAGAGTGAGGTAAGGTTCTCAGGGTTCGGGGGACAAGGCGTCATCCTCATGGGCATTGTCCTCGGAAGAGCGGCTGCTGTCTACGACAGGTCAACTGGTCCAGACGGGAAGGAGATCACGAAGTCCGCGATCCAGACACAGTCCTATGGTCCATCCGCCCGCGGGGGACATTCGAAATGCGATGTCAAGATATCCACAGAGGAAATGCGTTATCCGTTCGTGGAGGTCCCAGATTATCTGGTCATCCTGTCCAAGCAGGCGTACTCCAAGTACGTATCAGAGGTCAAGCCCACGACGACCATCATAATCGATCCCGGCCTCGTGCAGGAGAAGCCGCCGGGAAGGGTGTTCATGATACCAGCGACGAAGGAGGCTGAGAAGCTGGGCACCAGGATCGTCGCGAACATCATAATGCTGGGGGCCTTCAGAGAGATATCGGGCCTCGTGTCCTACGATGCCTTGGAGAAGGCGATGCTGGACTCGCTCCCAAAGCCGACCCACGACCTGAACAAATCCGCACTCAGTGTCGGCAGGAGGCTCGGTCAGGAGGCCTTGGCAGCCAAGGATAAGGATTAAGGACGACAAACGCTTTTATCGGAGCTGGGGAGAGCTTGATTGTCGACACGGTCCTGAAAGAAGGAAGGAAATCACTTGCGGAGAACGAGGTAAAGCAGCTGCTCCGCGACTCCGGGATTCCGACGACCGATTTTCAAGTGGTCAGGAGGTTCGAGGAGATCGACCAGAAGAAGCTCAAGTTCCCAGTCGTCATGAAAGTCTGTTCCCCGAACATACTCCACAAGACCGACCTTGGAGGAGTCGTTCTCGACATCTCCAGGGAGGAGCTGGAGGGAGAATTCAGGAAGATGCGAGAGAAGTTCCCCAACGAGCCCCTCCTGGTAGAGTCGATGCAGGACAGGAGGGCCGAGGTAATCGTGGGGCTGATAAACGACCACACATTCGGGCTCACAATCATGTTTGGCCTTGGAGGGGTGTACACGGAGGTCTACAAGGACGTGACCTTCAGGGTCGTGCCGATAAAGAGAGAAGACGCCGATGAGATGCTCAGAGAGATCAAGGCCGCGCCGATCCTCGAAGGGTTCCGGAAGATCAAGGTGGACAGGGAGGCGCTGATCAACCTCCTGTTGAAGGTCTCCGCCCTCGGTGAGAAGTACATGGACAAGCTAGACCAGATGGACCTCAATCCTGTCTTCGTCAAGGAGAAGGGCGTAGTTGTGGTCGACGCCAAGATGCTTCTCAAATGAGCTCTGCTCAGTCTTCGCAGCGACGTTCGTGAGGTATGCGGGTTGATCGCCAAAGGAGGGCGGGCATTAGTCGCCTTGAGCGCGCTTGCAGCGACGATAGCTCTCCCGTTCGAAATCGAGATATGCGGGGCGTTCACGGTGTTCACTGGGTTCCTCGTGTTCGTCTTCAGGGACCCCGAACGCATTCCAGGCAACGGGTTCGTCTCGCCCGCCGACGGGACGGTGAGGGACGTAGACGAGGGCAAAGGATATGTGTCGATATATCTCGCCCTGAGGAATGTGCACGTCACCAGAGCGCCGACCGAAGGAACGGTCACCGCCGTGGAAAGGGCGAAAGGGGCGCATGCACCAGCGTTCTCGAAACGCACTGAGGGTAACGAGAGGGTCGAAATGACTTTCAGCACGGCCGCGGGAGATGTTCGCATCGTCCAGATGGTCGGCGCGCTGGCGAGAAGGATAGTTCCGTATGTCATCAAGGGGCAGACAATCTCGAAGGCTGAACGGCTAAGCCTGATAAGGTTCGGGTCGCGCGTAGACATCTTCCTGCCCGCCCAGAGGGCACGGATAGTGGCGAAGAGGGGCCAGAAGGTGAGGGCTGGCACGACTTGCATAGCGGAGGTCATCGATGTCGAGGTTTAGCAAGATCTCTCTGGGAGACCTTTTCACCCTGGCAAATGGTGTTCTCGGATTCCTCGCAATCACATACATATACAACAGGAGCTTCCTCGCCGCAACCAGCCTGCTCCTTCTGTCAATGCTCATGGACGGGCTGGATGGGCAGATGGCCCGCAGATTCGGGTCCAAACATACGATGGGACAGGTCTTGGATTCAATATCAGATGCTATCTCGTTCGCGTTCGCACCCGGCATCCTCGTGTATGCAGAACTGCACGATGCGGCCAGCGCTTCGCCGACATTCTCAGTCAACAACGCAGTCGCCATCACTTGCGCTGCGGCCATCCTCGCAACTGGGTTGTTCAGGCTCGCTAGGTTCAGCTCGGGCGGGTTCCAGCTAGACCATTTCACGGGATTGCCCGCACCCGGGGCGGCCCTGGTGATGATCCTGGTCTGTCTCCTCTTCGGCGCGTCGAGCGGGTCGGAAGACCAACGCTATTACTTCACGATTAGCACGGAACCCGTACTGGTGATTGTGTCCGGACTCCTGATCAGCTACCTCATGTCTTCGGAGATCAGGTACCCGAAACTCCGCGGTTGGATGGCAGGCGTGAGCGCGATTGGGATACTACTGGCTCTAGTCCCGACCATTGCTGGCCTCGCTCTTGTCAGCGACCAAGACTTATATACAGCATTCTCACGTACCGCCACAGGACTTGCGCTGGTTTTGACGCTCGCGTACGTCTTCGGGGGGCCAGCTTATGAGAAACTCGCGAGAGGCAAAGGCGGATAGCTACTTCTCATGCTCTGACTCTGAGCGGGCAGCGTTCGAGGCCGGCATCAAGCTCGGGACGATATACCACCAGTTCGTCGGGGTCCCGTTGAGCATAGAGAATGTCGGCACCCTCGAGAAAGCAATCGAAGCGGGCAGCAAGGTCCAACCATTCGTCGAGGAAGTCAAGGTCAGAATAGACAGGTCGATGCTGAAGAAGAAGCGGGGGGAGTACGACTACATATCCCTGACCGGGGACATGCTGGACGTAACGCTAACTGTGAAGTACAAAACGGCGACGGTCCAGGCGTCAATGAAGTATGTCAAAGACATGAACTACCCGCTCATGTTCTTCAAGAAGTTGACCGTGGAGCGATGACTTGCACATCATGATAGGGCACTGGCCCGAGGTCGCGAAGATTTATGACATTCACTATATATTTGAAAGCCCATACAGGATGCGTTTGTTTGGCAGCCCGGTGATTTTGTGACTAGGGGAATCAAGATCGGCATCACAGGCCTTCCAGGAGCGGGCAAGACCCAGGCCCTCGTGAAGGTCATCGAGATGCTAGAGGAAGAGAGCATGATTGTGGGCGGCATGGTCACGGAGCCCATAGTCGAGAGCGGCAAGAGGGTCGGGTTCTACGTGATGGACTGGAGGACCAAACGAAAGGCGGTCTTCGCACACATCGACACCGAGTCGAAGTTCTACGTCGGCAAGTACGGGGTGAACCTGGAGAGCCTGGACACTGTTGGCGTGGAGGCTCTCGTGGACGCTGCCAAGAACGCGGACGTAATAGTGATAGACGAAGTCGGCAAGATGGAAGTGGAGTCGGAGAAGTTCGTCAAGGCGGTGAAGGATGCGATGGACGTCGACAAACCGATCATCCTCACGCTTCACAAGAAGTCCCGGAACCCGCTGCTGCAGGACATCAGGAGGAGGGACGATGTGCGCATACTCGAGGTCACGCCCATCAATAGGAACCTCCTTCCATACAAGATAATGAAGCTGATGAAGGGCGAGTACGTGTGAACCACTCCGGGTACACGACCGTTACAGAGGGCACAACTGAGCTCATGGTCCCCGACAGCCACTGCAGGAAGGGCCCTGGCACGAAGACGGGCGATGTATTCTACAACCGGCAGATGGAGTTCGGAAGAGACGTCTCTGTGATTTTTGGCAGAGAGGTTTTCGAGGAGAGCCAGAGAATCCTCGATGGGCTCGCCGCATCGGGAGCTAGAGGCCTGAGGCTCGCGAACGAGTGCGGCGTCAAAGCGGATTTCGTTCTCAACGACAGGAACCTCACGGCTGCTGTTCTCATGAAGCAGAACGCGGAACTCAACAGCTTAGGTCATGTGCATGTGTCGTGCAGGGACCTCCGGGCTCTCCTCTCCGAGGAACAGTTCGATTACATTGACATCGATCCATTCGGAAGCCCGGTTCAGTTCGTTGACGCGGCGGTCCAGTCATGCAGGAACAGGGGCATCGTGGCTCTCACGGCGACTGATACGGCCCCGCTGTACGGGACCTATCCTAAGACGTGTCTGCGGAGATACGGAGCGCTTTCTGCGAGGTCACCGTTCGCACATGAGACTGGCCTCCGGATACTCGTTGGCCACGTTGTCAAGGAGGCCGCCAAGCATGACAGAGCTGTCGAGCCGCTGCTCTGCTACCATGCCGACCACTACTTCAGATGTTATTTGAGGATAGTCAACGGGGCGACGAAGGCTGACGCTGCAGTCAAACGGCTCGGGTACGCGAGCTACGACAGGGTCTCCATGCATCGCTCAATCTCGGAGGACCGGACGAGCACGAAGGATGCTGGCCCGCTCTGGACTGCAAAGCTGCTGTCAAAGGAGCTGCTCAAGGGGGTGAGGGCCACGGGAGATTTGGGCACCGCATCTCGTTGCGCGAAGATCATCGAGACTTGGCGAGAGGAACAGGACGGCCCGGCCCTCTTCTTCAAAATGGACGAGCTTGCTCAGAGAACGAAGCATTCGCCGCCAAGACTTACCGAGTTCGTGGCTCATCTCCGCGACAAAGGTGCGATCGCAACGAGAACGCATTTCGATCCCAAAGGCGTCAAGACGGACCTGGCTGCGCGTGAGCTGTTGGACGCGTTCAGAGAATGCTGAGAGCGGGCAACGTCACCGCCCAATCTAATCTTTAAATAGACGTGCTGGCCATGCATACCGCGATACGCTATGCCTACTGTGACCGTGATCGGCTCGCAATGGGGGGACGAGGGCAAGGGGAAGGTTGTTGATTTCCTCGCAGAGGAGGCGCACGTGGTCGTGCGATTCCAGGGCGGGAACAACGCGGGACACAGCGTGAAGATCGGCGAGGAACTGTTCGCGCTTCACCACCTGCCCTCCGGCATTCTCCGTCCGAACAAACTCGCGATCATAGGGAACGGAGTTGTGATAGACCCAGGAGTGCTCATCAAAGAGTTGGATGACCTCGTGTCGAGGGGAATCCGAGTGGACAACCTCAGAATAAGCGAGCGGGCGCACGCAATCATGCCGTACCACAGGCTATTGGATGGCGCTGAGGAACGCATGAAACGGGGCGCGAAAGTCGGCACGACAGGAAGAGGCATCGGGCCAGCTTACTCAGACAAGGTCGCTCGGCTCGGGATAAGGATGGGAGACTTGGTGGATCCGGAGGCCCTCAAAGAGAAGCTGAATTTCCTCGTCCCGCTCAAGCAGAAAATCCTCGACGCCTACGGAGATGAGTCAAGACTCGACCTCGTCGAGATGACCAGGGAATACGCATCGTACGGGAATCGGCTCAGGCCTTATGTCATGGACACAGGCTCGTTGATAGATGATGCCATCAGAAAGAAGAAGCGTGTGCTCTTCGAAGGCGCCCAAGGGTCGATGCTGGACATCGACCATGGCACGTACCCCTTCGTCACCTCTTCCACGACGGTCGCCGGCAATGCGGCTTCTGGGTCGGGAGTGTCTCCTTTGCTCCTTGACGACGTCTTCGGAGTTGTCAAGGCATATACGACAAGAGTGGGGGAAGGGCCGTTCCCGACTGAACTCCATGACGAGCTCGGGAAGCGGATCGCCGACAAGGGCGGTGAGTTCGGCACGACGACGGGCAGGGCAAGGCGGTGCGGGTGGCTGGACCTCGCCGTGGTCGGATACACGCATTCCCTGAACGGATACACAGGGATCGCCCTCACGAAGATCGATGTGCTCGGCGGGTTCGACAGCCTGAAGATATGCACTCACTATCGTTTCGATGGCAAGAGAGTAGGCAGGATCCCAGCCAATCTGGAAAAGCTTGGGAAATGCGAGCCCCAGTACAAGACGATCAAGGGATGGGACGACCTGGAGCCCGCGAGGCTGGAGAGTGTCCTGAAGAAGGGCTTTTCCTCGCTGCCTGAGAACATGAGGAAGTACGTCAAGACTGTTGAGAAGCAGCTCAAGGTTCCCGTTGTCATGTTGGGGCTCGGACGGAGGAGGCACGAGATACTCGACCTGAGAAAGAGCAAATGGAGACGGGCTTGAAGGGCCGTTCAAGCCTGCCAGATCTGCGATCTGGCACCGACAAATCGGGTGCCCATCATCATTAAATAAGCCCGGAATCATCCAACCCCAGATGCGTCGGCTAATAATCAGCGAGAAGAACCACGCCGCGCAGAGGATATCCCTGATCCTCTCTAACAACACTCAGAAGAGGCACTCTGTTTCGGGTGCTCCCGTCTTCAATTTCGCTAAGGGAGAGGACGAGTTCTTCGTGCTTGGCCTGAGAGGCCATATAGTCGAGCTCGACTACCCAGACAAGTACAATAACTGGGAGTCCGTGGCTCCGAGGGAGTTGGTTTTCGCCAAGCCCGAGAAGAAGGTGGACCCCTCGGCGAAAGGGATACTGAACGCCCTGAAGGACCTCGGAGGCAAGGTCGATGAGGTCATCGTTGCGACTGACTTCGACCGAGAGGGAGAACTCATCGGAGTTGAGGCCCTGAGAGCTGCGAATATTGACAGGCCGATCAAGAGGGCGAAATTCAGCGCACTCACCAAGGGGGAGATTGAGAGGGCGTTTTCCGAGCTCGCGGAGATAGACTACAAGCTTGCGTCCGCCGCCGAGACGAGACAGCTCATCGATCTGGCATGGGGCGCGTCACTCACAAGGTTCATCTCGCTGGCTTCTGGGCAGAAGGGGAAGGACTTCTTGTCAGTCGGGCGTGTACAGAGCCCGACTCTCGCGGTATTGGTCGACAGGGAAAAAGAGATCACCACCTTCAAGCCCACACCATACTGGGTCGTGACCGCAGACCTCAAGAAGGAGTCGGAGTTCAAGGCCAGCCACAGACATGGCAGCTTCCAGGACAGGGCAGAGGCTCAGGGAGCCGTGGCGAAGGCCAAGGCCGCGAGAACTGCCAATGTGACAGAGGCGAAGGAGACTGAGAAACAGGAATACCCTCCAATCCCTTTCAGCACGACCATCTTCCTCGCGGAGGCAACTAAACTAGGCATCTCCGCCGCGAACGCTATGAAGATAGCCGAGGACCTCTACACGGACGGGTACATCTCGTACCCCAGGACTGACAACACGGTATACCCCCCGTCCCTAAACCTCAGAGGCATCCTGGAGAAACTGCGGAGCTCGGAGTTCTCCAGAGAGGCAGAGGAGATCCTCGGTCAGGAATCCCTGAGGCCCTCCCGAGGAAAGAAGTCCACGACAGACCACCCGCCCGTGCACCCGGTAGAGGCGGCCACGAAGGGAGAGCTCAAGGGGCACAAGTGGGATGTCTACGAGCTCGTCACGAGGAGGTTCCTGGCCACACTGGCCCCCTCCTGTGTTTCGAGGACAACCACCGTAGATCTGGATGTGGGAGGAGAGCCATTTGTCAGCGAGGGCTACAAGATACTCTCGCCAGGATGGAGGAAGTACTATCCATACTACCGTGTCACCGAGGTCACTCTCCCGCCCCTGAAGCAGGGAGACTCTGCAGAGGTCCTGGGGATCCACTCGACTGAGAAGAAGACGCAGCCTCCGCCAAGGTTCTCTCAGGGTTCGCTAATCCAAGAGATGGAGAGGCTCGGACTCGGGACGAAAAGCACGAGGCACGACATCATCCAGAAGCTGTATGATCGGAAGTTCGTGAAGGGCACGAGGGTCGAGCCCACCGAGAGCGGGATAGCTGTCGTCTCCGCGCTGAAGGACCATGCGCGCTTGCACGACGAGTACAGGATCACCGACGCCAAGATGACTGCGCATTTGGAGAGGGAGATGGACCTCATCGCGGGCGGAGACAGAGAGCAGGCGGACGTAGTCGAAGAGAGCCAGGTCATGCTCGACGATATCATGGAGGTTCTCGAGAAGAACAAGAAGGAGATCGGGGAGGACATACGAAAGGCGCTCAGGAAGCAGCATAACCTCGGCAAGTGCCCCAAGTGCAGCACTGGGGAGCTCCTCCAGATCCGAACAAAGGGAGGAGGGACCTTCGTTGGCTGCTCGAACTACCCGGAGTGCAAGACGACCTACCCACTCCCGAAGAACGCTCTCGTTCTCGCGACCGAGGAGAAGTGCAAGGTCTGCAACTCCCCGATGATAAAGACGATCACTAGGGGCCAGCCTCCGATGGTGATCTGCATAGACCCCAGCTGCTCGGGCCACAAGAAGGAGAAGTACATAGGGAAATGCCCTACCTGCGGCGGCGATCTGACAACGATACAGTCCAAGATAGGAAAGCGGTTCGCTGGATGCGGCAACTATCCGAAGTGCAAGACGATGTTCCCCCTTCCGCAACTAGGCAGGATCGTTCCAACGGACGACAAATGCGACGCTTGTGGCTCTCCGATCATCAAAGTCTGGAACCAGAAAGGACGTCCGCCGTGGGTGCTGTGCATCAACATGGCCTGCCCCAAGAAGGCACAGAAGAACGCGGCTAGGAATGGCCCGGCCGCTGCCGAGAAGAAAGCCGAAGAGACGGACGAAGGGCCGTAGCCTACTCTGCCGGAGGAGGCGGGACCTCATCCTCGGCCTTGGTCGGGACAGGCTTGATCTCAGATTCTAGCTCCTCTCCGCTCAGCTCGTGCTCCTCGTGCCCAAGCCTCTTCTCGATGCGCTTCAGCCTCTCCATCACATCGCCCAGGCCGTAAGCCTCTCCCTTCAGGCTGGTCGCCACAGTGAGAACAGCATCCACGAGCAGCCATGCTCCCAGGATGTACATCAACAGCATCAGCAGTGTCCAGGTCTCATCGAAGTACAGGTCGAGACTCGTAGCCGCTTCGTCTTTGAGCTCCGTGACGAAGCGGTCCGTATAGAAGATGATCAAGATGCCTATGATCGCCAAGAAGACCGCTTTCACCCACTTCGCAGCCATCCGCGTAGTAACCTTCACGCGCTCACCATGAGGAATAATGGCCAGGTGTCTATTTACATATTCCCCAGCGAGAGCCTCAACAACCTCATGCGCTTCTCAGGATATGCCTGACAGCAGGACCGAACTCAAAGTTCCGGAGTTCGGTGCACCTTTCTAGCGGAAACACATGGATACTCGGCTTCTCGTCGAATATCTTCACCTTGTGGTACCAAGCCAGCATCGACTCGAGGTTCTCTGAATATTCCTGGAACCTTGAGATCATGTAGTTGCCCACGCCTTCATCCGCCTTCGACAAGGTGAAGAAAGACAGCTCGACGACGTCCCTGGGCTCGTTCCTGACGCGCTTCTCCCACGGGATGTCCATGGAGAACTTCGCTTGCGCTACCGCGTAGATCTCAAAACCCCACCTGTACAACCTCGGAATGCACACGGGCGTTATGATCCCGCTATCCAGGAGTTTGTTCCTGATTCTGGTGACGGCTTGCCTGGATAGCTTCACTATATCCGCAATCTCCCTGTCCGATAAGTCGGGGTGTTCCACAACTGCGATGAGGGTTTCCTTCTCCGTTTGGCTCAGGTCGGGAGTCTCGACGCTTCCGGTGACAGGTAGTCGGCTCTTGGGTGGGGGGACGTCGAGGTTGAAGAACTTGTGGACGAGAGGAGCGAAGTTGGTGACAAAGACCCCCTTCGTCACCCTGTATGGGAACACGACGCTCTCGATTCTCGCCTTCGAAGGTCGCTTCTGACCTGAGAAGAACCTATTGTGGGACTGGCAGAACTCCTCGAACTCAGTGCCATTTCGAAGCGCGGTATACATCGTGACTAGGTTGCCGCCTATCATACCAGTGAACATCTGAGGGGCCTGTTCGCAGAATTCGACGTAGTTGCTGGTCTTGACGTCAGAGGATATCGCAGGATCTGTGCTGCCCACGTGGAATCCCAGCATCTCGCACCCCAGCTTGTTGAACGCTGGAACGTTCGCGTAGAACAGAGCGCCCGCATCGATGAGCCTTCGGCGAATGGATGCGACCGTGCCTTTGTTGAGGCCGTACGTCTCCCCAATCTCCGCGTCGGTCCTCGATGCGTCCTCTATCAGGCCCAGAATGACGAGCATCTCGGAGTTCAGGAACTTCCACATCTGAAGGGGATTGGCGAAATTCGAATAAAAATATTGTAATGATACATCGGCAACCTGTAGCTGCAATGTGATGGCACAAATCCAAATTCAGCGGCCGTCCTGAGGAAAAGGGTTATGAACCGGCAAACGTCTCCACCGGATGCCATTTTGGCAAACACGCTCTTTTGTAGGAAGAGGAGAGGTGTAACCAAAGGGTGATGCCCAACTGCGGTGGAGTCCCCTCCACCCTTTTTTTCTCTAAACGATGGATGGCGCCTTCGAAAACGCGCTCATAATCAAGCATACACTGCGACGACGGGCGATCACGCTTTCTTCGTCTCTCTCGTCTTGACTCTGAGGCCTTTGTAGCCGCACTTCCTGCACCTTGTCGCCCGGATAGCGTTCCTCGCGTTGCAGTTCATGCAGACCTTCTTGACGAGGTTCCTGGCTTCTGCCTCAGGGAATCTAGCCACAACCGTCACTCTCGCGCCTCAAACATACAAACCGTATATAACCCTTCCCCAGGATTCAAGGGAGGGGGCTACTTCGCGGTCCTGCCCTCGTGGGCGAAGTGCGCCAACAGCGCCTCAAGCTGGATTCTTTCGCTCGACCCCGAGACCATCCTGAACTCGGCCTCGCCGACCCTGTCGATCAGCCTGACCTTGGCGTCTTCGCTGACAGGTAGGTCGAACACTGCCCTGTGGATACCCTGCACAATGTCCTCGCCCGACAGCCCGTGACGGACTATCAGCTCGTCCAGCTTGGATCGAGCAGCCGTGAAATTGCCTTTCAGAGCAGTGGTCAGAAGCTCCTGTATCTCCGAGGGCCTAATGCTCTCGGTGGACTCGAAGACGGCATCCTGGTCCACTCGCGTGTCGAGAGAGGCTGCGACCTGGAGTATGTTCGTGGCTTTCCTGAGGTCTCCTCCCGCAAGGCCGCACACAGCCTGCAAGCCGTCCTCCGACAGGTCGACCTTCTCCGCGGACGCGATTCGTTTCAGGTATACCTTGACATCCGCCTCGGACAATGGCCGGAACCTGAACACGGCGCACCGGGATTGTATGGGCTCGATGATCTTGGAGGAGTAGTTGCAAGATAGGACGAACCTGCAGGTCTGGGTATAGCGTTCCATGGTCCTTCTCAGAGCGGCCTGAGCTTCCGGTGTCAGAGAATCCGCCTCGTCGAGGAAGATGATCTTGAAGTTCTCCCTGCCAATCGAAGCCGCTCTCGCGAAATCCTTGATCTTGCCCCGGACGATGTCTATGCCCCTCTCATCCGAAGCGTTCAGCTCGATGAGGTTGTCTCTCCACTGCTCTCCGTACAGCTCCCGAGCAAGGGCGATCGCGCAAGTGGTCTTGCCCGAGCCTGCGGGGCCCGCGAAGAGCATGTGAGGCATGCTCCTGGTCTTCCCATAGGCGGACAGCCTTTCGACGATCGCTTTCTGGCCGACAACTTCGGAGAGCTTCTTCGGCCGGTACTTCTCTACCCAGACTTCCTGCATCGTGACCTGGGCTCACAAATGCCGTATGCTTACATATTCGTTTCTCTCGCAGGTAGGCTGGACTAACAGCCCCGCGGATGATGTCGAAGGACCACTCTCCCCGGAGAACCAATAAATATGGACCTCCGGAATCCAGCTGTCGTGGCGGCCTGTGACAAGTGCGCCAAGAAGGCAATCGTCCTGATAAGGTACAGCGGAGCACATCTCTGCGAGCAGCACTTCTGCGAGTTCGTCGAGAAAAGGGTCAAGCACGAGCTCAGGAGGCAGGTCCAACTCAGGGGAGGGGAGCGGGTGGCAATCGCCGTCTCAGGTGGGAAGGACAGCACAGTCGCCCTTCATCTGACCAGCAGGATCCTCGGCGTGAGAAGGGACCTTTCTCTGTGCGCTCTGACCGTGGACGAAGGGATCCGAGGGTACCGAGGCTCGAGCATCCCAATAGTGGCCGAGCACTGCAGGAGACTCGGGATCGAGCACCGGGTCGTCTCGTTCGAGCAGTTGTACGGCATTTCGATGGACGATATCGCGGAGTCAGACCGCGAACTTGCCGCGTGCAGTTACTGCGGGGTGCTTAGACGGGGAGCCATCAACAGGACGGCGCGGGACTGGGGCGCCACGCACCTGGCTACAGGCTTGAACCTCGACGACACAGCTCAGTCGATCCTAATGAACTTCGCGCGAGGAGATGTCCAGAGGCTGGCGCGGCTCGGACCTCACAGGAGAGTCCAGGGAGGGCTCATCCCGCGCATACAGCCGCTCAGGAGCATACCAGAGAGCGAAACGACACTGTACGCACTCGTGCAGAACCTCAAGTTCCATGATCTCGAATGCCCGTATGCCCCCGAGGCAATGCGCAACTCGTACAGAGAGGTGGTCGCGCAGCTGGAGGACATGTATCCGGGGACGAGGCACTCGATCCTCAGAAGCTATGACGAGATGCTCCCCGCACTCGAGACCATATACCCCGCCGCCAAGCTCGGAACATGCTGCTGCGGCGAACCCACCGTGAGTGGGAAATGCAAGGCTTGTGAGCTTGTTGAGTCGTTGGCTAGCAGGATGACTACTCCACGGACTCGCGCGGGAACCAAGCGCCGCAGCTCCTGCACACGTAATCCTTAGTCGGAGCTTCGGTTCCGCATACCTCACACCGCTTCATCCCCGGAGAGGGAGCCTTCTTGGCAGGAAGCTCGGAAAAGCCGACCGAGTCATCTGCTGTGACCTCGAACTCGACCTTCGAGAACTTGGAGAAATACGCGTCGCTCCTGCTCGTTCTCGGCGCGGGCTTCGGCTTGGCCTCAGCCGCGCGCCTCTTCGCGAGCTCCGCCCGCCGCTGCCTTGCCTGCTGCTCCTCGTGTTTCCTGCCGACTGCGAATGTCTGGAAGACGAGCAAGCCTTTCAGAGAGACGCCTACGAGGACGATATAGACTATCTTGCTCATGTCCAGCCTGATGCTGTCGTAAGGGCCGTAGTCAACGACCTCTGCGACGCCTCCGCCGAATATGACAAAGATCCAGATGCACACGAGCGCGAGGGCGGCGATGCCGAACAGGAGCCGCTTGTATGTCCCTGGCCTGTTCACCGCCTCGAGCGTGCTCGATGCCGTGATCATTCCGCCTATAGACATCACATAGAGCCCTATGTTGTCGATGAACGCTGTCGTTAGCTGTGGATAGCGGCTAGTCACGAGGTCGATCAGAACCAGAGGGACGACCACGAAACGAATAGCTTCGGTGAAGGCGGTCCATACGGCATCGCTGAACCTCGTCCTCACCGCTATGCTACCACCCCTAGAGGATAAGACTCGCGGTGCTCCGCAAGGAATCCGTAGATGTCCGCTCGAAGAACCACGGTGTAGGTGCCTGGCGCGGACGCCCCGCTCAGGACGACGGTGCCCAGAGACGTCGTTCCAAGGCCAATTGTGTCATACTGCTGGTCCACCAGTGTCGACCCTTGGTACACGGCAATTTCCAGCGTTGCCGTTCCGCTCAGCAGCTCGGAAGTCGTCACGCGGTAATCAACAGTTATCTGTCCGCCAGCATACCTGACCGCATCTATGGCCATCTCTTCGATGAGAGCTTCCCACGGAACTGCCACCTGATATGCGGCATCGAACTTGATCAGGCGCATGGTGTAGAAGCAGGACACTTCGACCCGGAAATTCAACCAATCGTCGTTGAACACCATTGAGGTGTCTCCGCTTTCGTACATCTGCTGGAGCGGGATATCGAACTCAATGATGTCGGCCCTGACTGATCCTGACGGGATGTCACCGATTGAAAGCGTGCTCTCGTGGATGAGAGCGTTCGTGTAGTTCGTGACCTCGTAGCTTAGGACGAGGTCCGCGACATCGTAGAACCCGCCATTGTCTATGGTGTACGGGGCGGACACCGTCACCGTGCCAGCTGCATAGCTCCATTCGACTTCGTCCGCGGATGGAAGGTCCACCCTGAAGTCGCCGCTCGGAAAAGGCCATATGCTCGTGAATGCGAGGGCGAGAATCGTCACGTTGACAACGGTGATTGCCAGCTGGAGTACCCTGATGCGAGCGGCCATCCCTTATCCGCGAATACTGGATGATGCTGTGTCATAATAAATGTAGAGTCTCGATTATCGTCAGAGGTCTCCATCGTAGGCTGGGTAGTCGTAAGCCTCCTCGCCATCGAAGAAACAATAGTGGACCTTGGTGAACTGCCTCTTCAGCTCAACGACGTCCATCTTCACGCTCTCAGGGCTCTCGCCCTTCACCACAACTCTTGATATGATATCGGCGATGTGCTCCATCTCGTTCTCCTTCATGCCGACCCTTGTCACTTCCTGGGAGCCGATCCTGATCCCAGAGGGTTTGACGGGGTTCGAGTCCCACGGAAGGAGGTTCTTGTTCAGGATCACGTTGGCGCTCTCCAGGTCCTTGGCCACCTTCGCGCCGCCGTGGAACTCCTCGACATCGACGACGATTGTATGCGATTCGGTGAACCCGCACCGCTCGCACAGAACGTCAAGGCCGCGCTCGTGCAGGGCCTGACCAAGGGCCTTCGCGTTCCTGATTGTCTGGTCCGCGTATGCTTCCCCGAACTCCTTGGTCTCGGCGAGCGTGACCGCGAGCGCGGCCACCGAGTGCAAATGATGGTTGCTCGTCACCCCGGGGAACACGCCCCTCCTGAGCGACACCTCGAGCCCTTCCTTCTCGACGTCGGAGATGATCATCCCGTGCTGCGGCCCAGGAAGGGTCTTGTGTGTACTCCCTGACACGACATCAATGCCCTGTCTGAGAGGGTCCTGAAACTTCTTGCCCGCAATGAGTCCCAGGACGTGCGCCGCATCATACCATGTCGTGCACCCCACCTCTTCGAAGACTTCCTTGATCTCGTCAAGCGGAGTTGGGAAGAGATACACGGATTGCCCGAAAAGCGCGACCTTCGGCTTGACCTCGCGGAGTAAGCGCTTGGTACCCTCGACATCGATATTCATCAGCTTCTCGTCGAATGGGTAGTTGAAGGTCCGAACTCCTCTCAGGCCAGTCGCCCCGATCTTCGCGTGGGAAATGTGGCCGCCGTCCGAGAGGGCGACCGTGGTCATCTTGTCCCTCGGCTTCGCAATCGCCATCAAGACCGCGAGGTTAGAGACCGTTCCAGAGGTTGAGCGAACATCGGCAAACTTGCAGCCGAAAACTTCGCGCGCAAGATCCTCGCACGTGGACTCAATCTGGTCGACGAATATGTTGCCCTGGTAGTAGCGTTTGAACGGAAGACCCTCAGCATACCGGTTGTGAAGGTCTGAGTTCAGAACCTCCCGCGCCAGCGGACTCAAAACGTTCTCGGACGCGATGAGCGGGATCGACTCCTTGAACCAGGAGTTGTGGCTGCGTGTCAGTTCTCTGACCGACTGCGCGACCTGCTTGGGCGAGGGCACAATGTGGGGAAACAATCGGAGATTAAAAATGTATCCACAGAAACCAGACCATGAGAAACAGTGCGCGTTGTTCGCCGATTCATGTCTCCGACCGAACGCGAGCAGCGACCTCATGAGCACGTGCAACTGACACACCCGTGCAGGTTCTGCAGTGGAAACGGAGGTTGACGTTTGTCTAGATAGCTATTTATAGAGTGTACGACAATTTGTCGTACAAGGCTCCGCGATCACAATGACCACACGAACTGCTCGCCTCAACATCCGGCTGCCCGAAGATGACATTCGGGAGCTGGAAGCCGTCCGGGAAAGGACCAACCTCCAGAGTCTATCTGACGTAGTCAGGGAGGCCATAGGTTCCTACCTGCACGACGAGGCGGCCACTTGGAACGCAGAGAAGGTCAGTGCCATAGTCCCCGCAGCACTGATGGAAGAGGTTGAGATGTTCATAGCCAGCGGGGACGCTACGGACGTTTCCCAGGCAGTAACGCTGTCCCTCAAGGGATGGGTCGAGGACAGGAAGAAGTACTACCTCGAAGGAAGGGAGGCGTTGCGCCAGAAGGTCGCAGAGACGGTCGAGCAACGCGATACGAGGAAAGGGATGGCCCGTACCGCGTCGAAAATGAGAGTTCAATGACACCTAGGGTGCGCGAGCCTTGCACCGGTGCGCGGGCACTCTCTCCCCACGCACACGGACAAACAAAGGGAATGGAAGGGCCTAGCTGACAGATCGGATGGGAATTGACGCTGCGGGAGGGCATGGACCCTCTCACATCACTTTTTTCCATACAACTCGGGAATGCGTGCTTCCTGTCCGGACCTCGAATGCTTACTTCTTAGACAATATCGACTTCAGCTCGTCGATCGGCTCAGTGGCCGAGGGATCCTGTTCCCTCAGGATGCCAAGATAAGCGCTCGTGAAGTCTCCGATTACCACAAGGGACAGCATCTTCGCCAAGGGGCTGATGCCGCTCGCGTTCACAATATGGATCGGGGCGTGCTTCGAAAGCATGCTCCTGGTCACGCTCGACCTTCGCTTGAGCATCTCATCGCCGTGCTCATATTCGAGAAACACCGCGGAGAAACCCTGACTCCTCGAGTCCTGGACCCACCCCACGAGTTCGTTATGATCCATCTCGGGGAGTTCCGTGGCGTATGCCATGGACTTGGCGTTCTCGTTGAACTGGTTCGCCCACCTTTTCGCGACAGGCGTAGATAGGCCATAACCGACGACCACTGGCACGAACGCGAATAGTTCATGGGCCAGCCTCTTGGCAGGATTGTCCACGGTGTGGATCGAGGATTTGCAGGAGCCTATCGTCTGGGTCATTGTCCTCGTCGCCTCTTCGACCTGCTTGTCAGATGAAATTACCCCGATACGCTCCACTATCCCCGCCATCGCCCCGAACATGTACCCGAGCGATGCTCGCGGTACGAGGCCGGAGACAATCCTGGCATACGGGACCGAATGTGCCTCCGCCATCTCAGCGAGCTTTCCCCCCGAACATATTGCGACCATCTTCGCGCGCTTCTTCCTCGCGTCCTCGAACATCGAGAGCGTTTCCTCCGTGTTGCCGGAGTAGCTGGCAACGATCACGAGGCTGTTCTTGTCGACAAACGAGGGGACCTTGTATGCCCTGCCAACATGGCACTGCACATCAGAGGACTCCGATATCCACCGGCACAGCAGGTCACCGCCTATCGCGGACCCCCCTACGGCGCACACGACGATGTTCTTGGGACTGAACCTCGGGAGGCCTGACATTCTCCCGCGCCTCAATCCGTCGGCCAGGTGCTTCGGCATCGACTCTATCGTACCGAGCATGTCTCTTCGGTCAATTGCGGTCAGGCTTTGTCTGGAATCCAGCATCTAACACTCGGATGCACATGCGCATATAAATCAAGTTCTCGGCTCCTCCTGCCCCGGAAAAGACCTAATAACGGTGTTGAATTCCAGATGGAGAGAAAGCAGAGCACGAACCACAGGTTCGAGAACGGGGGTATCCAGCTTGTCGGCAGAAGAGAAGTCGGACAAGAGACCGAAGAAGGCATTGACGATGGAGGGCATAGTCGTCGCGAAGAAAGTGAAGAAGACCTACGATTCTGGGAAGATCAAAGTCGACGCTCTGAAGGGCATAGACTTCACAGTCAAGGAGGGTGAGATGGTCGCCGTGATGGGCCCTTCCGGCTGCGGAAAGACGACTCTACTCAACTGCATTTCCGGCCTAGACGACCTGTCCGGCGGAGAAGTCTACATAAGAGGCCGCCCGCTCTCCAAGATGTCCGACCGAGTCAGGACCAAGTACAGGGCGGAGAAGATCGGGTTCATATTCCAGTCATATAATCTACTACCAGTTCTCACGGCTGCTGAAAACGTCGAGCTTCCCCTCTTGCTCTCCGGCAAAAGCCCCAAGGATGCCCGGAAGCAGGCCATCGAATCTCTCAGGTCTGTAGGGCTAGAGGAGTGGCAATCCCACAAACCGTCCGAGCTCTCGGGCGGCCAACAGCAGAGAGTCACGATAGCCCGATCTCTCGTGAACAAACCGGAGATTGTCTTCGGGGACGAGCCCACTGGGAACCTGGACAGCGAGGCGTCCAAGGACGTCATGCTCCTTCTGCGCAAGCTGAACAAGGAGAACAAACAGACATTCATTATCGTGACGCACGACTACAACATCGGAAGGATGGCTGACAAGATCGTGATGATGAAAGACGGGATCATAGAGAAGGAGTTCACGCCTGCCCCGTACTGAGGTTGATAGCATGAGCGGTATGGAGCAGCTTCTAATCCTGGTCGCCGTGTTCCTTGCAGTCGTCTGCACCCTCGCGCTCCGTCGCAGGATCTTCTCTCGGATGGCAGTCCGAAACATCGCGCGGAGGAAGAAGTATTCTGCGATTGTGGTCTGCGGCCTGCTCGTGGCAACAGCCATGATCTCGAGCTCCCTCGTGATGGGGGACACGCTCGATTACATCATCACGCGAGACGTCCTTGTTACCACGGGCAGCGTCGACATCGAGGTCTATGTAACCAACGAGAAGGACGAAATCGCATTCTTCAACTATTCGGTCTTCAACTCGCTCCAGGCGAATGTCGCTGCCGGCATGTTGCCTCATGTCGATGGCGTATCGGAGGCAATACGGGATGTGCTAGCGGTTCAGGACACCACGACCGGCAAGTCGTTCTCCAGAGCCGGTCTGTTCGGCTACGACTATGGAAACCACGTCAATCCCATACTCAACGAAGACGGAACTGGGATCTTTCTGACGCAGGTCACCGAGGGAGCCTCAGTGATTAACAGAGCCTTGGCTGATGAGCTCGACGCTGTTGTCGGGGACACGATTGTCGCAATCACAAGGACAGGCTCTAGCACGATGCTCCAGGTGTCCGCAGTGGCGGCAGAAGGCGGGATGGCAGACTGGGGAGGTTCGCCGCTCGTGTTCGTGGAGCTGTCGTTCTCGCAGCAAATGATGGGACAGCCGGGAATGATCAACAGAATCGATGTATCGTGCGCAGGCTCGGACGATGAAGGATACCTGAATAGTGACGAGGCCATTGAGGAACTTGGAGAGAACCTGCCTTCAGGTAACGACTACACCTTCGACCCAGTCAAACAAGACGGAATGGAAAATGCAGAGGCAGTCGCGTCTCAGGTTTCTCAGATATTCATGCTGATGAGCTCTTTTGCCATCGTCGCGGGGATCGCCCTCATCATCAACATATTTGTGATGCTCGCGGAGGAGAGGAAAACAGAGATGGGCATCTCCAGGGCAATCGGAATGCAGAGAAGAGACCTCACCCAGACGTTCCTGTTCGAGGGAATCATCTACGCTCTCATAGCAGCAGGGGTCGGGTCTTTTGCTGGGCTGGCAATCGCGTTCTTCATCATGAGCGCTTCGTCCAGCATCATTTCCGGGGGACTGAGCTTCGCCCTCCACTTCAAATGGACGAGCCTAGTCATAGCGGCGTGCGCCGGCTTTCTGGTGACCGCGTTGACGGTCTTGATTGCATCCTGGAGGGTGAGCAAGCTCAACATCGTGAGGGCGATCAGGGACATACCTGAGCCCATCATAGTGAAATCCCAGAGGAGGTACCTTGCCCTGGGCGTCGCGTCGGTTGTCTTCGGGCTTCTCGTGACGATCATCGGCGACGCCGAGCGGTCAGCGGCGGGAGTGGCCTCTGGACCCTGCATACTCGCACTCGGAGGGGCGATGATCTCGGCACGGTTCTTCAAGCCGAGGATACCGTTCACGCTCGCCGGCCTCTGGGCAATCTTCTGGATGATCGATCCGTGGAACTTATCTGGATACATCTTCGGAGAGGTCACTGGGAGCCTAGAGATGTTCGTGATATCAGGTCTCCTCATGGTCACGGGTGCCGTGATCGTCATCATGTTCAACAGTGACATCCTTCTGAAAGGCCTGATGAGCACCTTCGGCAGGAAGAAGTCGCTCCTTCCCGTGTTCAAGACGGCAGTGAGCTACCCCATGAACAAGAAGTTCCGGACTGGGCTCACGCTCTTCATCTTCGCCCTGATTGTGTTCACAGTCGTCGTTGTGGCGATGATCGCATCGTTCCAGAGGGAGAGCGTCACGAAGACGACGGAGCATTTCTCCGGCGGGTTCGAGATAATCGGGTTCTCAATGATAGACATACCTCGCGCGAACATGTCTGCGGGCTCTGAGGAGGTCAACGGGACCGTAGGGCCAGGGGCGGTCCGGGGCTTCAGCATCGCAGCTAACGCCCCCATCACACTCACGATCCCTGAGACAGGGGACAGCTACGACTACTCTCTGGTCGGGTTCGATGCAACGATGATGTCCGAGGCCAGGTTCTCGCTGATGCAGAAGGCGCCCGGCTACGAGTCTGATGCGGATGTCTGGGCCAGCGTTGCTGAGAACACCAGCCTAGTCATCGTCGATGGCGCGGTCGTGCCAAGCCAGTTCGGAACCACCACCTTCAACCAGCTCAAGCTGTCTGCTGGCCAGACCATAAGCATCGAGACATACTCGGGCAACACGGCCAATGTCACGATAGCAGGCATAATGGACCAGTCGTTCATCAACGGACTGTTCACCTCGATAGAACATGTCCGGGAGTTATCGCCGGGCGCGAGAGAGAACGTGTACTACATCGACACAGCACCGCCTGAGGGAACGACCAATGCAGCGATTTCGGAGGAACTGGACAAGCAGTTCCTCGAGTACGGCTTGACGACGATCGTCATCAGGGACACGATTGAAGAGCTGATGAGCATGGTCTCCTCAGTGATGCAGCTGATGGAGATATTCCTCGGAGTTGGCCTGGTCGTTGGCATATCAGGGCTCGGGATAATCACAATCAGGAACGTAGCAGAGAGGAGGCAGGAGATCGGCGTCATGAGGGCGATTGGGTATCAGAGGGATATGATCCTCAAGTCGTTCCTAGTGGAGACGTCATTTATCTCACTTCTCGGAATAATAACCGGAGTGGTCCTGGGACTCTCGCTCTCATTCCTGCTCTTCGACTGGGGAGGCTTCTCGGAGCTATCGGACTTCGTGATCCCTTGGACGGAGATCATCGGAGTGCTCCTGATAGCCTTCGCCTTCACTCTCTTGGCGACACTGCCACCGTCCAGGAAAGCTGCGAGGCTGGCTCCCGCCGAGGCCTTAAGAAGAATCGACTGATACCGAGCAGATGGTAGCTACGCCACCCATAATATTGGCATGTGGCATCCAAGAAAAGATGGCTTCAACAGCCGTGCTGAGGGCACTGGCCGAACTGCGTGAGGGCAGGATAGTCCTCGTCTACGATGCGGACGGACGCGAGGAAGAGACGGACATGGTCATCGCGTCCGAGAAGGTCACGTCCGGGACCATCAGGGTCCTCAGGAAGGACGCAGGCGGCCTGATATGCACCACCGCAGACCCCAGGATCCAAGAGGCTTTGGGGCTCCCGTTTCTCACCGAGCTGTTCATGGGCATGGGCGAGAAGTATCCCGTGATGAGGAACCTCATACCAGACGACATTCCATATGACGTGAAGTCCGCCTTCGGAATCACGATCAACCACCGAAAGACTTTCACTGGCATTACCGATAACGACAGATCGCTCACGATCACCGAGTTCGCAGCTCTGGCTAAGAGGGCGCTGACGTCGGAAGATGGCTGGGCCCGGAAGGAGTTCGGAGAGAACTTCCGCGCACCAGGGCACATTCATCTGTTGAACACCTCCCAGAACATACTGGAGACTAGGTTCGGACACACGGAACTCGCCACCGCGCTCGTGACGATGGCGGGCATGACCCCTTCGGCGACCGTATGTGAGATGATGGGCGATGACGGCGCTGCCCTATCCAAGGACAAGGCGAGGGACTACGCGATCAAGCGCGGGCTGGTGTTCCTCGAAGGCAAAGATATCGTCCAAGCCTGGAGAGAATTCTCGCACAGGTGAAAGCGTATGGTCCGGATCATGGCCACTGGTGTCTTCGACATAATCCACCTAGGGCACCTACATTATCTTGAAGAGTCGAAGAAGCTCGGAGACGAACTCATCGTCGTCGTCGCGACGGACAACACTGTGCGGAAGCGCAAGCACGAACCGATAACTCCTGAGAAGATGAGGCTGGAGCTCGTGTCGTCCCTCAAGCCGGTCGACAGAGCTGTGCTCGGTAAGGACACCGGGGACCTTTTCGCCATCGTCGAGGAGCTGAAGCCCGACTTCATAACCCTGGGATATGACCAGCCCTTCGACGAGAAGCAGCTCGAGAAGGATTTGGCCAGCCGCGGGATGAAGGTGAAAGTCAGGCGCATGCCCCACCTCGACGCGGACCTGGACGGCACCAGGAAGATCATCCGCAAGATCATCGAGTTCCACGAGGTCGAGAGGAAGCTGTCGGAGGTCGAGAAGAGATGAAACGCATCGGGGTCGCCGATACGACCTTCGCGAGGGTGGACATGGGCGGATTCGCGGTTGACGAGCTCCAGAAGACGGGCACGGGATTCAAGATCGAGAGATACACCGTCCCGGGAGTGAAGGACCTCCCCGTCGCCGCCAAGAAGCTGTTTGAGGAGCGAAGCTGCGATATCGTGATCGCCCTCGGCATGCCGGGTGCGGCGTCTATCGACAAGACATGCGCGCACGAGGCGTCCGCGGGTCTGATACAAGTGCAGCTCATGACGAACAAGCACGTCATCGAGGTCTTCGTGCACGAGGACGAGGCGAAGGACTTGAAGGAGCTGGGATGGCTGGCTGAAAGGAGGGCTCGGGAGCACGCTGTCAACGCCTACAACCTGCTGTTCAGTCCAGAAAGGCTTCAGAAGAAAGCAGGGACGGGCCAGAGGCAGGGCTTCAAGGATGTTGGACGAATACAGTGAGGATCAAGAAGAGGAGGGTGTGACATGGTAGGAAAATACAGGATAGGCATCGTCTGCAGTGAGTACAATTTCGACATCACGCAGATGATGCTCGAGAGGGCGAAGGAGCACGCGAGGTTCTTGGACGTCAACGTGGCAAAAGTCGTCATGGTCCCGGGCGTATTCGACATCCCGCTGGCCGTGAAGATGTTGCTCAAGGACAAGACAATCGATGGCGCGGTTACCATCGGCGCTGTCATCGAGGGAGAGACCGAGCACGATCAGTTGGTGATCGGACAGGCTGCGAGGAAGATCACGGACCTAGCGGTGGAGTACGAGAAACCAGTAGGGCTCGGGATTTCTGGTCCCGGCATGACCAGGCTCCAGGCCGAAGACAGAATCGAGAGGGCGAAGGACGCCGTGGAAGCTGTCGTCAAGCAGCTGAAGTCGATCAAGTAGATAGCGCGACAAGTGGAAAGTCTATAATACGGCCCCTCGCTCACCAGTAGCGTGGGCGAGATACGTCTCGGCAAGATACATCTCCGCTGGTGCGACGCGTGCAACGTGCCGGTCCTCGAACAGGGCTCGTGCGGCGTCTGCGGAGCCAGGACCAGAGAGGTGAAGATCACCCCTCCGGGGGACGCCCGCCCAGCTTTCGAGTTCGATATCGCCAGGATCAAGTCACTAATTGACCTGCAGTTCGGAGGCGGAGCCGGCGAGGCGATCATCCCAGATGGGCACATCGTGATTCTCAACAAGGCGCCTGATATCGACAGGATGGACGAGGTCATAGTCGATGGAAGGGTTGTTGGAGCCGTGAGATTCGGCCTAGCGTCTGGTGAGAAGTTCATCCTGAGACCCGCAGGAGCGGTCATCATCGCGGGAGACGCTGAACGCAACTGGGTTGAAGTAGATGATGGAGCGGCCCGCGCAATAAGGGCCAAGAGCGCTAGCACGCTCGCGGTGGGAGTGACCGCATGCGATCCAGAGATTTCGCCGGGAGCCGAGGTGATTGTGAGAGACTCGGCCAAGCGCGCGGTGTCCATCGGACTCTCCAAGATGTCCTCGTCTGAGATGCTCGCGCACAAGCGAGGCACAGCAGTAAAGACGAGATGGATCGTTGACGAGCAGGACCAGCAACACCCGTCTCGGTCGGCCTCATGGGAAGAGGTCATCACAGCGAATAGAGAAGTTATGGACAGAAGGGTTAGGGAGGCGAAGGAGTTCATCAGGAAGACCGTGCGAGAGAACGGCCTCCCAGTAGCTGTCTCGTACAGCGGCGGCAAGGACAGCCTAGCCACTCTTCATCTTGTCCTCGACTCAGGAATCACGCCAAAACTCCTCTTTGTCGACACGGGGCTTGAGTTCGAGGAAACGAAGAGGAATGTGGAGGAAATCGCCGATGAGTTCGGCCTCGAGTTGGTCACCGAAAGCGCGGGAGACGCCTTCTGGAAGAACCTTGAGCACTTCGGGCCTCCGGCCCGGGACTTCAGATGGTGCTGCAAGACGTGCAAGCTCGGGCCTGCTACCAGGATAATCCAAAGGAACTTCCCAGAAGGGGTCCTCTCGTTCATAGGGCAGCGGGCATATGAATCGGAGAAGAGAGCGGCAAAAGGGAAAGTATGGAGAAACCCGTGGACGCCGGGGCAGCTTGCTGCCTCACCCATACAGAAGTGGACTGCGCTGCATATCTGGCTCTACCTCTTCTCAAAGAAGGCAAATGTCAATCCGCTCTACATGGAGGGGCTGGAGCGGATCGGGTGCTTCATGTGCCCAGCGACCGACCTAGCAGAGCTGCGAAGGGTAAAGGGCATGGGAAGGGAGTATTCTAGATGGCAGGACTATCTTGCAGCCTATTCGAAACAGAGAGGGATGGCAGACAGTTGGCTCGCATACGACATCTGGAGATGGAAGAGGATACCGAGCTCCGTCGTTGACGAGCTGAGACTTGCGGGAATCACCCTGGATCTTGAGACGGAGACTCGCGGCCGTGCCGCCCCTCTCGAGTTCAGATACACCAGTGGATACAGTCCGTGCGTCGAGGGACTCTCCATGGAAGGGATATTTAGCGAGCCGCTGGACATGCAAAGGGTCTCCAACCTCCTCAACATCATAGGTGATGTAACGTCCTCTCCCGATGGTTCGATAGCCGAGGTGGAGAAGATCACGGTATTCGCTGAAGGTCCCGTGATGGTCAAGGCCAAGGACGAACAAGAGCTGAAGGCGAAGGCTGCCAAGATCAGAGAAGTAGTGTTCCGCGCGATGAACTGCGCTGGATGTGGCATTTGCATCGCAAGGTGCAAGGCAGGCGCGCTTTCTCTGGATGGGACTGTGAGACTGGACGAAGAGCTTTGCACACACTGCGGCTCCTGTCTCGGCCCCTGCCCGGTCGTGCAGTTCAGGGACGACGAGCTCGACATCTAACCGACTATGGACCTGAGCGCCGCGGAGACCTCAGGCGCCCGAGCACCCCAAGGGACAATCAGTATGTTACCGTCGGACTCGAAACCCTGCTTCACTCTGCAACACTTGACCAAGACATGTCCATGAACACCCATCTCCTTGACGAGGTCCAGGGGACACATGTTCACCAGCCTGGGCTCTCTGTCGTACACGGCCTTGAATATCCTCGCGGAGAGGCTGCATCCAACAAGAGTCACCTCGTCTAGCTCCGAAGGAGTGAGCTCCGGCGTGCCGTCCAGGTACAGTGTCTTCCCGCCGGTCCTTAGTCCTGATGCTTTGCAGGGAAACATCACAATGCGCGCGTTCGACCTTCTCGCGATATCGTTCAGGTCGATCTGCTCGAGCCTGGTTCTGATGTACCTGTCCTGCAAGTCGGATTCGAGAACGGAATTCACGAGGCCCAAGAGCTTGGAAGGGGAAGGAGGAACCACGTCGAAGATGGTGATCTCTCTTGGCTCTTCATCCACGAAGAACGACACATGTTCGGCCCTACCCTTGACCACAATGCATCTGGTACCCTTAGACTCCCTCATCTTTCCCATCATGCTTGCGGATAGGACCTCCAGGGAAGGGTCCTCGACAAAAGACGTATCGGCCGGGAGCGCCACGACCTTGGCAGTCGTGATGGGCTGGAGGACGCTGTTGACATCCTTCTTCTCGACGGACGCCACTGCCCAATCAGTCCCGTTGTTGAAGACATAATACTTGGTTCTGATGTATGCGTGCTTTGCTTCGAGGAAGCTCAGGATGCTCTTCTCAGTCAGTTCGAAGTCGACGGACTTGACGCTGACCTCCTTGCAGTGAGCTGGAAACATGCATGAACCAGAGACGGATGAGGGCGTTTGTAGGTCTAAAAGCCGATGGTCGGAGAGGTGGGCCAAGTGCATGGCAGGCCGCGCCAAACCCTGCATAGCATGGCCCCAGAGCCGCACACCCCTATGTCCGATACTGGATATCCAGGGAGCAGAAGGTCGGATAATCCACAACAATGTTCTTTAACCCCATCCGGAATATCCGAAAGGTCATCGGATGAAGGGCTTCCTAGTCCTTGAGGATGGGACGATTTTCGAAGGGGAGGCTTTCGGTGCTTCTAGAGAGGTTCTTGGCGAAGTGGTCTTCGCAACCGGCATGACAGGGTACCAGGAATCGCTCACAGACCCGTCATACTGCGGACAGATACTTGTCTCATCGTATCCGCTGATAGGCAACTACGGCGTGAACTCCCAGGACGACCAGTCGTCCAAGGTCCAAGCATGGGGTTACGTAGTGAAGGAGAGATGCGAGTCGCCCAGCCACAGACTCTGCAAGAGAACCATTCACCAGTTCCTGAAGGACGATGACGTCCCCGGGCTCTCGGGAGTTGACACGCGAGCGCTCATCATGCATCTCCGAAACCATGGGACAATGAAGGGCGGGATAACCGCAGAGGACCCCAGCGAGTTCGTCGAGCGCGTGAGGGCTTTCGAACATCCGGAGAACACTAACCTCGTTGCCGAAGTGAGCGCGAAGAAGATAGTACGCTTCAATGAGGGGAAGGGCAAGACCGTCGCGGTGTTTGACTGTGGGGTAAAGAGAAACATCATCCTGGAGCTGAGGGAGAGATTCAACGTCATTCAGATGCCCTTCGATACGCCGGCAGAGACGGTCCGTGATCTGGGCCCAGACGGCCTGTTCGTCACCAACGGCCCTGGGAACCCAGCACACCCAGATATCCTCTCCTCCACGGTGGCTGCGCTGTCGAAGCTGAAGGACGAGTTACCCATCATGGGCATCTGCCTGGGGAATCAACTTCTAGCGCTGACCTTCGGGGCGAGAACATACAAGCTGAAGTTCGGCCACAGGGGGATCAACCAGCCCGTCAAGTTCGAAGACCGGGTGTACATAACATCTCAGAACCACGGATTCGCAGTCGACCCTGAGTCCGCGGAGGACGCGGGCCTCGAGGTCTGCTTCACGAACCTCAACGATGGCACCGTGGAAGGCATGAGGCACAATGAACTCCCGGTGTTCTCCGTGCAGTTCCATCCTGAGGCTCATCCAGGGCCGCAGGACACTGAATTCCTGTTCGACCGGTTCAAGAAGATGCTGGAGGAGACTTGATGCCCAAGCGGACCGATCTGAAGAAGATAATGGTGATCGGCTCGGGTCCCATCGTGATCGGGCAGGCTGCGGAGTTCGACTTCTCGGGATCTCAGGCATGCAAATCGCTGAGAGAAGAAGGATATACGACAGTCCTTGTGAACTCCAACCCTGCGACAATTCAGACGGACCTGGAGATGGCAGACATTGTATATGTCGAGCCGCTGAACATCGACGTTGTCTCGAAGATCATAGAGAAAGAGGGTGTCCAGGGCATCATGTCTGGCATGGGAGGCCAGACCGCCCTCAACCTATGCTCGGAGCTAGCGGAGTCTGGCACGCTTGACAGGCTCGGCGTCGAGCTCCTGGGGAGTCAGCCAAGGGCAATCGCCCTGTCCGAGGACAGGGAGCTCTTCAGGAAGACGATGCTAGACCTCGGGGAGCCGATTCCAAAGAGCAAGACTGTCCAGTCCATCGAGGACGCCAAATCCGCTGTCGGCCAGATAGGAGGGTATCCGGTTCTCGTAAGGCCTGCCTTCACGCTTGGAGGCACGGGCGGCGGCATCGCGCGCTCGGAGGACGAGCTGGAGGACATCGTGGGCAGAGGCCTGATCTACTCCAGGATCAAGCAGGTCCTGATAGAAGAGAGCGTCATAGGCTGGAAGGAGTTCGAGTACGAGGTCATGCGCGATTCGAAGGACAACTGCATCATCGTCTGCAACATGGAAAACCTCGACCCAATGGGCATACACACAGGCGAGAGCATCGTGGTCGCGCCCGCCCAGACTCTGACCGACCAGGACCACCAGATGCTCAGGTCCGCGTCCCTCAAGGTCATACGCGCTCTGGGAATTGAGGGCGGGGCGAACATACAGTTCGCAGTTCATCCGGATACAGGAGAGTACCGGGTGATCGAGGTCAACCCGCGAGTCTCAAGAAGTTCTGCGCTCGCTTCGAAAGCGACGGGATATCCAATCGCGAGAGTGGCTGCGAAGATCGCAGTCGGCAAGACGCTAGACGAGATCCCGAATGCGATCACCAGGAAGACCTGCGCGGCGTTCGAACCATCCATCGACTATGTGGTCATGAAGATACCGAGATGGCCTTTCGACAAGTTCAGGACCGTGGAACGCAGGCTCGGGACGCAGATGAAGAGCACCGGGGAGGTCATGGCGATAGGGAGGACCGTCCAAGAATCGCTTCTCAAGGCCGTTCGATCCCTCGAGATAGACCGCATTGGCCTTGAGCCCGAGAAATGGACAGATGACCAGATCGCTAGGGAGCTGGAGACAGCAACGGATGTGAGGCTCTACGCAATCGCGGAGGCGCTCCGGCGCGGCATGAAGGTGTCCAAGATCTGCTCGCTCACTGCTTGGGATTCCTTCTTTGTAGACAAGATCCGCGAGATTGTCGAGTGCGAGGAAACGCTGAAGAAGAAGCTCGAAGCGGCAACGCTGACACGCGCAAAGAGACTGGGTTTCAGCGACGAGTACATCGCACTCCTCACTGGCGAGGATGAGACCGTTATCAGACGGCGGAGAAAGGACATGGGCTGCGCGGCGACTTTCAAGATGGTTGATACCTGCGCCGCGGAGTTCGAGGCGGAGACGCCGTACTTCTACTCGACGTTTGAAACGGAATGCGAGGCTCGCCCATCCACCAACAAGAAGATAGTCATTGTGGGCGGAGGGCCCATCAGAATAGGGCAGGGGATAGAATTCGACTATTGCTGTGTCCACGGAGCCCTGGCCCTCAAGGAGGAGGGCATAGACGCGGTTATCATCAACAACAACCCCGAGACGGTGTCAACAGACTTCGACATATCAACGAGGCTCTACTTCGAACCGATTACCGTCGAGGACGTCATGAACATACTCGATAAGGAGGATGCAGACGGCATCATACTCCAGTTCGGAGGCCAGACATCCATCAATCTCGCGCTCCCTCTCGAGAAAGAGCTGAAGGGTAGAAAGACCAAAGTCCTGGGAACAAGGCCTTCTTCGATCGACTTGGCGGAAGACAGGAAGAAGTTCTCGAAGCTAATGGACGAGCTGGGCATCTTGCAGCCCAAGTCCGGGACGGGCTTCTCCTTCGATGAGGTCAGAAGCCTGGCCCAGGGCATCGGATATCCTGTCCTCATCAGGCCAAGCTATGTGCTCGGCGGAAGAGCGATGGAGATCGTGTACAACGAATCCGAACTGGAGATATACATGAAGAGCGCGGTCAAGGCGTCCAAGAAGCACCCGATCCTCGTGGATAAGTACCTCACACATGCAATCGAGATAGATGTCGATGCTGTCTGCGATGGAGAGGAAGTGTACATAGGCGGGATACTGGAACACATCGAGGAGGCGGGCGTGCACTCTGGGGACGCGACAATGGTCCTGCCGCCTCAGACACTCTCTTCGGAGGTTATGGACGAGGTGAGAACGATGACCAGGAAGGTCGCTCTCGCCTTGAAGACCGTCGGGCTGATGAACCTCCAGCTCGCGTACAAAGACGGCAAGATCTTCATGCTTGAGGCGAACCCGAGGGCGAGCAGGACCGTGCCGATCATATCAAAGGCCACAGGTGTGCCTCTCGCCAAGGTCGCGACGAAGATCATGCTTGGCAAGACACTCAGGGATCTGGGGCTCGTGGGCGAGGCCCACATCGAGCATGTGGCCGTCAAGGCCTCCGTATTCCCGTTCCTCAAGCTCCCAGGAGTGGATAGCATCCTCGGGCCGGAAATGAAGTCCACCGGCGAGGTCATGGGAATCGACATGACCTATCCTGCCGCGGTGTGGAAAGCTCTGGTGGCAGCAGGACAGAAGCTCCCTGGAAAGGGACGCGTGTACATCAGCGTTTCCGACGAAGACAAAGCGGTTGCTGTCTGTCTCGCAACCAGGCTGAAGGCAATAGGCTTCGACATCTACGCGACCAAAGGGACCGCGTCCCTGCTGCGATCGAAGGGGGTCGAGGCCACGGTCGTCTACAGAATCTCCGAACAGAAAGCGCCCGATGCGCTCACGCTCATGCGGAAGGGCGAGGTCCAGATGGTCATCAACACTCCGACGGAGGCTTCGGGCGCGAGGAGGGACGGATACATGATGCGACGGCTGGCTGTCGAGCTTGAGATACCGTTCTTCACGACGATCAAAGGTGCGAGCGCGGCCGTGATGGCGATGGAGTACGCGGGCCGAGAGCGCATGAGCGTCAACCACCTAGCGTTCTTCCACGCTATGAGCTCCGGGCGAGCCGCCGGCTGAGCAGTTGGCCTCACCAACGCAACACGGGCTTGGCAGACAGGGCGGATATCAGTTTGGTGTGCCTCTTACAGAGTCTCCCCGCGGATATCTGGGACCGAATCAGGTCTGTCTGCCAGTGGGCGTTGAAGAGCCTGCAGTCCCTGTCCTCGCAGAATGGATCGAGGGTGAGGTGGAACATGACCGCCTGGAGCGACAGACCCTTTAGTACTTCAATTGTTCTCGGGTCGTCATAGTCGATGAACTCGTCCTTCAATGCGTTTCTGAGCCGCACGAGGGCCAACTCCCCGGCTCCCTCCATCTCGAGCTGTTGTTTGAGCACATGGTACTCTCGTGATTTCGCTGGTGCCTCGACCACGCCGGGCAGGGAGATGATGCAGGGGAAGCCGAACACGACCGTCCTCAGATGATGCCTGAGGTCGTCGTGGGAGTATGTGGAAACAAGTCTGTCGGTGAACATGATCGACGCTGTCTCGAAGGAGTGCCCAGACTCGAGAAGCCGAGTCAAGATGGAACCCATCTTCCTCCCATCGTAGACTACCCCGCCGACTCGGGCCTTGCCAGCAATGGTTCTTCGCTCGTATTCGATCTCCCCGTACATGGGTTCGAATGCCTGCTCGACAACATCTGGGTTCTTCATTCTCGCGCGGGCGAGCTCCGCGGATATCTTGTCCTCGGTAGAACGGTCGACGCGACTGAACACAAAAGGAAGTATCCTTACCGAGACGCTCGGGAATAATCCCGTCAGATACTCCTTGACTTCATCCAGGCGCACGCTGTCGGGGTTCTCAGAACGGAACAGGTCGATCCTGCCAAGCTCGGCCTCACTTGCCTTTGAGGTGCTCATAGGCCACCTCTGCGCCCTTCCTTCCGGAGAGCAGCATCGACCCGAAAGTCGGCCCCATGCGAGGGAGTCCGAACGTGGTGGACACGGCCATGCCGATGACTATCAAACCAGGATGGGCGAACCCGCTGTGTTCCACGACCGCGTCCTCGCTCTTCTCGATCCACATTGCGCCGAAGCCAGGAGTCTTTATGAGCCCGCGCTCCTCGAGCTTCTTGACTACCGTGGCATCATGCCCGGTCGCGTCGATTACGATCTTTGATTCCAGAGCGATGGGGTCGACGCAGCTTATCTGTCTTGGGAGCAGAGCGACTGGAGTCCAGTTAATCACCGCTCCGCTGACCCTGTTCTTCTCCCTGAGCACGACGTCATCGAAGGACGTCATGTTCAGGATGCTGACCCCTGCCTCGCAAGCAGCCGCGATGAGCTTCGAGCAGGCGAGCGGCCCGGGGGTCACATACAGCCCCTTCTCGAACTGCCTGTACTTCACGCCGATCTCGTCGAGCAACTTCTGGGCAGGGGCTCTCACAGTTATCGTGTTCATCAGGAACCCGCCGATCCAGAAGCCTCCACCGAGGTAGTTGTTGCGCTCCACGATGAGCACCTTGACGCCTTTCAGAGCAAGGTCCCTTGCCGCCACAAGGCCGCTCGGTCCCCCGCCTATGACGATTACGTCCGTGTTCGCGAAATTCTCCATGTCCTTTGCGAACTCCGAGATGATTGCTCGGGTCACGGACCTCTCAGAAGATTTCTCAAAGATGGGCATCCACACTCACCAGCATTGCGGGATTGGGCATACCTGGTTCGCGAATATATACGTTGTCATGGGACAGTCCGCCAGCGTGAAAACAGGGAGGGTTGGAGTAGTAAGGGGAAACGCATATCCTTGCGCACGAGAATCATACCGTTTGCGGAGCGGAGCTAGTTCTCGCTCGAGGCCCCGCAAACGAGTAGACCTGGCTTCGCCCGCACTTGTGACTTTGGAGGAAACCAAATGGCTGTGGACCCGATATGCAAGATGGAGGTCGACCCGAAGACCGCGAAGTGGAAGTCAACCTACAAGGGACAGGAGTACTTCTTCTGCGCACCGGGATGCAAGGCGGCCTTCGAGAAGAATCCAGAGAAATACCTGAAGTGAGCTCTACGCCCACTTCTGGAAACCCCTGGGCTATGCTTCCGCGACAGCCTGTCGCTTGAGCTTCTCGTACTTCTCCTTGTACAGCTTGGCGCACACGCTGCAGCACAGGTAATGGTACTTGCCGTCGAGCTTGAGCTTGACGCCTTCGTCCTTCATCAGGTGGCCGCAGTAGTAGCACTTGATCATGAGACCAGCTTCATCTGTCAGGGCGGCTCGCGAAAGCTCCTTCGGCGTATTGAGGACCATCGACGTGTCTACCTTGCTTATCTCCGGGATCTGCCGGAGGGATTCCAGGAACCGTTGGTACTTCACCTGGTTGAAGAAAGAGAGCACACAGATGATCCGCGAATCAGCCAAGGAGTACACCTGCCGCACGATTTCCTCCTCTCTGATCCTCTCTACCACCTTGTCGATGTCCGCGGGTTTCGCCTCGAGGATCAGCACGACGGAAACTTGCCCCAGCATATCAGCATCCAGCATCGTGGAGTAGCCCTTGATCAGGCCCATGTCGGTCATGGCTGCGACTCGTGCGCTGACAGTCGGAGTGCTCACGCCGATTCTCGATGAGATGTCCCTGAAGGAGGCCCTGCCGTCATTTTGGAGCTCCCTTAGTATCTTCCTATCAACGTCATCCAGATTGAGGTTCATGCTGATTGATTGAGGGAGGGTGTGCTTATCCTTTGCGATTGAAAGGTACGGTGGGTAGCGCGAATACGTTTGGCAAGAACCGCTCCTGAAGGGAGCTTATTTCAGGTGGTCCGATGGGTATGACATGTGGCTCCTGGGAGCGGCTACCAGGATCACGAAGGCCATTACGGTCCAGAAAGCCATTGCGAAGGCCAGTAGATACCCGCCACTGCCATAGTCCGTGACTACCTCCCTCTCAGCAATCGGAACGAGCCAAACCACAACAAAGACGTCGAACACGAGAACCGAGCACGCGACCAGGACCTTGGCTAGCCTTCGGCGCCTATCCGCAGCTCCCTGGTCAGCTCGGTCCTCGTTGCTAGACACGGAGCCGGCTAGTGCGGACCACCATGATTTCACTTTCGCACAATCCCTCTACATTTATTATCCGGTGGCCCGGTCCGGTCAAGCATGGCGAAGCAAGTACACGCAGCCCACATCCTAGTGAAGACTGAGAACCAGGCCAAGGACCTGCTTACAAAAATAGGCGCAGGGGAGAGTTTCTCCGACCTCGCGAGAAAGCACTCCGAATGCCCTTCAGGCAAGAGCGGCGGAGACCTCGGATGGTTCGGCAGAGGCCAAATGGTAGGCGAGTTCGAGAAGGCGGCCTTCGAAGGGCAGAAAGGCAAGGTAGTTGGCCCAGTCAAGACGCAGTTCGGCTGGCACTTGATCAGGATTCTGGACCAGAGATAGGCTCATAGAGGTTCGGCCTCCGGCTCTTCTCTCCCTCTCGAATATCCCTTCGCGAGCACAACATATAATCCGCCCACAACCAGGGCTCCACCTACGATAATGAGTGGGCCTGGGATTTCGTTAGGGAGCAGGAGGTACGCTAGGAGCGAAGCCCCGACGGGCTCTCCAAGAACACTCGTTGACACAATGTGTGCGGGGACCTTTTTGAGAGCGTAGTTGAACATGGTATGCCCGAAGATGGTCGGGACTATGGCCAATAGCAGGAACAGCGCGAGTTCTCGGCCATCAATCACAATCAGCTTGTCGCCAACGGCTGCACCGCTCGCGAAAAGGATCGCCGCAGAGAGGCCATAAACGCAGAAGGAATAGGGCACTACGGAGATCTTCCTGCGCGCAATCCTGCCCGAAAGGAAATAGATCCCCGCGCAGATGCCGCCCAAGAACGCCATGAGGTCTCCCAGGAGCGTATTAGATCCCTCTCCGTAGTCACTGATCGCGAGCAGGGCAACCCCCGTGAAGGCGATGACGATGCCCACCGCGGCCACTTTCTTGACTTTCTCCTTGAGCAGGAAATGGGAAACCCCGGCCACGAAGATCGGATGGGACGTCACAAGAATCACAGATGTGGAGACCAGGGTAAGGCTGAGAGAGACTATCCAGAGTCCAAAATGGAACGAGAGGGCGATGCCGCTCAGGAGGACCAGGATGATCTCACTCTTCTTGAACGATCTGATCTCGGAGAACCCTCCAGTCAACGCGAGATACGGCAACAGAATCGCGCTGGTGAACGCCAACCTGTAGGCCGCGAGCACGAACGGGGCGGTCTCGCTCCACTTGATGAATATCGAGGCGAACGAGATGGAAACCATGGCGATTGCGATGGCCAAATACGCTTTGGAATGCTCATCGAGAGTGCTCATCACGCCAGAGCTCCATCCTGGCCGCACCGACGGGCGGCCCAACCAGGCTCAGTAAATCGTTACGCCCTTAACGCCCTTTGCCTGCTTTATCAATGGGATGAGTTCCGACGGAACCTGGCTTTCAGTGACTATGAACAGCTTCGGCTCCTCCGAAGTCATCGGATCGTCGACGATTGCCTGCCTGACGCTGATACCACTCTTCGAGAGGATGTCTGAGACCGAGGCGATTATGCCGGGTTCGTGTGCGTTGATCGGAACTATCTCGATTGCGCTCCAGCCCATCGCGCTAGCGGCGTTCTTGAGATGGTTGGTCGGCAGCAGCTGCGAGAAGAACTTGAGGAGCGTCGGGTCGCCTTTGATGGTGTCTATAGTGGACTTGACCACCCTCCTATCCACTCCTGCCGCTCTGGCCAGAGACGAGTCGGCGATCTGCACGTCCCCACAGTACACATGGTCTTTGTCAATGCGAAGCCCATACCTCAGCAAGTACCGCGCGACCTTGGCCTGGGAGGGGTACTTCTCGAAGTAGTTCGCGATCTTTACCCACATAATTCTCGATGATTACATGTGTACAGTAATAGATTAATATTGCGACATATTGTACGCCTTCGCACTGTCAAGCAGTAGCAAGGGACTTATACGTCCAGCAACATTGCGAAGACATTGACACAAAATAGCACGGCAAACCACCGGTGATAACGCATGGACGGAAAAGCAATCAGATTGAGGCGGATCTTCGACGCGAAGAGCGGGAAGACCGTCATCATCCCGATGGACCATGGGATCTCCCTAGGTCCTGTCAAGGGGATCGCTGACATCAGGAGCACTGTAGACAAGCTGGCCGAAGGCGGTGCATCTGCCATAGTGATTCACAAAGGGCTCGTTCCGTATGTGGGACCGGCGGTGGGCAGCAGACTCGGGCTCATCGTCCACATATCGGCTAGCACATCGCTCTCACCGGACCCGAACTACAAGGTCCTGGTCGGAACCCCGGAGGACGCCGTGTCACTTGGAGCTGATGGCGTCTCGATACACTGCAACATCGGCGGGACCAACGAGGAGAAGATGGTCTCCGATTTCGGGGACGTATCCACGGCTTGCAGGAAGCTAGGGATGCCCCTTCTGGCCATGGTCTACCCGAGGGGGGAGAACGTCAAGTCCCAGTTCGATGTCGAGCCTGTGAAGCACGCCGCGAGGTTGGCAGCAGAGCTTGGCGCGGATGTCGTGAAGACCAACTACACGGGCTCCATCGACTCCTTCAAAGAGGTTGTGAAGGGCACCCCCATCCCGGTCGTAATAGCGGGAGGCCCGAAGATGAAGTCCGACATGGACGTCCTGCAGATGGTTGGCGAGGCCATGCAGGCAGGTGCCAAGGGGGTCTCCATAGGGAGGAACGTCTTCCAGCACGATGACATCGCATTCATCACCAAGGCGATCCGAAAGGTCGTCGTAGAGGGTATGTCTCCCCAGGACGCATATAGGCGGTGAAGCCCCTGAACAGCCGCCAAGTGTGGATAGGGGCTCTCTTTCAGCCCAGCACGGAGAGCCGAAAGAAGGTAGTTTTGTCCGCCCTCGAGAACGGGTTCGACACGATTGTGCTCGACAAGGGCGACGGCAAGCTGCAGCGCATGGGCAGGTTCAGATGCATCTGGCTTGACGGATCTGATTTCGTCGAGAATGGCAAGAAGGTGGGCAGGCTCGTTGAGCTCGCCAGCAAGAGTGACGAGCTCAGGGCGAGGAGACTCTCGAAGAAGTCGGCGACCATAGTCATCTCTGCCAAGGACTGGAAGGTCATCCCCCTCGAGAACCTTATCGTTCACTTCCAGGGGTCGGGCTCGAAAATCATGATGCTGGCGAAGACCGCGGAAGAGGCCAGGCTGTTCTTCGAGACGATGGAACGAGGGGCGGACGGCGTCCTGTTCGTCCCCTCTCGGCTTGAAGAGCTGGCCAAGCTGAGGAAGCTCATGGAGGACGGCTCGCCCAGACTCGAGCTGAAGGAGGGAAAGATCACCGTGCTCCGCCAGCTCGGCCTCGGAGACCGAGTATGCATCGACACTTGCTCCATGCTGACGGTCGGGGAGGGCATGCTCATAGGGAACCAGTCGTCCTGCCTATTCCTGATCCATTCGGAAACGATTGACTCGGAATACGCTGCCTCCAGACCCTTCAGGGTGAATGCGGGCCCTGTGCACGCGTACATACTCATGCCAGACGGAAGCACCAGATACCTGTCTGAGCTGAAGGGCGGCGACGAGGCTCTCGTGGTGGGCGCTGACGGTCACACCAGGAAGGTCGTTGTCGGCCGGACGAAGGTTGAGAGAAGGCCTCTGCTCCTCATCGAGGCAGATGTTGGCGGGGAGAGGTATTCCACCATAGTCCAGAACGCGGAGACCATCAGGGTGTATTCGAAGGGAAAGGTCGCCTCCGTCTCGAAGCTCAAGCTGGGGGACACGATACTCCTGAAGCTCGAGCGAGGAGGAAGGCACTTCGGTATGCGGGTGGAGGAAACGATCCGGGAGAAGTGAGGATGACAGATGTTGTCGCTTCTCTCGTCGAGAGAAGCATCGCTGGAGTTACGGGCTCATCAAAGAAGGCGTTCCAGCTTGGGGCAGACATAGTCGAACTCAGGCTCGATCACATGAGTCTCCTGTCCCTTGACCGAGAGGTCCTTCGTCATATCAGGGCCGCAGTCAAAGGACCCGCAATTGCCACTCTTAGGTCCGCCCGAGAAGGCGGGAGATCCAAGTTGTCCAAGAGCAAGCGCGCGGAGGCTCTCGAGGAGATACTGGAATCCGGGTTCGAGTACGTGGATCTCGAGCTGGCGAATGACTCGCGCCTGCTGCAGGAGCTCAGGGGAAGAAGACTCAGGGCGAAGACGATAGCATCTGCGCATTTCTTCAAGCCCGCGAGTCGAGACACCGTCGAGCACAGGCTTCGCGAGGCATGCAGCGCGGCCGACTTCGGAAAGGTCGCGATGCCGTGTGAGCATGCCGGCCAGGCGCTCATGCTCGCGCGAATTGGCTTGAGGACATCTGCTGCCAATCACCGGTTCATCCTTATCGGCATGGGAGACCAAGGACAGCTGACGCGAGTCTGTGCGCGACAGATCGGAGCCTCGATGGCATACGCGTGCCTTCCGGGAAGGCCTGCTGCCCCGGGACAGCTGGAGATCTCTGTGCAGAGTTCCCTGGCCTCGCACGACAACATCGTTCTTGGCCTTGTTGGCCATCCTGTCTCCCACTCGGTCTCGAAGCCGATGCAAGAGGCGGCGCTCAAGAAGGCGGGGCTGACTGGCACATACATGCATCTGGACATCCCAGAGGGCGAGTTCGATCGCGACGCGCTCGTAACCCTGAACCTATTGGGCGTTTCCGGGCTCAACATAACCATCCCTCACAAGCTGAGGGCCTTCGAGCTATGTGATAAGCTTGGGGCTTCTGCAACTGCAACAGGGGCAGTCAACACGGTCAAGTTCGATGGCGAATCAATTGTAGGAGAAAACACAGATTTACATGGATTATCTTTGATGATTGAAAGAAAAATAGGCACATGTAAAGGCACGCGCGCGGTGATAGTGGGAGCAGGGGGTGCGGCGCGTGCGGCGGCGAAGGCACTAAGCGGGATCGGCGCTTCCGTGACCGTCGCAGCCCGCGATTTCAGGAAGGCTAGTGCCCTGGCGAGGGAGTTCGGAATGGACTCCATCGACCTGCGGGCACTCGCGAAACGCTCAGAGGCATTCGACATACTTGTGAACTGCACACCGCTTGGCACGTCAGGACGTCACGCGCGGTCCAGGCTCCCTTCGGGAGTGTTCAAAGGGAACCCTGTGTTCTTCGACCTGGTGTACAACCCTCCAGTCACATCGAACATGAAAGAGGCTAGGAGAAGGGGCGCAAAGGCGTATGGCGGCCTGGAAATGCTGGTCCACCAGGGAGCCGAGTCTTTCAGGATCTGGACCGGGAAGGAGCCGGATGTGCAGGTCATGCTCAGGGCTGCTAGGAGGGCGCTCGCATGACTGGAGCTGCAGCGTGCAGGGGAGCGGTCACCATTGTGAACGCAATCGCCATCGGCAAGGGCGCGGCCTTCGGGATCACCCTCGAAGCGGACGCGGAGGTCAGGATAGAGGAGACGCCCTCGGGTTTCGTGCTGGACGGGCCGGAAGAAGGATTCGCACTCGTGAAAGGATGCGTGGATGCAGTCTGCCGTCGAGCTCTGAGGGGGAACGCGGGCGCCAACGCCCGCATAAGATCGGAAATCCCAATATCCAAGGGCCTCAAGAGCAGCAGCGCGGTCTCTAACGCCGCCGTGCTCGCCACTGGGAGAGCGCTGGGTCTGGCATTGTCCGATTCTGACATACTCGACATTGGGGTAGAAGAGTCCGTCAAGGCCGGCGTCACATTGACCGGGGCGTTCGATGACGCTTCCGCCTGTCTCAGAGGCGGCGTCGTTGTCACGGACAACAGGAACAGGCTGTTGCTGCACAGAGGATCGATGGACAATGAACTAGTGGTCGTCATCCATGCGCCGGACCGCCAAATCCCCAAGTCGAGCCTGAAATCTCTTGATTTCACCGGCATCAGGAAGGATGTGGAGGCGGCCTTCGCGCTCGCGCTGAAGGGGCAGTATCTCGCCGCAATGGACCTCAACTCGAGGGCATACGCAAGGATCCTGGACGTTTCAGAGGAAGCGGTGGAAGTATCGAGGAAGAGCGGTGCCTTGGCCGCGGGCATCACAGGGACCGGGCCGGCGACGGCTGCCCTGTGCAAGAGGGCAGACGCCTCGCGTGTCGCCGAGGCCCTGCGCGATCTGGACGGAGATGTCATCTTCTCCGAGCTCAACGCGACCCCTGCCAGGGAGGTGAGACCGCGGCTCTTGTAGTCCGATCGTCAATAGCCAATGGCACAATCACTGCTCCTCCCTCCAAATCATACACGCACAGGGCGATGGTCCTGGGTTCGCTTACTGGCTCGGATTTCACCCTAAGAAACCCGCTCATCTCCGAGGACACGAAAGCCACTCTGGATTCGATTACCGCGCTTGGGGGAGAGGTGAGGGCCGGCCAGGGCGAGGTCATGATACGATGCGAGCAGCTCCGGCCTGCAGTAGGAGTCATCGACGCGCGCAACTCCGGCACGACCATCAGAATAATAACGGGAATCGCGTCCCTCCTTCCTTCAGCAACGACTCTTACGGGAGATGCCAGTCTAGTGCGTCGGCCGATGGGGCCGCTGGTGGACGCCCTGACGCAGTTGGGAGCGAAATGCACGTACATTGGTCATCCCGGTCACCCTCCTTTGAGGATCACCGGCCCGATATCCGGGCAGAGGACACACATACCAGGAGGAGTCAGCTCGCAATTCATATCCTCCCTGCTCATCGCGTGCTCCCAGAAGAAGGGCGAGACCTCGATCGAGATCGACGGAGAGGTTACATCCAAACCGTACGTGGACATCACGCTGGAAATCCTCCGCGATTTCGGAGGGGAGGCGCTCGCGACGACGGAAGGATTCACCGTTCCAGGCGAGCAGAGCCTGAAGCAAGACTCGTACGTCGTTCCTGGGGATTTCTCATCGGCCGCTTTCCCGCTTTCAGCGGCTGCCATAACCGGAGGGGATGTGACGGTAAGGAACCTGGCACGCGGGTCACCTCAGGGAGACAAGGCGATTGTGGATCACCTGAGGGCTTTCGGGGCGAAGGCGATAGTGACCGAGGGTTCAGTGAGGGTCATTGGCGGTCACCTCAAGGGTGTGAATGTCAACGTCCAGAGCACTCCAGATCTGTTCCCGATCCTGGCGGTGGTCGGGGCTGTCGCGGACGGAACCACTGTTCTGCACGGCGGAGGCAACCTGAGAGCGAAAGAGAGCGATCGGATCGCGACCACGACAGCCCTCCTGGAGGCAATGGGCGCCAGGGTCCATCCGAGGCCCGACGGATGCGAGATAATCGGAGGAGGGAAGCTGCACGGTGCGACCGTGGCCACCCAGGGTGACCACAGGATTCTTATGGCTGCAGCGGTTGCTGCTCTGGTATCGTCCTCTGAAACGAGGATAGAGGACGAGGCATCGTACGGGGTATCCTATCCCGGTTTCCTAAGGGACATGCACCAACTAGGCTGCCGCATGGAGGTGAAGAAATGAACGAGTTCGGAGTGAAGTACCGAGTGGGCATATTCGGCTCCAGCCACGGACCTTGCGTAGGAGCCAAGATAGACGGTTGCCCAGCGGGCACGAAGATATCCGAAGCGGTCATCCAGGCGGAGCTGGACAGACGGGCCCCTGGCCGAGGACCGATCAGCTCGCCAAGGAAGGAAAGGGACCGGCTCGAGATAATATCGGGAATCCTCAACGGCAAGGCCACGGGAGGGACGATTGTCGGTCTAGTCAAGAACAAGGACTTCGACTCCTCAGCATACGATGCGTTCCTCCGAGTTCCAAGACCAGGACATGCAGACTATCCGGCAACAGTCAAGTTCGCGGGACACCACGATCACAGGGGCGGAGGAATATTCTCCGGCCGGATGACGGCCGGCCTGGTCATTGCAGGAGCGGTCGCGAGGCAGCCCCTCGAAGCGAACGGCGTTTCTCTGCTCGCCCAGGCCGTCCAGATCGGAAGCGTGCGGCTCACGAAGGATATTCCATTCAGCGTTGCCGAGAAGATGACGAGAAGAAACCCGGTTGGGTGCGCTGACAGGTCGACAGCAGATCTCATGGCGGAGGAGATTGTCAAAGCGCACGAGTTGAAGGACAGCGTGGGGGGAATCGTGAAGTGCACGGTCCTCGGCCTTCCGGTTGGCGTCGGCGAGCCCTTCTTCGGGTCGATCGAGAGCAACATCTCAGCCATGATGTTCTCCATTCCAGGTGTCAAGGGCGTGGAGTTCGGCTCCGGATTCAGAGCAGCATCGATGAAGGGGAGCGAGCACAACGATCTGTACGTCATGAAGAAAGGCAAGATACGCACGGGCACCAACAACGCGGGCGGAATTCTCGGCGGCTTGTCCAATGGAATGCCAGTCGAATTCAGAGTTGCATTCAAGCCCACCTCCTCCATCGCTCGTCCGCAGATGAGCGTGGACATGGTGGACCTCAAGCCAGTGGAGCTCGAGGTGAAGGGACGGCACGACCCATGCATAGTCCCACGCGCGGTTCCTGTCGTCGAGAACTCCGCGGCAACTGTAGTGCTCGACCTAATGCTCCAGGGGGGGTTCATCTGACGAAGCGAGAACTCGAAATCCTCAGGAGCGAGATAGAGAGGATCGACACAGATATCCTCGAGCTCATCTCGAAGCGGCGAGAAGTCTCGCGGGAAATCGCCCTCACCAAAGCTAAGAACGGCCTCAAACTGCGCGATCGAGCGCGGGAGGCGAAGGTGTTGGGTCGGATATCCAAGAAAGCCGTCAGGCTGGGCGTGGACAAGCGGCTCGCCAGGACGGTCTCCAAGATGCTGATCGAGGACTCTGTCCAGATCCAGAAGAACACGAGCGAGGGGAGTCTCCGCGGAAAGAACGCGCTCGTGATCGGCGGCGCGGGGAGGATGGGGGAGTGGACATGCAGGTTCCTGTCAAACAGAGGGGCGGAAGTGAAAATCTGGGACCCGAGGGGCAGACTACAGGGCTACACGAATGTCAGAGCTCCCGGAGCTCATGTGCGCAGCGCGGACATCGTCGTCGTTTCCAGTCCCTTAGGGGTCTCCTCGGACGAGCTGAGGATGGCACTCGAGTCTCAGCCCGAGGGACTCGTGTTCGATCTTTGCAGCGTGAAGACGCACATCGCGAGCCAGCTCAGACGGGCGGCCGCATCCGGGATCAAGGTTGCCAGCGTGCACCCGATGTTCGGTCCTCGGGTGCCGTCGCCCAAGGGGCTCAATGTCCTGGTCTGCGATTGCGGCTCGAGAGAGGCGGCGAGGGAGGTCGGCAAGATGTTCGCCGACTCGGGAGCGAGAGTCTCGACAGTCTATCTTGAGGAGCACGACCGGCTGATGGCGTACGTCCTCGGTCTCTCTCACATGACTGCCCTGCTCTTCGGGGGAGTCCTGAGGAGCTCTGGCAAGAGACTAGAAGAACTGGACAATGTCCGGGGAACCTCATTCGCGAAGCTCGCCGCATTGTCTCTGGAGGTCTCGGGCGAGAGCAGACGAGTGTATCACGATATTCAGGCGCTCAACCCGCACACGCGGGAGATGGTCGAGGCAACGGAGCGCATGCTGTCCGAGCTCAAGCAGGCGGCGCTCGACCCAGACCCCACGAAGTTCGGGGATATAATGCGCGAAGAGAAGCAGTACTTGGAGGTATGACGAGATGGCCAAGATGAAAGCAGCGATACTAGGCTCAAGCGGGATGATCGGTCAGCGGTTCGCCTACATGCTGAACATGCACCCGTACTTCGATGTCATTGCGCACTGCGCTTCGGACAGGTCGAGCGGGAAGACGCTCTCGGAAGTGTGGAAACTGAGCGACATCGGGCTCCCTCAGGATCTGGCAGAGGTCAAGATCCAGGGGACCGACGCGAAGGCGCTCGCCAGAGAGGGCGTGCAGGTCGTCTTCGGAGGACTCCCCTCCGACGTCGCCGGCCCAATCGAGGACGAGTGCGCGGAGGAGGGGATGGCGGTGTACTCGAACGCCGCGTCCCATAGGATGGAGCCCGACACCCCGATCCTCGTCCCTGAAATCAATCCAGACCATCTGGCATCCATCGAGACCCAGAAGAGGCGGAGAAGGAAGGGAGGATACATAGTGACGAACGCGAACTGCTCCATCACGGGACTAGCCCTCGGGCTCAAGCCACTGGTGGACGCCTACAGGTTCACAGATGTCTCGGTCGCTACTTACCAGGCGCTATCCGGAGCGGGATATCCAGGAGTGCCCTCGATCGATATCCTCGGCAATGTCCTCCCGTTCATTAAGAGCGAGGAGGAGAAGATGAACGCCGAGGGCAGGAAGATCCTGGGAGGGTACAGCAACGGAAGGTTCGTAGACTCGCCGATCACGATCGAGGCGAGCTGCGCGAGGGTGAACGTCAGAGACGGCCACCTTGAGGCGGTGTTCATCAAGTCCGACGACATGCCCGACGAGAAGAAGATCGCCCGGACACTCGCGGAATTCAAGTCCAGGCCACAGGAGCTCGAGCTACCCACCGCACCCGTGGCCCCGATCATCGTCAGAACTGAACGGGACAGGCCCCAGCCCCTTCTGGACGCAGGCGCGGGAGAGCCGGACAGGGCAGGGGGAATGGCCATATCGGTAGGAAGAATAAGGGCGAGCAAGGACACGCTCCGGTTCTACCTCCTGGTCCACAACACGATCAGAGGAGGAGCTGGAGGTTCAGTTCTGAACGCGGAGCTTGCCTACAAGGAGGGATTGATCTGAGCGAAGAGAAGAAGGAACAAAAAGGCGCTGGGAAGACATACGACAGCATCCGAAAGAGAATCGCGGACGGAGACGTCGTTGTCATGACCGCAGAGGAGTTTAAGGGGTTTGTGAAAGCAAATGGCGTCAAGAAAGCTGCGAAAGAAGTTGACGTCGTGACCACGGGCACCTTCGGCGCTATGTGTTCCTCGGGCGCGTACTTCAACTTCGGCCACTCGGACCCGCCCATCAAGATGCAGAAGGTCTGGATGGATGGCATTCCCGCCTACGGAGGCCTGGCCGCGGTGGATGCATACCTCGGAGTCACCGAGCTCGACGAATCGAACAACATGTATCACGGGGGCGCCCACGTCCTCGAGGACCTCGTCAGGGGGAAAGCAATCCGCCTCAAGGCGACAGGCTACGGGACGGACTGTTACCCGCGCAAGGAAATCGACACATACATCAGCCTCAAGACGGTGAACCAGGCGGTGCTGTTCAATGTCAGGAACTGCTACCAGAACTACGCGGTCGCGACCAACGGGTCGCCCAAGACGCTGTACACATACATGGGGAAGCTGCTTCCCGAGTTCGGCAACGCGACCTACTGCAGCGCTGGAGAGCTCTCCCCGCTGCTGAACGATCCGTACTACAGAACAATAGGGATTGGGTCGAGGATCTTCCTCGGGGGCGGAGAGGGGTTCATCATCTGGGAAGGCACGCAGTTCAACCCGGGCGTTCCCCGGACGCCATCTGGAGTCCCCAAGAGGCCTGCGGGATCGATCGCCGTGATCGGAGACCTGAAGCAGATGTCCTCAGATTTCGTCAGAGGGCTGACCTTCGCGAAGTATGGGACATCCCTCGGCCTTGGCATCGGCGTGCCGATACCCATCCTCGACGAGGAGATGGCCAAGCAGTGCGCAGTCACGAACGATCAGATATTCACCGCCGTGTTCGACTACAGCCAGCCCACGCGGTCCAGGACAGTCCTGAGAGAGGTCGCATACTCCGAGCTGAGATCTGGCGAGATAGACATCAAGGGCAAGGAAGTCCCGACGTCTTCCCTGTCGAGCCTGCAGAAGGCGAAGCAGATCTCGGAGATTCTGAAGAACCGGATAGTCAAAGGGGAGTTCATGATAGAGAAGCCGGTTCAGAACTTCTCGATGGACAGAGTGTTCAAGCCATTGGACGTGAGATCGGAAAAGGAGGCGATGTAAGTGAAGACCAAGATCGTTCTGAACTTCAGCCCTGAGGCCTCGAACATGCCGATCACCCACAACCTCATCGCGAAGCACAAGCTCATGGTCAACATCCTGAGAGCGGAGATAGACGAGGTCGGTGGGAAGATGGTCATCGAGCTCTCGGGGAAGGCGGACGACATCAGGAAGGGGATAGACTATCTCAAGACGAACAAAGTCGGCGTCCGTCCAATCAAGGAGGGCGTGAGGAGGGATGACGAGCTGTGCACCCACTGCGGAGTGTGCATCTCGATATGCCCTACCAAAGCTCTGACCATAGACCCCAAGACTGGCAAGGTCAGCTTCAACGAGGAGAAGTGCGTCGCGTGCGGAGTCTGCATAGACGCATGCCCGCCGAGGGCGATGGAGATCCTCATATGAGCGAGTTCGTCCGCGCGAAGCTGGAGATGGGCGAGACCGCCGCGACCATAGCTGCGATGGGAGAACATATAGAGGCAGCCGTGGAAGCCATCAAGTCAGCTCGGGCGGAGATCGAGAGGCAGATACGCAGGGACAGGTTCTTCCTCACGACGTTGGAGCCGTACGAACCCCCCGAAGACGCGGGGAGAGTCGTATCGAGGATGTGCTCTGCATCGCTGAAGGCCGGGGTCGGCCCAATGGCCACAGTCGCCGGTGTCATAGCCCAGGAGGCGATGGAAGCCATGGTCGCACACGGGTGCACGCATGGCTGGGTGGACAACGGCGGAGATGTCGCACTAGTCCTCGACAGACCTGCGACCATTGAGGTGTTCTCCGAGCCGGGCTCGAGGACGGCGTTCGCGCTCGAGCTAGGCCCGACGGAAGGCATCATCGGGGTATGCACATCGAGCGGTAAGCTGGGCCACTCGATCAGCTTCGGCGACGCCGATGTTGCCGTCGCCATCGCTAAAGATGCCGTCTTAGCCGATGCCCTCGCTACCGCGATGGGCAACCGAGTCCGGGACAGCGCTTCGCTGAAGTCATGTTTCGACGGCATCGGCGACATCGACGGGTTCATCGGAGGCCTCGTCATGTTCGAGGGGGCGGTGGCGATGCGCGGAGCGGTCCCCGGCCTCACCGAGGTGGAACACAACCCTGACCGCCTCACTGTACACCCCAAGATGGCCGGCCCGGAATACACTGGAGCTGCCAATGAATGTCAAGAGGTGAGACCCTGAAGGTCATGAAGTTCGGAGGTACGTGCCTGGGCTCAGAGGACACCCTCCAGAGAGTTACGAAGGTCGTCAAGGCCGAGAAGGACCAGAAGATCGTGGCGGTATCAGCCGCATCCGGGGTCACGAACGCCCTCAGGGAGTTCATGTCGAAGCCGAGGCAGGAGCGCGAGATAGACGATTTCCTGCTCGCGCTGAAGCTGAGACACGTCGACATGCTTCCCAAGAAGGACGGTCACGAACGAAAAGAAGCCATAGACATGATCGAGAAGAAGGTGACCAAACTGTCCAGGCTTCTCTACGGCGTGACATATACGGAGGAGCTCACCCCGAGGACCAACGACTTGATCATGAGCTTCGGCGAGAGGCTTTCAGCCATAGTGGTCGCGGCGAGGCTGGCCCACGAGGGCATGGACGCAACGCCGATGGAGACGGACGCGCTGGGAATGATAACGAATGAGGAGCACGGGAATGCAGTTGCCCTGCTGGAGCTGTGCGAGATGAACATGGGACCGACCCTGGAGAGCGCTGCCAAGAAGAAGATCGTCCCGGTCGTTACAGGGTTCTTCGGCATCACTCAGGAAGGGCACGTCACGACCGTTGGCCGGAGCGGCACGGACTACACGGCAGCGGTAATCGCATATTCCACCAACGCGAAGCCAGTCGAGATCTGGAAGGAGGTCGACGGCTTCATGAGCGCGGACCCGAAGCTGGTCAAAGACGCCTTTCTCTTGGACAGATTGTCGTATGAGGAGGCAGCAGAGCTAGCGTACTTCGGAGCACAGGTGTTGCACCCGAGAGCTGTACAACCTGCAAGGCTCAAGGGAATAGAGATCGTGATCAAGAACCTGTACAAGCCGGAATCGCCTGGGACCGTGATCGGGTCAAGCAGACAAGCCAGGAAGGACATCATCAAGAGCGTGTCGTATGTACCGAAGGTCGCCACGGTCAAGGTCTATGACACAGGTGCTGGTTACAAGACCGGCTTTCTCGCGGACATAACGTCGTGCTTGCGAGACGAGAACATCAACGTCTTCTCAGCGACAACCTCTCAGACTTGCGTCGCTGTCCTCATCGACGAGGCGGATATCCCCAAGGCCAAGAAAGCGATAAAGGGGATCATCGGGAGCGTGGGCGAGAGCTTCGAGATCAACCCCGGCGCGGCCCTGATTTGCACAGTGGGAGAGGGCTTCGCCCTGACAAAGGGGATTGCAGCCAGAGTGTTCAAGGCCGTAGCTGCAAAGGACGTCAATGTTGACCTCATATCCGCGGGAGCGTCGACGGTAGCGTATCACTTCACCGTCGACAGGAAAGATCTGAAGAACGCGATCACAGCCATCCACGAGGAGTTCTTCAGGCCGACCAAGAACGAAGACCTGTCTGACGGCCCTGTGTCCTAGACGATCCTTACGAACGTGGAGTTGAAGGCGGAGTTGCCTCCGTATCTCTGGACGAAATCCGTAGTCAAGAAGTTCACGTTCTGGCCTCCCGAGAGCTTTGGCCAGAGCACAGAATAGGCCAGCATCACGCCCGGAGGAACGGCCTCGGAGACCTCTGCCCTGACATCCCATTCTCCGAATTCATTTGTCAGCGTGACGACGGCTCCATCCTCGATGTCCTCTTCGCGGGCGTCCTTCTTGTTCACGTACACGGTCGGCTGGATGTCGGGCCAGCGCTGGTGGTACTGGGATCTGACGAGGAACTTGTGTGTAGGGGAGAGCAGTTGGTACGGCAGCTTCCCTCGGACATCCACATGAGACGGTAGACCTCCGAGGCCCTCAGCGGCAGCGGTCGGCGAGAACAGCTCGACCTTTCGGCTCGGGGTCCTGTACACCGATCTGCTCGGCACTTTCAGCCTGAGGTATCCCTTCTTCTTGAGGTCCTCGAACTTCCCCTCCACCACTTTGCTCTTCGAGATGACGTACCTGGCGACTTTCTCGTCTTCCTCCTGGAGCTCCTTCGCTGTCAGCTTCATCTCCGCAGCGAGGGCGCGGAACAAATCGCTGTTGCACTTCGCCTCTCCAAGAGGCTCAATGGCTTTCTCATTGATGGAGAGATACTGGTGGAAGTAAGATGTGTGGATGTCGAATTGCTCGAAGAAGCTGGTCGCGGGAAGGACGATATCCGCGTAGTCTGCCGTGTCTGTCTGGAAGAGGTCATGAACCACCACGAACACATCGTCCTGAGCGAACCCTTTTCTGACCAGCCTCTGGTTCGGCAGGGTAGCTAACGGATTCGAGTTGTAGACGAATATCATCTTGATCTTGCCAGTCTCGAGGCTGCGTCCGAGGTCGACCATGTTGTAGTATGACTTCTTCCTCGAAGTCAGGCTAGTGCCTTCCAGGTAGTTGCGGTCGAAATCATCGAGGTCCGTTGAATAGAAGAACCCTCTCGGTTGGCCGATCAGCACTGGGAGGACGCTGATTGCACGGACCATCTCCCCGCCATTCCTGTTCCTCTGCATCCCGTAGCCGATCATGATGCAACTCGGCCTTAGCGAGACGTAGTCCGCTATGAAGTCCTCCACCTCTCTAGTTGACAGACCCGTCGTCTTGGCAATCGTGTTCATCTCGAACTTGCGCGCAATCTCCTTCAGCTGGTCGAACCCAGATGTGTGGGCTTTCACGTACTCCTCGAGATAGAGCCTGTTCTCCACAATGTGGTTGATGCATCCAAGCGCCAGCGCAGCGTCCGTCGTCGGCTTGATCTGGAGATGCGTGCCCAAGTCTATGCTCGATGTTTTTATCGGGTCTATTACATATATCTTGCCGCCGTTCTTCTTCACCCGCTTAAGAATCTCGTGAGCGTGAGGGCTACTCCATGCTGGATTCATCCCCCACACGACCACCAGTCGACATTGCTCGATCTCATCGGGCATCATTCCGAGGCTAGACCCATACACGATCTCGAGCGCCTTATCCCCAGCGCGAGAGCAGATGGTGTGTGTTATTCTCGAGGCTCCGATCGTATTGAAGAATCTGCTCGGGAAGTATCTTTGGACCAGGCCCATCGTCCCAGCATAATCATACTGCAGAATCGACTCAGGCCCATGCCGCGCCGAGATCTCCCTTATGTGCTCGCATATCTCCGTCAGTGCACTCTTCCACGATATCTTCTCGAACTTGCCGTCGCCCTTCTTGCCCGTCCGTCGCATAGGGTACAGCACGCGCTGCTTGGAGTACACATACTGGGCGAGGTTCTGTCCTTTGGGACAGAGAAGGCCTTTGGTGAACGGGTGCTTGTCATTTCCTTCCACTGAGTGGAGCTTCCCGTTTCTGACGCGCGTCACTATCGAGCAGGTGTCGTAGCAGTCTCTGGGGCACGTGTTGTAGATGTACAATGCTCGGCCCTCCGAATCACTGGACGTCTCCGGCTCTTCTGCAACGAATAGCCTCTACGTGCATTTATACATTGGCCGTTTCGCTCGAAAGGTACCGGGCACCGAAGACTCATCCAGCAGATAGCAGTGCCAAACCCAGGACGACCAAGACCTCCACAATCAGCACCACCACACCGATCGCCAAGCAGACCTTGCCCGTCTGCCTGTCCGACTCGTTCTGTCTAGAGATCAGATACAAGCCAGCGATGATGCCCAGGAGCGGTACCAAGACGGACATGAGGTAGATTATCACGTTCTCCTCTGTATCTGGTCGCGCTTGGACCTGAGGATGCATGAGCCTGAAATCCCGCCCGCAGTACTGGCACAGGTTGGCATCAATGTCGATCGATCTTCCGCAAGATGTGCAGAGCCTCAGTTCTCGGGCTGCTTCTTCTTGATGGAGCGCGTCAGCCTCCTGGGGTCTCCTGTTCCGGGCTACTTCCATACGATCCCCCACCTATCCTTGTGGAAAAGCTCGGACACAGCCTTCCTGTTCTTAACGGCCGGGGTAGACTCTGGGTAGCCGAGAGTCATGCAGACCGGCACTTCTCTGTCCCCCGGAATGCCCAGGATCTCCTTGACCTTCTCAGGCTCGAAGTTGCCTATCCAGCAGGTTCCCAGGCCCAGTTCTACGGCTCTGAGCGATAAGTGGTCGAGAGCGATTGCTAAGTCCACGGCCGAGTAGTGTGCGCCCTGCCCTGTCACGCCCACGAAATAGGCCGAGCACCCTCCGATGAACTTCTGCCCGCCTGAGACCGGTACTAGTCTCTCTCGGAGAGCGTCGTCCGTCACGACGACCATGGCCCAATTCTGCCTGTTGCCAGATGAGGGGGCGGTCCGAAGGCAGTCAAGCAGATCTTCCAGGACCTTGTCTGGGATTCTCTCCTTTCTGTATTTCCTGATGCTCCTTCTAGCTCTTATCGCTGAGATCACGTCCACACAAACCACCTCACTTCACTAGCTCGCCGATTACGCGATACTCCCCCCAGTACAGCATCATGTTCGCCTTGTCGTAGCATGGATCCTTTCTCGCGGCCACGACCTCGCCCACGAACCAAGTGTGATCCCCCGTCTCCACTTCGTTCACCTTCACACATTCGATGTTCACGGGGCATTCGGCAATCAATGGTGCTGATATCTTCTCTGCCTTCTCTTTCGTAAGCCCAGCGGCAGTGAATTTGTCGATGTCTCTGCCGGATTTCGTCCCGCACAGTTCTGTCGCCTTGAGCAGGCGCCTGTCCGGGATGTTGATCGCAAAGTCCTCACTAGCCTTGAGAAGGCCGTAGCTGAACCTCTTCGGTGCGACGCCCACGCCGACGAGGGCTGGCCGGAAAGAGAACATGTGGCACATGGCCAGAGTGATTATGTTGTCCTTCCTACCTGCTACAGTGCACAGGACCACAGGGAAACCCGAGAAACAATCCTGTGCGTCATCGGCCGATATGTTCTGCTTCGTGAATATCCCCCATCACCTATATCGGGAGCGGGTTCCTAAGAGGTCGCTCTGACCACCAGCAACAATCTCGGATCATTCGCCGAGCAGCTTCTTGTACTCGTCCGCGGTCATCATGCTCCCGATCTCCGCGGGGTCGCTCATTTCAATCACAGCGATCCATCCCTGCCCATACGGATCCTTGTTGAGTAACTCAGGCGAGTCGACCAGCTTCCCATTGACTTCTTTCACTGTGCCTGATACAGGCGAGAACACCTCGGAGACGGTCTTCACGGACTCGACGTTGCCCAGGACATCTCCCACCTTGACTTCCTTGCCAACACTCGGGAGTTCGACGAACACTATCTCCGTCAGCTCGGCCTGAGCGTGATCGGTCAAGCCGACTCGCGCGAGCTTTCCCTCCGATCGCGCCCACTCGTGATCCTTCGTGTACTTGAAGTCTGGCAACACCACAGACATTGCTGGCCTCCCTTCCTCCGCGTGGATGACCTTATCCGAATTTATACCTTCCCCATGACGCGACCCGGCAGGACAAATGTCATGTCCCGCGATTTCCGTCACTTCTGCTTCCGCCGGATTTGACCGCAGCGCGCACAGAGCATGGACAGCAAGGGTTATCTATGGTAAACCTTATGCGACGAGCTAGGTGATTATTCTGCTGGACCAGCAAGCCCTGAAATACCTAGAGGATTTGACCAACAGTTTCGGCCCATCGGGGTTCGAGAGAGAGCCCGCCAAGATAACGAGACAATATGTATCGCGATTCTCGGACAGTGTTAGCTCTGACAGGCTCGGATCCGTTCTGTTCAAGAAGAAAGGTTCGGCCGACAACCCGGTCGTGCTGCTGCCAGGGCACATTGACGAAGTTGGATTTATCGTATCCTCGATCAACAAGCTCGGTTACCTCACGTTCAACCCGCTCGGCTCATGGTTCGACCAGGTGCTGCTCGGCCAGCGCGTTCTCGTGAGGTCATCCAAAGGGCTTCTCCCTGGGATCATAGCTGCCAAGCCACCCCACCTGCTCCCTGCGGACGAAAGGGCCAAGGTAGTCACCAAAGAAAAGATGTTCATCGATGTCGGGGCATCGAACGAAGATGAGGCAAAGGAGATGGGCATCAGGGTCGGAAACCCCGTGATGCCAGACTCGAAGTTCTCGACCATCCAGAAGAGGATCTACAAGGACGGCAAGAGGAAAGGCACCGACACGCTCGCAATTGGCAAGGCGTTCGATGACAGAATCGGAACTTTCGTGGTCGCGGAGGTCGTCCGGACTCTCGCCGAGAAGAAACTGAAGCATCCGAACACCGTCGTCGGAGCGGCGACCACAATGGAAGAGGTGGGGCTGAGAGGTGCACGGACAACGGCGTACGTTGTGAAGCCAGATGTGTGCATCACCCTCGAGATCGACATCGCAGGAGACGTCCCTGGGATAGAAGCGCACGAGGCGTCCGCCAAAATGGGCTACGGGCCCTCGATAACAACCTACGACTCGAGCATGATCCCCAACCAGGAGCTCGTGGAGTTCGTGATCGGCGTAGCTGAGAAGGGGAAGATACCGTATCAGCTGTCCCAGGTCAAAGGGTCGACGGACGCGGGGGTCATACACATTGCGAATGCAGGCTGTCCGAGCATAGTCCTTGGAGTGCCGACCAGGCACATCCACGCGCATGCTGGGATGCTGAGCCTTACGGACACCGAGAACTGCATCAAGCTCATAGTGGAGCTCTTGAAGAAGCTCGACAAGAAGACTGCCGATGCGTTCACTTCGATCTGAGAGCTGGAGGAATAGATGGTGAACGGGCTGGACCCTGTGCTCGTCAAGGACTTTACGGAGGCGAAGGCGGACCTCGCCCGGCACGGAATCGTTATCATAAGAGCCGTCGAGACGGACCTCGAGCCGGCAATCCTCGCAGAGGTCAAGAACTCGATGGCCTCCTATTCTGCGCGCCTGAGGAGCCTGGAAGAGGGCGAGCTGGACGAGTTACTCCAAGGCCTCAGGAAGGCCGCAATGAAGTCCTCCGCCGATCTCAGAGAGCTCTATGTGCGCCTCCTGGCCAAGCTCGGAACCGAGTACGTTCCCGATCTGGTACGTGACCTTGAGGGCGTTGGAGAGCTGTTCAAATGGGACAGGGTTGCCAAAGCCGTGGACCCAGTCAACGCGAGGCTGGAGGGGAAGGGGTTCGGGGGGATCGCGCTCTCTGGACCGGAGGCGTTGTCGGATGACTTCGCAATCGAGCTGGAACAGAAATGGCCAGCGGCATTCTCAAGGTTCAAGCAACTCGCGGAGAAGACCGCGAGGGCCCTAGTGGAACAGGGCGACCAGCCGGTGGTTGCTCCTCAATCCAAGGCAAAAGCGAAAAGGCCGAAGAAGAAAGGGTGAGTCCGCTTGGCGGTTTTGTCAGATTCGGATATACTGGCACGCATCTCCAGCGGCTCTCTTCGTATTGGCGACTTCAGAGAACATAACCTGACGCCTAACGGATACGATGTGACGATCGCTGAGATACTCGTGCCCCCGTCGAACGATAGGTACAGACAGGGTATTGTGACTGTTCCTCCGATGACGATGTTCGTGGTAGGGACCAAGGAGTACCTCGAGGTCCCATCCGACCTTGTGGGGGAGATATGGATAAGGACGACTTGGGTCAGGAAGGGCATATTGTCTTCTTTTGGGAGAATCGACGCGGGGTTCAACGGGAATCTGACCTTTTCAGCGTTGAACGCTTCCGACAAGCCGGTTGACCTGCCGATAGGGGAGAGATTCGCACAGGTAGTCTTCGAGGAGCTCAAATCCCTGCCGAAGAAAGCGTATGGGGAGAGGTCGGGCAACTACCAGGGACAAACGGGCATAACTCTCGAGCCGAAGGAGAGTCAGAGAAACGAGAGGTCGAAGGCGTAGAAGTTCATGGTTGGCGAATAGCTCTTCACCCTCCGCCTGGCCAGCTCCTTCATGACCCTCCCTTCACGAACGGCGATGTCGGCGAGACCACCGACTCTCTGCGCGACCTCAGCCTCTTCGACTATCTCGTAGAAGTGCACCACTCCGCCTGGCTTCAGAACCCTGATAGCGTCCGCGAGGAACTCCCGCGCGTCATGTGGCAGGTTCATGATTATCCGGTCCGCGGGCTCCAGTTTGGCAATCTGTTCTCTGGCGTCCCCTAGGATCGGCTTCACGGATGTGACCTTGTTCAGTTCTATGTTCTCAGCCATGTGCTTGATCGCCTCGGGGTTGGCATCTATTGCGTACACGATCCGAGGAGCGCGGGTCTTCGCGATCATGATCGAAAACGGGCCTATGCCCGCGAACATGTCTACCACAACCTCGCCTGCCGCAACCTGCTTCGCAACAGTCTCGCGCTCGGTGGCCAGCCTCGGCGAGAAGAAGACCTTCGCGACATCCATCTTGAACACGAGTCCGTACTCCTTGTGAATGGTCTGGGTAGTTTTCTCGCCAGCGACCACTGAGACCGCTCTCGTACGGAACTGGTCGACAACACCAGCGTCGACACAGACGGTCTTGATTGCCTTCTGAGTGGCGATTATCGCCTCCCCAATTTCGTGAGCGTATTCCTTGACCTCATCTGCGAGCTTGACCAACGCGATGCTTCCAAGGACGTCGTACGAGGAGGGAAGTGAGGTGCGAAGGTCGTCTGGGATATCGACGAGAACCCGATAGTCCTTGACCTGCTCGTCCACTTCGTCGAAGCTCGCGGTCTCGATCGGGTAGCCGAGATCGACCCGCTGCGACACTGGAATGTAGACGTTCTTCGCGTCCGATTTGATCTGAAGGCCTTTCCTCAAGATGCCCTTCTCGATAAGCCTCTTTCGGACAGGCTCGGCCTTCTTCTTCGGGACGACGATGCAGAGGGAATCCATCTGCACGGCAAATCAGCTTACTCGATAGATAACTCAATCGGGGGAAAGAGCTGGGAAGGCTAATCTATCAAGACCTGCGTTCACCAAACGATGGAACGCAAAGACGGTTTCAAGGGGCGGCTCGCTTTCGTTGGCCTGGGGCTGAACGACGAGAACGGAGTCTCCCTGGCTGGCCTGGAAGAGATCGCGCGCGCAGATGTAGTGTTCGCAGAGGTCTACACATCAATGCTGATCGAGGGAGCCCTCGACCGACTTTCCGTCAAGACGGGAAAGAACATCTCAGTGCTCTCTCGGACGGTGGTCGAGGAGGGAACCGCCATCCTCAACGAGTGCATGGGAAAGAGAGTCGCGTTGCTGGTCGCTGGAGACCCGATGACGGCGACGACCCATGTCGATCTCAGGCTGAGAGCCGCAGGCCAGAACATAGAGACCGTGATCGTGCACGGATCCTCCGTTCAGACCGCAGTCCCAGGCGCTCTCGGGCTCCAGCACTACAAGTTCGGCAGGACTACGACACTCCCGTTCCCGCAGGAAGGATACTCCCCAACCAGCCCGTACGATGTCGTTTCTGAGAACCTCGCTCGAGGGCTGCACACTCTCGTCCTCCTGGACATAGGAGCGGAAGAAGGCGCGTTCATGACTGCAAACGAGGGATTGCACCTGCTCAAGGACATGGAAAGGCGCGTCGGCAAAGGTGTGATAACGGATGACAGCCTAGTCTGTGTCGTCGCAAGAGCTGGATCTCCGGATTGCGTGGCAAGAGCGGGGAGGCTCGGAGACCTCTTGGATGCGGAGTTCGGCCCTCCTCTCCACACGATAGTCGTCCCCGGCAAGCTTCACTTCATCGAGGAGGACGCGCTGAGGACATTCGCGGGCATGAGATGACCGACTTTCCTGAGCGTTTTTCCGTTGTCTAGCAACAATTATGTGGTAGTGCGACAACTCCGCCATGGGATGCCAATATGAGGTACAGAACAATGGTGTTCTCACAAGACTGGAAAAAACTGAACGACAGGGTCTTCGCCACGATAAGGGTGCACAGAGGCGACTTGAAGTACACCCCGGGCGAGAAGGTGGAGGTCGTCAGTGACTCGAAGAAGTTCGTCGCGCACGTGCTGCTTGCGTGCGACTGGAAGTTGAAGGACCTGCCTTTGGGGTTCCTCGAGTACGACCTTGAGGCAAAGCCTGGGGAGACAAGACAGGACCTCATATACAAGCTCGGCAGATTGTATAGGCTGCCCGAGAAACCGACTCCTCAGGACACTGTCACCGTGTACTTCTTAGAGAGAGTAAGAACATAGGCATCGCCCCGACCCGGACCACGGGAAGATCGTGCTCTCACGCTGTCTTGCACAGGATCACGCTGAGCCGTATTCTGTCTCCGAGCTGCGGGTCCGCGTAGGATCCCCAAGCGACCTTGGCATTCTGCAGCCTCGCCCCCAGGCTTCCGATGATCTTCTGGGACTCCGCATCCCACGGATCGGCCGCTGAATACACCGCCAGCGCGACCTTCGCCTCCGAGAGGTCGAAGTTGAACCAAGGAGAGCTCAACGCCTCGTCCACAACTCGCGCAACACGTTCATCGCCTCTTGCCATGCCAAGTCCGAATCTCCCGAAGGGAGATCCGGACACAACGCTTCTCAGAGGAGCCAGATCGGTCCTGGGGAGCACTGCACAGAGATCGATCAAGGGGCGCAACATTATGCTGTTCATGATAGCGAACGCGCGCGACAAAGGCATGTTCGGTGACAGGGTGGAGAGCTCGTCGTTGTCGAATGCTAGGCAGATGTTGGCTGTCTGCATCAATTCCTTCATCGCCTTGTTTGCGAATTCCCTCCTCCTAAGACTCTCGGCGGAGAAAGGTGCCGCAACGCATGCGATATTGAAGATGCCCCTCCCGCTCGCCACTGCGGAGAAGAGTTTCAATCCAAGGCTTCCGCTCACCCCTCCGAGGCCACACATCAGGTATGCCATGTCCGTGTTGTTCATCACATCGACTATGTCGTGCCCTGCCACAGATGGAAGGTGCCTCAGAACGGTGTGGTTCGAAGCCGAAACGCCGACCAGGTTCTCCTGTACCATGAAGATCTTCCGTTCCGCCCTCGACCGTTCGAGGTCGTTGTTGGATGTAGAAAATGCGAATGTCGGGAATGGTGCTCCGCCAATCATATTGCACCCAGCGCTTCCCAGGCCGAACAGCTTGACGCGGAGTTTCTGGTCATCCTGCATCTGTGAGAAGCGATATTCCGAGCCTGCCATCCCATGTTGTGATTGACCTTTGTCTTCTTGAATGTTTCAGGTGTGTTGCGCAAACGCCGCAGGTTCCTCTCCCGGGGAGGGGAGAACCATGCTTAAGTAACATGACAGATATCCCTACTGCCAGGACGCGGATGCACAGGACATGTGCGAGACGGCGGCAGGGACTCACTACAAAGAGCCGACTCGCGCGAAGCAGTGAGCACTCGAAGACGGTGTAGTTCAGATGGCGGATCTTCAGACAGCCTTCGTCATGAGCATGGCGGTGGTAATAGCTGTCGCCGCTATCATCATCGTTCTCTTCCACCGGTTCCGACAACCACTCATACTCGGATACCTGGTTGCGGGAATGGTCGTCGGGCCGGTCGTGCTGTCCCTGCAAGATGAGGAGAGCACTCAGGCACTGGATTCAGTGAAGCTGCTCGCGAGGCTGGGCATCATATTGCTCACATTCTCAATCGGCCTGGAGTTCAACCTCAAGAAGCTGAGGACCATAGGCGTCACCGTCATAGCCGCTGCGGGAATCGAGATCATCCTCATGATAGGCTTCGGGTTCCAGCTGGGGCTGGCCCTGGGCTGGACGACACTCGAATCCACGCTCCTAGGCGCGATCCTCTCGGTTGCCTCGACAATGATCATTGCAAGGTCGCTGCGTGAGAGCGGTGGGCTTGGAGAGGAGAGGGCAAGGCTGGTGATCGGCCTGTTGATTGTCGAGGACTTCGCTGCGGTCCTCATCTTGGCCGCCGTATCTGGTCTGATATCCACGGGAGGCGTTGAGCCTGAGCAGCTGGGACTGCTCATTCTCAGGATGTTCATATTCCTCGCTGCCTCGATTGTCTTCGGGCTGGCTGCAGTGCCAAAACTGGTCGACTACGTCGGAAGGCAGCGATCCAGCGAGATCCTGGTCATCACTGTCCTAGGCCTCTGCTTCAGCATGGCGTACTTCGCCAGCGTCATCGGGTTTTCCGAGGCAATCGGGGCATTCGTGATGGGGGTCATCGTCTCCGAATCGAAGTACGTAGGGGACGTGGTCAGGCGAGTGGAACCTGTGAGGGATCTCTTCGGGGCGATTTTCTTTGTCACGGTCGGGATGCTAGTGGACCCAAGCTTGTTCATGAGCGTGGACGCCTTCCTGATTCCGGTCATCATCATCACGGTCGTCTTCGTCCTGGCAAAGATGTTTTCGTGCACTCTGTCAACTTTCGTGTGCGGATTCGGGGCGAGGAACGCCCTAGGCGCCGGCCTGGGAATGTTGGCCATCGGCGAGTTCTCCCTCATGATCGCCTCGATCACCGCAGACCGGCCGGAAATCAGGCCGGAGCTCTACCCCATGATTGTGCTTGTGACCACAATCACCGCATTGATAGTCCCATACTCGATAAGATCCACCAACGGGGTTTCGAAGGCGCTCGAGGGCAGAGTGCCCAAGTCAATCTTGTTCATGGCATCATACCTCAACCTGGTGGTCACGAACATCAGGAGGAGGTCGAGATCGTCCGTTCACATATCAAACGAGATGAGGAACAACATATCTACTCTGTTCGTCAACCTAGTCATCGTGATCTCCGTGATTGTGGCGGTCGTGAACCTCTGGCCCAGGGTCCCCGACTATGCGTATCTAGTTGGAGGGAACGAGGAAGTCCTTATCGTTTTGATGGCAATAGCCACGCTCGTTCTAGTCATCCCTGCTATGTATAGCATCTGGATGAGGACCATCAGGCTCGTCGAGGTCTCCACGAGCGAGGCGATGCTGGGCACCAAGTCCGCAGAGTTCATGGGATACAATGCGACCTCGAAAGCTCTCAAGTGGTCAATACTCGGACTCTACCTGTTCGTCGGATTCATCATCGTCTCGCCCATGCTCCGATCCATCGTGCAGGAGAACATTGTTTTTGCCATAGTAGTCATCGCCATCATCGCAGTGGTCCTTCTCGCCCTCTGGAGCTCCCTCCAGACAATCAACTCCAAGCTCTCGGAGGTGTTCGAGCACCGGGGCGCGATAGAGGTCGCTGATACCTCAGGCGACCTAGCAGAGATCGAGGACATCATTGCGGCGATGGAGCGTGAAGAGCGTTGAGGATAGTTCACTTCTCGGACACACACCTCGGGTACTACAACTACTCAAAGCTCGACCAGGCAGAGGGCGTCAACCAGCGGGAGGCGGATTTCTACAAAGCCTTCAGACAAGCAGTCGACAAAGCCATCGAGCTTGAGCCGGACATGGTCATCCATGCTGGGGATCTCTTCCACGTGATAAGGCCGCAGAACAGGGCCATACACTTCGCGATGAACGAGCTGATCAGGCTGTCCGAGGCGGGGATCGAGACAGTCCTCATCTCCGGGAATCACGAGACGCCCAGGCTCAAGGAGACCGGGAGCATCTTTGGCATCTTCGAGCATCTGGCGCACATCCATCCCATATACAGACCAGGCATCGGGAGGCTGACCATAGGCGAGGCCACTGTGCAGGCCATTCCACATTCTGTCGAGCCCTCGATATCCAGCCTGGTGGCTCAGGCGAGTCCAGTCAAGGAAACCAGATACAACGTTCTCGTGCTGCACGCTGGGGTGGACGATCCTAAGGGGACTTACCGAACCGCGGACGAGCTTAGTGAGCAGACAGTCCCCGGGAGAGCGATATCCGATGAATTCGACTACGTCGCGCTCGGCCACTATCACAAGCACGAGAAGATCAGGGCGAGAGTCGTGTACTCGGGAAGCACTGAGCGGCTGAGCTTCAACGAGGTGGACCAGAAGAAGGGAGTCGTCGAAGTCGATCTCGCGTCTGGGAGTGTCGAGTTCCACGAGATCAACGTCCGCGAGATGCTGGACCTGGGGCCGATAGATGCCGCTGGGATGGCCTCCTCGGAACTTCTGCGAGAAGCCAAGAGGGTGGTGGATGCAGCGTCCGTTGATGGCAAGATCGTCCGGTTGTCCATCAAGAACATATCTCAGGATGCCTACAGAGGACTTGACGTCGCCGTCCTCAGGAAGTCATGCTCCTCCGCTATGCACTTCGAGCCGAAGATAGAGCGAGCGGAAGAGGAAGCTAGAAGGGCGGCGACCGAGGCCCAGATAGGCTCTCTGGCGTCCGAGTTCAGGAAATACGTGCAGGCACTCAAAGTGCCAGAGCAGAAGCGCCAGAGGATCCTCGACATGGGAACGCCTTACTTCGCCGGGGGAGATGAATGAGGCTGAACTACATCGAACTCAGGAACTACAGGAGGTTCAAGGACCTGAGGATCGAGCTCCCGAGCGACGGCATCATTGGCATACTCGGCCCCAACGGCTGCGGAAAGACCACCATCATAGAGGCGGTCGCGTGGGCCCTTTTCGGGAATGTAGATGAAGTCGTGCGTGATTCCAAAGACGGCGTCCGCAGAAGCGCCGCCTCGGCATCGGAGAAGGTCTCTGTCACGATCGGGTTCGAGTTGGGAGGAACGGACTACAGGCTCGAGCGTGAGATGACTGGGAAGAACCTGACTATGCGAGCCGCCCTCAAGACGAAAGACAAAGACCTAGCCCAGGGCGACCGAGACGTAAAACGGTACGTCGAGAAACTGCTCGGCATGGACTACAAGTCGTTCTTCACCTCGGTCTTCGCGAGACAGAAGGAGCTCGACGCTCTCCAGGACGCGAAGCCGGGGGAGCGGAAGAAGGCCGTACTGAGGATGCTCAGGATCGACGGGATAGATGTTGTCCTCCAGACCGTCAGAGGAGAGGCCAACGGGATTGAGAAGCGGATTGAGGGTGCGACCAGCACGCTCTATGACGAGAACGGCAATGACAAGGAGGCCGCTCTAACGCAGAAGCTCCCTGCGCTCAAGGCCAGCCTAGAACTAGCTGCGCGTACCCTGCGCGAAGCGGAGGAGAAGGAGGAAGGGGCGAATCGGGCATTGGAGCAGGCGAAGGCTACCAGGGACAAGCTGAAGAAGGATGCGGATGCGTTCGCTGAGTCGCAGAAGGATCTCACTGCTAGGCGCGCAACTGCTGTCGAGCTGGGGAAGAGGGTCAAGAGGACTGAGGACGCAATCGAGGCAGCCAAATCCCGGCTTCAGAAGCTGCCTGAGCTTCGCAAGCTCGACGAGGAGTTCCTCCTCGTGGAAGAGCGCAGAGAGAAGCTTGAGAACGAGCGGTTGAAGGACGAGAAGGCCAGAGCGATCGGCCGGGACGTGCTGCTCCTGAGAGAGGAGGAGAAGGCCAAGGAGATCGCGCTCCTAAAGGCAAAGGCCGACATGGGAAAAGCGGGAGATGTCAGTTCGCAACTCGAGGATCTTGAGAGACAGAGGGCCGAGGACGAGCGGAGGGCATCCGATATCACCAGTGTCGTCGGAGAGCTCCGCCAGAAGGCGAGAGAGAAGGAGCAGTCCGCTGACAAGGACGGAAAGAAGCTGAAGGAGATTGCATCAGCCGGGAGAGATGGGGAGTGCCCGACGTGCGAGCGGAGGCTCGAGGACGCCTTCGATCTGCTCATGAGGAAGTTGACCGAAAGCTCTGAACAGGCGGCCCGGGAGGCTGCCGAGGCGAGGTCGAAGATATCCGGCCTGGACAAGGAACTTGAGGCCCTCAGACGGAAAGGAGAGGCCCTGAAGAAGAAGAGGGGCAGCCTCGAGAAAGAGCGTACAAGATACACGGAGCTTGAGACGTCCGCGAAAGGCTATGAGCGGGAACTCTATGAGATCGAGTCCAAGCTCAGCCGGAAGACGATTGAACGGCAGGCCATCGGTGAAATCGAGTTCTCAGAGGGGGGATACGAGTCCGTCCGAAAGGAATACGCAAAGCTGAAGCCCGCTCATGACGAGTTCGTGAAGACGAAGGCCCTCGAGGACGAATTCGCGAGGCTGACAAAGGAACTCGACGACGCGAGAGCAGCTACAAGACGCGTGGAGACGGAGATGGGGTCCCTCGAGCGCATCGTGAAGGAACTTGAACCAAAGAAGGAACAATATGGGCTGTCTTCAAGGACGGTTGATGAAAAAATGCGAGAACTGTCCTCCGCGAAGGATGCCTCGAGAACCGCCCATGCCGCTCGGGACAAGGCGCACAACGAGCTCTCGACGGCTGATAGGGAGCTGAAGGGCATTGAGCAGACGAAGAAAGGCATCGAGCAGGACAGGATGCGGATTGACGACCTCTCGCTGCTGGAACAGACCCTAGTGGGTTTCAAGGACCACCTCATCACCAGGATTGCCCCCACGCTTTCTGAGCTGACCTCGAGAGCGATCGAATCGATGACCGAAGGGAGGTATTCGAACGTGGCTCTCGACGAGGACTACAAAATCATGATAGACGACCAGGGGACCCAATATCCAGTGACGCGGTTCTCAGGGGGCGAATCCGATATCGCGAACCTCGCCCTGAGACTGGCGATCTCCAGGATAATCGCCGACAGGACCGGTGCTGCCCCAATCAACTTCCTGATATTGGACGAGATATTCGGGTCTCTGGATCCTGCGAGGAAGCGCAGCGTCATGTCGGCCCTCGCTGGAATCTCGGCGCAGTTCAGGCAGATCTTCCTGATCACGCACGTCGAGGAGATCAAGGACCTGATGACACACGTAATATCTGTTCAGGAGACAGAAGACGGAGGCAGCAGAGCGGCCTTCAACGCGTGACACTACTCGAACTCGCCCAGCCTCGCCTGGTCCTGTATCTCGATGTCCTTCTCTTCGTGGGGAATGCCCAGAATGTCCATCATCTGGAATGCGTTCTTCACCGCCTTCGACCGCCCGTGATTGTTGAAGTATATCCACACCCTCTCACTGTTGGAGACAATCTCGGACAGCCTCGGCTCCCAACTGGACAGCTGGTCGTGCGTGTACAGGTAGTCGTACCTGTTGATCCTGTAGTCGTCCTCCTCCTCTTCCTTGAACCAGATGTCGTAGTTACGGCCGTGGAATCGCACGTAGGCATGCTTGGCAGTAAGCGATCTGGTCATCGGGAAGCCTGGCCCGTCCACGATAACGTTCGCCACGCCGAACTCTTGGAGGACCTCAATCGCGTCGGCGGCGACCTCGTTCCCCCGTTCGTTCAGCCAGCTCCTGTGTCTGAATTCGACAGCGTACCTGTAGGTGTCTGGCTTGAGCATCTGGAACAGTGTCCTCAGCTTCCCAAGGCTCTCCTTGCCCTCGAGCCTGAAATACGGAGACATCTGGATCAGAACGCACGCTAGCAGGCCGGCTTCCGAAAGAGGCTTTACGCATATGTCTTCGAAGCTAGATGCCTGTGCGGCAGCCTTCTCCGGCGTGTCCTTCAGTATGGACTCGTGGGTCACGATCTGGGGGAGCTTCACGGAGAATTCGAATCCAATGCGCTGCTTCCCCTTCTCGATCCATGATTTGACCATGAACTCGTTGGGCACTCTGTAGAAGGTGGAGTTTATCTCGACAGTCGGGAAGTACCTCGAATAGTAGGAGAACCACTCGCCCTTCCTGTGGCCCAGCTCTGCGGGGTAGAACCTACCCACCCAGTCATCGTACGACCACCCGGAGCAGCCTACCAGCACTGCCATCCCTTTTAAAGATGTCTTATCACTATAAAAATGATTGCGCAGGGTCCAGCAATGCCTCGCATAGAAGCCTGGCCAGGGACAATTCCGGGGCGGAAACGCACAGAAATCGATATATCCCAGGTAAGGCCTAGTGGACCCTGCCTGGCAGACTATGCTGCTGAAATACATGAGGCAGTGTTCCGACGCCTGGCTACAGTGCGCCGACTATGGGTCCCTCTACGAACACCGGTGAGACACCGGAGCATGTGTAGGGGACAACGCGACGCACAACACAACCCCCAGGAGGGTCAGGGCGGCGAGAATGCGTACGCAGGCCATGAACCGCGCTGTTACACCTGGGGGACAACCATTTCACCTCTTCTTGGATGCCCATGCGATTTCCGAGAGCCACTTCTCGGCCTCACGGTACATCGTGAACTCCCTTTCTCTTAGCTTGAATTCCCGATCGTGGTGTACTCGCCTTCGCGTTCCCTGGGGTTGCCTCACTCCGTGCAAAATCTCGTGGTACACGACGAATTCCAGCACATATCTGGGCACTTTCTCGGAATCAAGGGCCCTATTTGCCGCAAGAAGGTCCAGCGGCTGGAAGTAGAAGCCGAGCCTCGTCGAGGGGGAGTCATCGCTCCATGCAAGCGCAGGGCGTCTCAGCTTGCCCGCGAAGTAGAACGAATTCACATATTCGAACACTTCAGAGAGATTACGGACCTTGCCGATCGGGTGGAAATCGAGGCTCCTGGCCCGCCAGAAGTACACATCTCTCTTGGGCACCCACAGGTCCCTCGACCAGGCGTAATCGTGATATCTTGCATCCTTATTCGCTGGGCACTCGAGTCCCCTAGCCCTGCAAAGAAGATACCAGGCCAATGACACGAGCACGTCCTCGGGAGACATGTCCAGATAATCGCTGATCCTGAAGCAGAGCCTTCTCGAGCTTCCCTTCCAGGTGTGCTTCAGCTCACGATACTGATAGAACTCGGCTGAGACCTCCCCCTTGCCAAGCTCGATGTTCACGTCTTGGAATATCCCATCCAGGTCCACATATGAAGTATGGCTGAATCTCTTTATATGATTAGTCGATAATCCCAGTCGACCCATGTCTGGCTGTCCTCGCTCGCATTCAGCTGTCCACCCGAACCTGACCATTGCGGTCGCGGTGATGTTCTTCGCGACAAGCGCATTCTTGACCGCTGGATCATTCGGCGCACGCGCAGCAGACTACGGCGACATGGTCGATTCCATCTCAGCACCGCGGATATCCGCCAACATCCAAGCCCTGCAGGACTTCGGCTCGCGGGAGTTCCATCTCAACAACTCCGATGAAGTCGCCGATTACATTCGGAGCCAATTCGAGAGCGCGGGGATCGAAACTGAACTCCAGGAATTCGAGGTCGGAGGGGTGAACGTCTCGAACGTAATCGCCACTCTCCCAGGAAAGGACAGGCAGACGGACGCCATCTTGTTCGGGGCGCACTATGATTCCGAGAACAAGTACGCGTCCAACCTGTCAGAGGCGGAGAACCTCACCGCTCCCGGAGCGGATGATGACGCGAGCGGCGTCGCTGCGGTCATCGAGATGGCATATGCTCTTTCAGGGACGAGGTTCGAGCAGACCATCAAGTTCGTCGCGTTCGCGGCGGAAGAGTATGGGTTCGACGATTCTGGAGGACTTGCGGGGAGTAGGTACTTCGCGTCTAGTGAAAGGGAAGCGGGAGTCAACTACACGGCTGTGGCCATCATCGACATGATCGGGTACAGTCTGTTGGGCAACAGCAAGGCTTACGTCATAACAGACTCTGACGAGTCTTCATTGGCAGAGGCCATGGTCGACGCGGTCTCCGAATATGAGCTGGACCTGAACCTTACACTCGTCGTTGATTCGGGCATACGCTACAGCGACCATCTCTCATTCTGGAACAACGGATATCCTGGACTGCTGGTGATTGAGGAAATCGACCAGTACAGGAAGTTCCCGGTCAATCCTTACTATCACAGCTCGGGCGACCTGCTCGAGAGGCTCTCAATATCCCAAATCACAGACATATCTAAGGCAATCCTCGGAGGCGCCCTGACATTGCTGACGCCGGAAGAGGGCTTGTCAATTCTCACGGTGACCGTTGTCGTCGCGATTGTGGCGCTGGCCGCGGTCGTGTTGGTGTACTATCTGCATAGACGAAGAAGGCAGGTGTGAAGATGGAAGAAGGAGAGAAGAATTCACTCAAGAGGACCTACCCAAGCGCCCCCTTAGTGGGGGTAGGCACGGTCACCATTAAGGAAGGAAAGATACTGCTCGTGCGGCGAGCATTCGAGCCCGGAGCGGGCAAGTGGAGCATACCCGGGGGACTCGTGGAGGTTGGCGAGAAGCTCTCCGAGGCGGGGGCTCGTGAGACGGAAGAGGAGACCGGAATCAAGGTCGAGATCCTTGAGCTCATCAACGTCTTCGACATGATCGACCGGGACGATAAGGACAAAGTGAAGTACCACTACGTTCTCGTCGATTTCTTGGCAAAACCAGTGGGGGGCAAGGAGCACACAAGCAACGAGGTCACCGACCTCAAGTGGGTGACCTTCCAAGAAGCGAAAGCCATGGAACTCACGCGGACCGCGAGAAAGGCGCTTGAAGAGCTGTTCGGCGGGCTCCTAAGGTGACCGTGTCTGGTCCACGCTCCATGGAAGGCCGAATGGCCCGGACGCGAATGTCCTCTCGGCCTTCGCGGTCTTCAGAACCATCACAGGGACGTCCACGGACCTGATTATCCTGTCGTAGACCGCCCCGAACAACGTCCTCTCGAGAGCTCCCTGAGGCCCTGAACCCATAACGAGGATGTCGCACTCCTGAGCCCTTCCCAGCACTGCATTGACCAAGGATTTCGAGCGGACGTATTTGACTTCGTTCTCGACTTTCACCCTGTTGGCCATCTTCGCGAGGCGCTCTGCGTTGCCCTTGGCGAGCTCCACCTGCTTGTCGTCAGTAATCACGGACAATATCTCGATCTTAGCGCTCCATTCTTTGGCGATCGGGAGCGCGAGCAGGAGCGCCTTCCTCGTTTCGAAGTACCCGCCCGACACCACGAGTATGTTCTCGATGTTCTTGCTCAGCCTTCTGGTCTTGATGATTGCCACATCGCACGGAGCTTTCCTCACGACCTCATCCAGGTTGCGGCCGAGGATCGTCCTTCCCCTGCGTCTAGTGCCCTTCCAGCCGAGGACGAGGAGGTTGGCAGACTCATGCTTGATGTGGTCGAGGATTGCCCCCGGGACATCGTACGACACGGAGACGAGCGGCCTCACGCGCACGGTCGAAGGTGCAACCTTGACGGTCTTCTTGAGGCCGGCTGAAACCTCGTCGACGTAGTCCTTGCTGATGGCCTCGAGCGGCATCGCCCTCGGGACTTCCACGATCTTGTTGACCGTGAGCTCGCCGTTGAAGTAACGGGCGAACACTCCAGCAGTCTCGACCAGTCTGAGGTCACCTAGGTCTTCTAGTGCGAGGAACACCCTGTAGCGTTGTATCTCCTCTCTGGTCAATGGCTTCTGCGGCACTCTTCTCCGCTCGACGATTGAGACGACTTCCTCCCTCGGCCTCGCGAACGCGGAAAGACCAAGGCCAAGTGCCACCCACACGATTGCGATGTACCACGCGGTGGGCATGAAGAACCACAGGTACACAGCGACGCTCACGTTCGTGATGACCCCCATCGCGGGGAAGAGCGGGAAGAAGGGAGTCTTGAATCCCAGGTCTATCTCCGTGAGCCTGCTTCTCAACCTCAGTGACGCGGAGTTGGCCAGGGTGAATAGCATCAGAAACATGATAGACGTGGCTGCGACGACCACCTCGAGGTCGAAGAACAAAGCCATAAACAGCATGATGAGTCCGGTCACCGCGATAGCGTTGTGCGGTATCCTCCTCCTGCGATGGATGGCCCCGAACATCTTGGGCAGAGATCTGTCTCTCCCCATTGCGAAACTGACCCTGGACGATGAGAAGACCGTGGCGTTCAGGGCGGCCAAAGCAGACAGAACCGCCCCGAAGATGATCAGGGGGGCACCGATGTACGGAATGATGTTGGTGGCAGCTGTGATTACCGCGTTCGCGCCCTCGTCGCCCACCCACACCCAGTCATAGTTCAACAGAATGGCAACAGCCACGCTCAGGTAGAGTATTGTCGCAACGCTGACAGATATGAAGATTGCACGAGGGATGTTCTTCTTCGGATTCTTCACCTCTTCTCCGCACTGCACAATTATCTCGTAGCCCTCGAACGCAATGAATGTGAAGCCCATGACCATGAAGATGTTGGCGAAGTCCTTGTCGACGGGAATAAGAGGTTCGAAGTTCTCCACTATTCGGACGCCGTATGCGTCCAATGCATACATGACCATGAACGCCACCGAAAACGCGATTATCAGAACCTGGATGACGGTGATGATCCCTCCTGTCTTCCCTGTGGCTCCGACACCAGCGTAGTTCACTGTCAAGAAGAAGAAGATGGCGCATGCGGCGAACAACTTCACGAGCAGACCATCGGATAGATTGAAAAGGCTCACATCATAATGGCTGAGAAACGCGACCATCGCGAAGCCGAACCCCAACGAGTAGTAGCTGCAGGCAACCGTATGGCCGAACCACGACATCCACCCGGACATGAAGGCGGCGGGATGAGGCAAGGCCTTCTTGGCCCACAGGTAGCCCCCTCCAGCCTCTGGGAATGTTGATCCCAGTTCCGCATAAGTACCCGCGGTGAACAAGGTCGCGAGCCCGTTCAGGGCAAAAACCAGGAGCACTGCGGACCCAACTTCCGCTGTTGCGACCCCGATCAGAACGAAGATGCTCGTCCCAATCATCGACCCCACGCCTATCATCGTTACATCGAAAAGGCCCAGGTCGCGCCTTAGAGTGACTGTAACCGGCTGCCCGGAGGAGCTAGACATCTGGGTCTAAGTGATAAGACCGTCAGCGTATAAGCCTTTGCGGGGGTGTGTTGCAGGTCTGATTAGGTATACTGGCACCATCGCACTACTTAAAGGCAAATCGCTTCAGAGAAGGCGCTCAGGAACACCGTCTACGTCGGCTCTGGAAAAGGCCTGGGTGAAGGAAATCAGCTCTCTTTCTCTATGATGTCAACCCATTCCTGCTCGCCCATCTTCTCCTCTTCCGCCTGCCAGTCCCCGGGCTTGAAGACTCCAGCCATGAAAGTGTGAAGCATGGGCTCGACACCGCGCACCGTCTTCCCGGTGCCGTTCCACTTCTCGATCCTTCCTTTGTAGCGCTCCTCGATATCCCTGAGAAGCATCGTCAGGGACTCGAAGATCTCCTTCCGCGGCCAGCCGGAGTATATCATGGCGAGGTAGACGTGCTCGCCCTTCTCTATCATGACGTTCTTGTTGCCTATCTCGAGTTTCTTCAGCCCGATCTCGCCCTGTTGGAACGAATCGCGAACGAACTCTTGGACGGCAGTGAACATAGCGCTCACGACATCCTTGTCGATCGTCGTGTTCTCCATCTTGGTGACATTGGCGATTAGCCTGCCATCATTATGAATGAGGAAGAGATTCTCCAGGGCATACGGCCTTGGGATCCTGCTGCCCATGAAGTATCCTGCAACGCCGGCGGCAAGCAATACCAGCGGGAGCGAGTATGGATAGCCTATGATCTCGGCCGTGGTCTTCTTCACCCCGACCTTGAATTCGACGACATTGGACGATGTTCCGTCTGCGTCGACAGCATACAGAGAGACGGTAATCACGTCCACGCCAGCTGGGATGCTATAGTACAGGTAGTCGCCCACGACCGCGACGTTTGCGGACGGGTCGGCCTCCATCCTCAGCGACGAGTACGGCGTTTCGCTGTCCGAGATGTAGTGTGCGATGTGGTAGTGCGAGTTCCTGGGTCCACCACGCACTATCAGATCTGGTATGTGCCGTATCCAAGGCGCGTCATTAACTGGGACCACGACCACCAGCGCCTCCCAGGATGCCCATGCGTGGTGTGAGTCAAACGCTACGAACTCGATGAATTCGGAGCCCGACCAGTTCTGCTTGGCAGAGAAATTGACCACGCCACCATAGATGACCGGGAGTATGTTTGTGTTCCCTCTCACCGCGTAGGTCAGGGTTTCTCCGTCGATGTCCCCGAATAGGACCCCGAGGAGCAGAGAGCCGTTGAGGTACGTGTCTTCCGCGAAGGAGAAAAGTGCGTCATACGGCACTGGGCTTGTCACGAAGGGCGGATAGTTGTCGCTGACCAGCACTTCGATCGGACAGACCGTGAAGTCCCCAATCGGATCCGCAACCTGCATGTTGAACTTCACTAGGTAGGGCTCGGTATACGCCCCTCCAGACATGTTCGCGGGGAAGAGCAGGATAAGATCAGGGTAGAGGTAGGACGCATTAGGCGAATCAAATGAGAAGGACAGCTCGTCGAATGAGTTGTCAGGGTCATTGACGTATGTCCTCAGATCCATGTAGGTGACCACGCCGTATCTCACGTGTATTGTGCCAGGGCTCTCGAACGATGGGAAGTCGTTCACCGCAACGACCGTGAGAGAAGCGACTGCCGTCTTGAGCGCGCCCATTGTGTCCCTCGCGGTGAATACACCCGGGGTATCCCCTGACCATTCAGTCGGAGCAGACACGTAGACGATGTGGGAGACTTCGTCGATCTCAACGACTACGTTCTCGAATCCTGAGCTATAGAATAGCGCCTCGTTGTCCAGGTCGTAGAAGTAGTCGTCGAGGTCCCATGTCGCATTACGGACAGCCCCTTCGTTTATGGTGAATGGCTCCAAAGTGCCATTGAGTGATGGCGGAGTGTCGGTCGTGACACGGACAACGACGTTGATCGAATCTGAGTTGGTCGCGTCGACCATACTGATGTCCGAAGCATCCGTGACGGTGACCTGTACTATCTCGAAATAGCTGTTCTCTCCGTCGCGCTCAGGGAACAGGAAGTCTCCTATCAGGCCTTCAAACACGATCAAGTCCGGCTCGTCCGACTTCATCTTCAGGTCGGACTGGCTGGTGTCGACATCCGACACGAAATATGAATAGTCGAATGAGTAAGGTGTGTCGAACTTCACGTACAGCTCGGTCGGGGGCTCGTGTATGAACCTCGGCCGGTCGTTCACGGGCTGTATGCTCACGGATATGTCCTGGTAGGCCGAGAAACCATCTGGGTCTCTAACCCATAGCCGGAAGACCGTGGAGCCGAATTCGTCGGGCTGGGTGACGAATCTCACAATCGAATTTGATGTGGGATCGTGGCTGACGAAATACAGAGCGTTGTCGACACCCTCTGTGCTCCACACCAGATTGGAGGTGCCGTTGTCATGATGCCAATATATACCGAGGTTGAGAGTCCAATTCCCGTCCTCGAATCCAATCTGCAGTGGGATGTTGCTCAGCCATGGTCCATAGGGCGAGGTTATGACCCTCACCTCAAGATCGGCGCTCACACCTCCCACATACGCCCTAACGATGCCTATCTCCGGGATGAATCCGGCCCTGAATGTGATCGAGGGGCCAAAGCCAAGTATGGATCCCGAGGTGTTCGTGTACCAGTTGACCGAGCCGCTTATGTCAACAGGATTGCCGCTTCCGTCGTAGCCGTTAGCAGTAACCGCGCGGGTCTGTCCCTCCCGGACCTCTATCGGCCCTACCGGAGAGAGCAGTATGTATGACAGAGTTCCCGCATTGACCGTGACAAGGATCGACGCGCTGGCACCTGTCTCGGAGTTCGTGCATGTCACGCTACCCGATCCAGCAGCACCAGCTGTGAACACGATCGCCAGGCCGCTGCCGGATATCGTTCCGATGCCGCCCACAACCGACCAGACCGGGTTCCAAGTCGTGTTTGTGTTACCGTTGGCGTCAGTGCCCTCAGCGCTTATTCCCTGAGGAGCGCCAGAACCGAGCGTAAGGTCTCCTGAAGGCGTGAGAGCTATGACCACCACCGGACCGCTGAAGACATCGATCGACGAGCTCCAGCCGAGGCGCGGTCCCGTGGATGCTTCGATCGCTATTGTTTCCTCGGCATAGCTGTAGTTCTGGTTCGGAATCGTCACGACGCCGCCGTCAAGATCTGTGAAAACGATAGATGAAATGGACAGACTCCCCGTTGCGGCCGTAACCAGATCGGTCTTGTACGGAGAGAGCGTGACAGTCCCTACCCAGTTATCCACAATATCGCCTGAGGCGTTGCGAGCCGACACCTGCATCGAGAACGGGGTGCCCGCAACGATGCTCGAAGGAGTTGTCAAGTCGAAATGATCGACGGTCACAACGGTAAACGTGGCATTCGCCCAGGACGGGCTGCCATCAGAATCCTGCCCAATGACAGTTGCCCTGTAGTCTCCATGCGTAAGGCCGGAGAATGATGAAGAGAAGACTTTCCAGTAAGGAATGGGTGATGGATCGGTAGTCCTGAGGACCATGCTGGTCCATGAAATCACCTCCGTTCCATTCGTGACGCCTACCACTCGGTAGTAGGCTTCAACAATGTCGTAGGCACCGAAAGGGTCCGAGATATTCGTTGCTAGGGTCACGGCTTCAAGGTCTGAGAAGACACTCCTAGCCTGCCCAGCGTCGTCCTCTGTCCAAGACTGGTCAACGCTGATGAAACGGTCAAACGTGAAACTGAGAAGCGAATCCCAATAATCGGTATCGAACACGATCATCAGGCCGTCATTGATGGAGTCCCCGCGCTGGATGGTCAGGACGAGCCTATGATCTGCTGGCAGAATGTAGTCCACACCCGACATGGTGATGTTGTAGGGTTTGAATGCGGAATACACAGGGCCCTGGAGAGGAGTAGACCCTGAAGCGATGAGGATCCACGCATCCGGGTCAAGCCAGCTCGCAGGGTCCATGTCCGAGATCCTGACGGTAAGAATCGTCCCGGATTCGTTGTCTCTCGAGGCCGCCCACACATGCGCTAGGATGTCGACGGTGATATGGATATCCGTGCTGACTTCAGGATCAAGAGCCCAGAAATGTCTCCACTTCTGCGAAGGGACGTTCTTCTTGATCGTGACGCCGAGAAGGCCATCTCCATCGTAGTCCGGATTCCCGGGGTTTCTCGGATCGGACGAGTTCAGCCAGTCATAGGCGCTGGTCGAGGGGGTTGTCCCCTCATGCAAGTAGAACAGTTTGCCCCACGAGCTTAGAGAGTCACCCAAGGCGTCTTGGGTCAATGGCTTTCCGAGGGGAGCAAAAGAAGAGACCATCAGGAGCAAAACGAACAGCACGGCAGCTGACCTTGCTAGCACGACGTTGCTGGTCCTACTCGACGCTATAATACTCTTTTCCACCAGAGTGCCCCTGTTGACAGGATTATGCGGGTGTTTCATAGCCTATGCTGGGCATATAAGCGTTCTCAACTCGTTATCAATACTGGGAATGCTTACTGGCGGGATCAGCGGGAGCCCATCTTCTCGGCCATGGCCTGACCGAGCGCCTTGAACACCGATTCGACGTTCTGGCCCGTCTTTGCGCTGGTCAGGAAGGCCTTCGCCTTGTACTTCGATGCCATCTCCTGTATCTCAGACTCCCTAACGACGATGTCGCTCTCCATATCCGCCTTGTTCCCTGCGAACACGATCGGAACATCGCCTGCCACATCCGTCAAGGCCTTGATCCAGTACCTCAGTTCCTCGACAGTCTCCCTGTTGGTCAGGTCGCAGACTGCGATGGCGCCATGGGCACCGAAGAAATAAGCCTCCCTCAGAAGCTCCCTGAAGCCCTTCTGGCCCATGATGTCCCAGACGAGCATCATCACCTTTACAGGCTGTCCCCGGTCCTGTACCTCCACGATCTTCTTCGTGACCTTGGTGCCGATCGTGGCTATGTACCGGTCGTCGAAAACATCCAGAACGAACCTCTTGATCAGGCTGGTCTTTCCGACGCCTGCGTCTCCTATAAAGCAAACCTTGACTTTCATCAAGTCGTCTTCGTTCATTAACAAGCCCTCCATCCGGGGGTTGAAAGCTTGGCCTTCGGGTAAATAAGCTAGATGCCTTTTAAGTCTTTGGTAATCGTCTGGACACACCCATGCAGCGTTTTACGAAGGAAGAAGCGAAATGGTGACAGGCTCATCTCAGGCCTCAGCGGGGAACCCGGTTCTTCCTGGCGCCAGGAGGGCGTGGCGAAGGCACGTCAGGGCGCTGACTTGCATCGGAGTTGCCGCTGGAGTAGCTACTCGGAAACGCGCCCATTGATTCCAGAAGGCTTTTTTGCCGGGTAGCTGGTTCGCCTATGGAAATGGACGCAACCGCACTCCTGCGCTGCTTGAGAGAATCCACCGCGAGGACCATCGGATCCGAGACAAAGATCGCGTTGGCGTACTCTGGCGGCCTGGACAGCTCATTCCTGGAGAAATTGGCTATGGAGCGCGCCGAGGTCGTCTGCTACACGGCCGCTACCGAAGGGTCAACTGACATCAGGATGGCTCGTGACCGCCTCGTAGTTCATCCCAAGACCACTGTTGTGTCAACGATTGAGGATTCCGACATCACACCCTATGTGCTCAAGGTCGGGTTGCTTCTCGATTCAAACGACCCCACGAAGATAGCCTACACGATTCCAGTCTATAGGGCAATCGAGATATCCGAGGAACGGCTCGTGCTTGCGGGGAATGGAGCTGATGAGCTCTTCGCGGGGTACGCCAAGTACGAAACCAGCAAGGACCTGGAAGCAGACATGAGGAACGATTTCCAGAAGATGCTAGATGAGTCGTCCAGACTCCAGAAGGCCGCAGAAGAAAGAGGCAGACGACTCGGCCTCCCATTCGCATCCTCCGAGATGGTCAGGCTGTCCTCGACAATACCCATACACGAGAAGATCGGCCCCGAAGGCAGGAAGCTCATCCTCAGAGCTGCTGCAAGAGAGGCGGGTGTGCTCGCATCGGACAAGCCCAAGAAGGCAGCACAATACAGCTCGGGCGTCATGAAGGCGATCGACAGGTTCGCGAAGAAAGAGCATTTGTCCGCGAGGGAATGGACAGCGAGATTATTGGCCAGCGAGAGACCGAGACCTTAATAGCACGGTCGTTTCTCCCCCCAAAGATGGCTTATTCCGACCTCGTCGCATGGATGTTCAATCTTGAGAGATTCGGCATCAAGCTAGGGCTCGAGAACATCACCGAGTTCCTTGAGAGGATCGGCAACCCGCACCGCTCGTTAAGGAGCGTACACGTCACTGGGACCAACGGAAAAGGGTCCGTGTGCGCATTCACCGCTGAGATACTGAGGAAGCACGGGCTCAAGGCCGGGCTCTACACATCCCCTCATCTGGTGGATTTCAGAGAACGGATACGAATCAATGGCAAGGACATATCGGAACGGGATGTCGTGCGCATTGGGGGCGAACTCAGGGGCGCCATGGAGGAGATGGCCTCGGAGAGCCCCGAGAAGCAGCTCACGTTCTTCGAGTTCACTACCGGCCTCGCATTCAAGTACTTCTCCGAGAAGAAAGTGGATTTGGTCGTGGCTGAAGTGGGGATGGGCGGCAGACTTGATGCTACAAACGTACTTGCCCCTTGCGTCGAGGCGATAACCAGGATTGGATTAGAGCACACGAACTACCTCGGGAAGACCATTCCTGAGATTGCCAGGGAGAAGGCGGGAATAATCAAGTCCGGGACTTCTGTCGTGACCTGCGAGAGAACGGAGGAGGCCCTTTCGGTGATACGAAGTGCTTGTGAGAAGAAAGGGTGTCTGCTGAAACGGATAGGGGCGGATTTCGAAATAGGGAGGGTGCGGAGCAGCCTGCGAGGGACTGAGTTCGACTATGATGGCGGCCGGAAGTTCCGCGACCTCAAGACACGCCTTTTGGGCGCATACCAGGCTGAGAACGCTGCCGCCGCAATCGCGCTCGCCGAAGAGCTCGCGAAACACGACCTGTTCATCTCGGACGAGGAGATACGAAAGGGACTCGCTTCCACCAAGTGGCCGGGCAGGCTTGACGTGGTATCCAGAGCGCCTCTTCTGATATTCGACGGCAGCCATAATCCAGATGGAGTTCAGATGACCGTGCGGGAGTTGGAAAAGCTCAATGTCACGCCGCTCACCTATGTGCTGGCGTGCATGGATGACAAGGACGCGAGAGGAATCGTCAGGGCGATTGCACCTTCCGCTGCAAAGATCGTGGCGACCCAAGCCCGGAACAAGAGGGCTTTGCCCGTCGATAAGCTCCATGAGATAGTCAAAGAGGAGTTCTCTGGAAGTAGCGAAGCTCTCCGGACCTCTGAGGAGGCATTAGAGAGAGCCCTTGCGCAGACTAGGGGGAATGGCGTGTGCGCAATCGGATCATTGTACCTAGTCGGAGAGGCGATGCAATGGCGCGAGTCCAGGCAGGCCCAAATGCTCTCCAGCGCAGCGCACAAGGTATAAATCGCAGCTGTGTATTGAGCCTCACCAGAATGCGGCTGTAGTGTAGCCTGGTTATCACTTGAGCTTGCCAAGCTCAAAACTCGGGTTCAAATCCCGGCGGCCGCACCTCCAATCATCTGACCCTCGGAAAAGCCCATAGGGGAGGAAACGGAAAGGGTTTGAGTTGACCTGCACAGGTTCGCAAGACTCATACGGGAGGCCATGGGATATCGAAATCCACTTGGCCATTAGCAACTCCCGGGTCTAGTGCGTCCACCCAGGTTTGACCCCAAGTTCCCAACGGTCCATAATTGATCACCACTCCGGGCTGCCACCAGGTAAAATCATAGCCCCCGATATCTCCAGCTGAGAAGTCCACTTCGAGGCTCGACCCGCTCCTACGGAACTCCAATGATGTCAGAGTCTCCCATGTGGGGTAGTCTATCACCTTGGCAGAATACTGTCCATCTTCGTAGAACAAACCTACAGTGTACAGGCTCTGTCCCCCAGTGAGCCATGGCTCGGTATCAATCCACATTACCCACCTTGCGGCATGAAGCCCATTAGGCAACTTGTCCCCCGGCTGCGGAAGGTCCTTGGCGACTGTCATCTTGAATGTGTAGTCATCACCCGTTTGGGAAAGACCCAAAGACACCATGTCGAAGTACCCGGCCTTGACTATCCCCGTGTGGCTGTTCATAAACGTAGCCCCCACTTTACCTGGAACGGTCCAGACCATCCATAGGTCTCCCTCTTGGTCATCATACGTCTTTGTCCATGATGTATCCGCCGACACAGGCAACGTGAGCATCAGTGTGATTGTCAATGACAACGCAATCGCTATCGCAGTCTTTCTCCTAGTCTCACCCCCTCCTCGAACCACCCGCGAGGCAGTACCTAGCAGCGGCAGACGGAACGATATACGCATGTCAGTGGGACAGATGACATTGGGGTCACAAACGGACTGCAGGCTGACCTCTCCGGTCCGGTGTGATTGACAGAACGTGCATTCCTAAGGAAAGAATGGGCTGCCCAGCTTGCTGAGCATGATCATTGTGTTCCGAGCCCAGAATGCAGATCGCGCGTCCTTGCCTTCCTGGAAGGACGTGTCCTGACTTCGGGCAGCTCATCTCGCCAAGTCGTGTATAGGCGCTCAAGATAGGCAATATTGAGCATTACGGCTCCAACGTCTTCATCCTCGCCTACCTCTCTGAGAACCTTGCGTATCTCCGTGACACTGCCCGACCAGAAGACCAACACGATGAGACTTGGCAGGTTGCTAAATGTCCGGACATACGCGTCCTGGAACGGGTGCTTTGAGAGTATCCTTTTGCTAACTGCTCTTCTACTGGCCCCGTCCCTGAGGTTCACATGCATCAATGCGAACAAGTCTCCGCCCGAAGGGGAATCCACGATTGCGTGGAAGTCCAGCGAACCCTCGGATATCATGTTCTCCAGATGTCGCTGGACTGTCTTGGCAGAGACCCCAACCGTATGAGCGATATCTGCTACGGGCCTGCGAGCGTCGTCCTTGAGCGCGGCGATAATCCTGAGATCGAGAGGAGAGAGCTCCTTGTAGCTCGGCTTCCGCTTTCCAGTTCCGTCAACAATGTAGTTGGGCATCAGCCCGTCATCGCTACAGTATATGCCCACTGTGGGCTCTGACATCTCCGCCGTCTCTTTCACAAATTCGGCATAGCTGTCGAGTTCGGATATGTTTCTCAGAAACCCGATGACGTAGAAGAAATTCCCTCCAGCGACGACGGCACGACGCGATAGTTCGTTTTGCCCCAATCTATCCAGAGTGTCTTCGATCGACGCTGCCCTGGACCTACCGAAGACCACCACAGGAATGGCGTCTAGGTAAGGAACGGAAACGCTCGCAGTCGTGCCTCGGATTGCCCCGGCCTCCGTCAAGTTCCGCACCCGGTGGTGAACAGCTTGCCTGGAGATCCCAAGTCTTCTCGCAAGCTCCTGGAGATGTATTCTGGGATTCGCAAGTATCAGAATCAATAGCTTCCGATCAGTATCATCCATTTCCTTCGGAACGCCAGAACCATGCGAAGTATTGAACCTTTCTCAAAAGGATCTGGATGAACGACGCCTGTCGAGAGAAAGCTATCCGGTGCACTCTCTGAGCCTTCTGGTTCACGAGGGGAGTAGATGGAGAGGGTTCTGTCTCGGCGCTGTAACTCCCTGATTGATGATAGCCAGATATCTCAGTTCGTGTCCGGTTAATTCTCTGCAGATTGATATCAGAAAAAGAACGCCTGGCTGAGAACAGGTGCGCGACCCGGCGGCCGCACTCGACCTATTCCTACCTGCGCCGCATCAACGCCCTCAGGGTCTCCCGCTTGCCAGATATCGCACCATAGGAGACGCGCTTGGATGACAGGAACTCGCCAAGCACTTCCATCCCAAGAAACAGACCTCGGACTTCGCCCTCTTTGAAGTAATGTGTCAGGATTCCATTCCCTCTCAGGAAAGTGGAATCCTCTATCTCATGCCCTTCACCGAACCTGATGTCACCGGGGCCGAAGCCCTCTAGCAGCATGTGACCGCCTTTCTTGATGACCGAGGTTATCTGCTCAGCTGCCCGGACTCTCTCATCCGCGCGCATGTGGGAAAGGGCGTGGATGCAACAGACAGCATCGAATTTTTCTCGTTCAAATGGGAGATTCGATATGTTACATTCGACCAGATTCACTCTCACTACTGGATCCCTGTTCGTCCTGAGAGCCATGAGGGCTTCCCTTGAGAAATCGCACCCCACGACCTCGTAGCTCCGAGCGAGTATCTCCGTCGTCTTCCCGTCCCCGCAACCCGCGTCGAGCACAAGCATCCCTGCCTTCATGTGAGGCTCCAGTAGGCCCAGATCCCCTGTTCCACCGTACTGGACCCCATGCTTTGCGTAGAGTCTCTGCCAAGCGTCTCTCGTTCGAACCGCCCCTCTCTCCATACGATCGCGCCCACAATCTGGCTACAACCGTATGGGTTCAAATACTAAAAATAGGCTAACGCGGTTCAAATAGAGCAGGATGAATGAGAGAATGGATTTTAGCTCCATTGTGAAGAACCCGGAGCTGATGAGGGCTGTCTCGGAACTGGAATGGGAGGAACCCACGCCGGTTCAGGAGAAGGTGCTCCCGCTCGCGCTTGCGGGCGCGGATGTCATGGCTCAGGCACAGACAGGAACAGGAAAGACAGGCGCCTTTGCAATCCCGATCATCGAGAGACTGCAGAAGACTAAGCGAATTCAGTGCCTGGTCGTCGCTCCAACAAGAGAACTAGCTGTCCAGGTCGCTGGGGACTTCGACGACCTAGCAAAACACGTCGGTCTGAAGTCCGTGGCGATCTACGGAGGCCAGTCGATAAACGTCCAGGTCGAGAAGCTGAGGCGCGGAGCGGAGATAGTCGTGGGCACCCCGGGAAGACTGATGGACCTGATGAGGAGAGGAGAGCTGCACTTCGATGGCGTATCTGTCGTCGTCCTGGACGAGGCGGACCGGATGCTCGACATGGGATTCATAGATGACATCGAGTGGATCCTGGAAAGGGTGCCAAAGAAGAGGCAGACCATGCTCTTCTCAGCCACTCTCCCGGACACGATCAAGGAGCTGGCCAAGCGCTACATGAAGGATCCCAAGGAAGTGACGATCAGCACTGAGGCTCTGACGGTCGACCAGGCCGAGCAGATATACATCAATGTCGGTAGGAGAAACAAACTCTGGGCGCTCTGCAGGATACTAGACCTCGAGAAACCCGACCTCGCTCTCGTGTTCTGTTCCACGAAACGCATGGTCGATACACTCGCGCACAAGCTTCGAGCTTATGGATACTCTGCGGACGCAATTCACGGAGACATGTCCCAGTCCGCCCGCGACAAGGTAATGATGAAGTTCAGGGCGGGCAAGCTGAGGACACTCATCGCCACGGATGTAGCCGCACGAGGCCTGGACATCGAAGGCATCACGCATGTGGTGAACTATGACATCCCCGAGAACCCCGAGGACTACGTTCACAGAATCGGCAGAACCGCGAGAGCTGGCAAATCTGGCAAGGCGATCACTTTCGTCACAAAGGAGGAGCAGCATCTCGTCAGGGCGATTGAGAGTTTCGGCAGGACCAAGATACAGCTGGACGAGGTGCCCGAGTCGAGCGGCAGGGACACGGTCAAAAGGCAGCTTGACTTCGACGAGTACGCAGACCATTTCGGCATGGTCCCGTTCAGGATCAACCTCGGGAAGGCGGATGGGATCGACATGGTGAGCCTGATAAGATTCATCGAGCGCAAGACCGGGATCTACGAGCACTTGGTCGGCAAGGTGGTCATAGGGGAGACGACGAGCTCCGTGGACATACACAAGAGCGTCGCATTCGACGCCATGAAGAACTTGGAGAAGTGCTTCGTCCAGAACAAGAGGATTCGCGTCGACCTGATCAGAGACCGGCCTACGAGCTGAGGGCGCGGTTGATGTCGTCGGCGCGGATGTGGCCGACGACTTTGATGTTGCACTTCTTCATGCCCGCCACGGCCATTACCTGCTCCTTGATCGCCCTGGCGAGCTCGACCCCGACGGGACAGAACGGGCTCGTGGGCATGAACGTGAGGTCTACGGAGTCCTCGCCCACGACGAGCTCCGAGATGAGCCCCATGTCGTACACGCTAACGCCGGTGTGAGGGTCGAGAACGCCCCTGAGGGCTTCAACAACCATCTCCTTTCTATCCATGTCCAGATGCAAATCGCCATCTCACTATTATAAACTGTCGAGTTGCGCTTTCAGACCAGCAAGAGCCAGCCGGCATCATCTGTAAATCAAAACAGAAATCCCAGCAGCAGACACGTGCTCGAGCTCTCCCATGTCCGACTCGAGCCTTCTCTGAACCTCAAAGTACTCGGAAGGGACAACGACGATTCTCCCGTCATCTAGCTGGAGAGAGACGCCCTCTGCAGGAATAGTGCCCGCAGCGCTGGACAGCTTCAACAGCTTCTCAGCAATTTCCTTCGAGTCCTTCCTGAACGCGGGCCCGAGCTTGGAGTAGACCGGTTTCAGGCCGGCAATGGTCTCCTTCAGCGCCACCTTCTCCCGTATCCGGAACTCTTTCGCCTTGAGCGTCTCCTTGATATCCGATTCGGAACCCTTGATGATTTCACGGGCATCCTTCCCGGCCACCTCAATCCTCTTGATCTCGGAATTCAACGAAAGGCCCTTGGATGACTTCCACGCCCTCACCGCGGCAACGACCTCCCTGATCGCCTCCCCGTTTTTCTCGGATTGCTCGTCCCTCTCTGGAGCCTCTGGCCATCCGGAGACATGGATGCTCAGGGGCTTCTCGTGCTCCTTGAAGTTGAGTTGGTAGGCGTCTTCGGCGACGTGGGGCAGGAAGACCGACATCATCTTCAGCAGGCCGAGCGAGACGTTGTACAACGCATACCTCGCCCCCTCATCCTTCTCAGAGTACGCGCGGTGTTTGACGAGCTCGATGTAGTCGTCCGCGAACTCGTGCCACAGGAAATCTTGGACCAGTGCCATCGCGCGGTCGAACTGGTACTCGTCCATGCACTTCTCAGACTCGCGAACGACCTCTCCGAACCTGCTCAGGATCCACTTGTCAGCTGGGTGCATCGTCTTCGGGTATCTGGGCTTCGCCTTGCACGCAGCCCCGACCATCCTCGTGATGTTCCAGGTCTTGGTGGCCAGCCTGTTGCCCCTGACCAGCTCCTGCTCCTTGAACGCATGATCCATGCCTAGGGCGCAAGTCGCGGCGTAGTACCTCATCGCGTCCCCGCCGTACTTCTGGAGCAGGGGCATGGGATCGATCGTGTTCCCTGAGGATGTGTGCATGGGCCTTCCGTCGGGCGCCATGATGAAACCGTGTATCATGATCTCGTTCCAAGGCTTCTTGCCGATCAGCAGCATCTCCCGAAGGATCGTGTAGTATGCCCACGTCCGAATGATGTCATGGCTCTGTGGCCTCAGAGTCATAGGATAGAGTTTCTGGAACACAGCCTCGTCCCGGTCCCAAGATGTGTTGAACAGAGGTGAGATGCTGGAATCCATCCAAGTGTCGAAGACATCTGGCGATCCCACGTACTTGCCCCCGCAGAGCTCGCACTTCTCCACCCGCGGTTCCTTCGCCGTCGGATCGACATAGCACTCTGCCTCCTCTGCCAGCAGGACGTTCCCGCAGTCCTCGCACTCCCAGAGCGGGATTGCGGTCGCGAAGTACCTCTGCCTCGACACGACCCAGTCCCACGCGAGGGAATTCACCCAGTCCTGTATCCGGACCTTCATGAACTCCGGCTTCCAGACGATCTCGTCGACCACCCTGAGAACGTCTTCTTTGAACTGAACGCTCTTGATGAACCACTGGGGAACCTTGAGAAACTCGATCGGCGTATGGCATCTCCAGCAAGTCCCGATGTTCTGCTCCAGAGGCTCCTGTTTCACGAGCAGACCAGCTGCCTTCATGTCCTCAATGATGGCCGCCCTCGCGTCCGTAACGCTCATGCCCGCGTATTTCCCTGCGAGATCGGTCATCTTTCCAGACTCGTCAATGCCTTTCTCGAGCGCCAGGTTGTACTTCATAATCCACTCGAGGTCGTCCTTGTCCCCGATTGAGCATATCATGACCGTCCCAGTGCCGAACGCGGGATCGACCTTCGGGTCCGTGATTACCCTGACCGTTCGCTCGTAGACAGGCGTTATCAGGTTCTTATCGACCAGATCCGCCTTCGATGCGTCATCAGGGTTCACGGCGACCATGAGACATGTGCACAGCAGCTCCGGTCTGGTCGTCGCGATCATGACCTCCCTGCCGGAGTCCTCCTCCCTGAACCCGATGTAGTTCAGCTTCGTGCCCCTGTGCTCGTAGTCAACCTCTGCGTCTGCGAGCGCGGTACCGCACCGCGTGCACCAGTTGACCGGGAAGTGGCCTTTGTACACCAGGCCTTTCTTGAACATGCGAATGAATGATACCTGTGTCAGCCTTCTGTAGTACTCAGCATCTGTCCGATAGTAGATGCTCGGGTCCATGCTCTCCCCCAGCATCTCGAACTGGTGCGTCATCTCCCCGATGTATTTCTCCGCGAACTCGGAGCACATCTTGATGAACTCCTGCCTGGGAACGTCCGACGCCCTGATCCCGTGAGCTTTCTCGACCCTCACCTCTACAGGTGTCCCGTTGACGTCGAAGCATAGCGGGAAGAACACATTGTAGCCGCGCAGCCTCTTGTACCTGGCAGCAAAATCGATGACCGTGTATCCGTAGGCGTGGCCGAGGTGGAGCGCGCCCGAGGCGTATCGAGGCGGGTTGTCTATGCTGAACACTTCGCTCTCAGACTCAGGATCGTAGCGGTAGATTCCCCACTCCTTCCACTTCGACTGCCACTTGAGCTCGCTCTCCCGCCATTCGTATTGAGCCATGACTTTCCGGACAATCCAGTAAGTCTAGATAAAGGTTATCGAGTACTGCTCGGTAGGCTACTTGGCCTTTCTCCTGCGTCTGAACACGTTGGCTAGGATCAGGTCCTCGGATTCGGGAGTCATCGGTCCTGCCCACTGGTCCAGCGTGAACAGGCCCTCTGACAGACACCTGACGAGGACCGCCATCTGATGTATGCAGAAATACCGCTTCTCGCGGAAGTCGACGCATTCGCATGCGGTCTCGATGTCGTCGGTGGTGTGATTCACGAACCTGATGTGGTATTCCTCATACCCGTCGGACCGGCGCATCGTGAACACGGCGTTGACCATCTCATAGCTGCTTTCGGGATCCAGGTCAACAATCTTCCTGCTCGTCGCCCACTTGATCGCCTTGGCCATGTTCTCCGCGAAGTAGATGTCCTCCTGGGCAGAGCAGAAATCGCTCAGTACCTTCTCATGAATCTTGTCTAGGCAGAACTGAACAAGTTCGTCCTTGAGCAGGCTCGAAGCACCTGGAACGTTCCGCGCCTCACAGAGGTTCCTCATGCTTTCAACGGTGAGACGCGACAGCCTGAAATCTAGGGGAAGCTCGACTTCCATTTCCCATCCCTCGGATGGATAGATAATGACACAAGGGTCAATTAAATCTGATGGGGCTAGAGCGCGTCTGCCTGAGGCCGCCGCTTGCGCCTCAGAACGAGTATGTTGTCCCGCTCTATCCGGCTCTCGTTCCATCTCGGTATGTCCAGATGCCTGTTGATGACATCATACACGTACGCCTTTTCCAGCTCGAAGCCGCACTTGACGGCGATCTTCGCGAGGATGAGGTATGTCGGGATGCGCACCCTCTGGAAGGTGTTTTCACCCACGACGACGCAGTATGTTCCGTTCCTCTTCAGAACCCGGTTCACCTCGCACAAGTTCCTGCGCATGTCCTCGAAATACTTGTAGACGATATAGGCGCTCTTCTTTTCCTTCTCGAGGAGCTCCTTGAGCACCACTCGGAGTTCTGGGATGTCCGTCCTCGGCTCCCACGGCCTGTACTCGGAGACATACGCTCTCGAAGTCCCGACTATCCTGCCGTCGAGCTCCGCCAAGTCGCGGAGCATATCCAGCCAGTACATCTCCAACTTGTGGACGCTAACGTAATGGACCGCACTCGCATACGGTGGGGATGTTATCGCGAGGTCTACGCTGCCATCCTCGAGCTCTACTTCCCTCGCGTCTCTCCCTATGATCTCCACTCGCGGGCTGGTCCTGTACTTCTTCTCAACCTCCGCGGATATGCGCCAAAGCTCTTCCGCGTCCAGCAGCTTGTTGCCGATTGTGTTCTCGAACTTCGCAAGAGCGTCGAACGAGGTCTTCCCCTGGGCATCAAGCTTCTTCCGAAAGCTGGTCACTTCCGGAATCAGGGAGTCGCTATCAGAATTGGACATCTTCCTGATGATCGAGGAGAAGCATATCTTGAAGAAATCCTGGTTATCCCCCTTCCTCAGCGCCCACGTGTGTTTCTTGATGGTCGCCAGCTCCTCCAGCACCTCGGGCCTGAACCAGTGGTCTCTGTTAGGTATCTCCGGGATCCAGTCGGAGTTGTCCTTCTCGTCATCTCTGATGCTCTCGAGAAGCCTTACGGAGAGAGACCTGAGCTTGTCGGGCTCCAGCGGAGTGGTCTTCACCTTCGCGATCAGCCTCGCGAGCGGGTGAATGTCCACCCCGTAGCTGTTTCGTCCGGTTATGAACGACTCAAGAAGGGTCGTCCCTGAGCCCATGAACGGGTCAAGGACGCTGTCCCCGACCTTCGAGTAGGATTCGATGCAGAACCGAGGTATCTGGGGTATGAACTTCGCGGGATACCTGTGGATCCCGTGCGTGGCGTAGCTGACCTGCTTTCCGATGTACTTCCCGAACTCCTCGGAGAGGTCGACGAGCTTCACCCACAAGCCCGCTCCGGATCTGTCGTCGGGACCAAACGAGGGCATGCCTTTCCAGAATCTCCTTGTCACAGCCCTTTCAGGGACTCAAGGCCTCCGTTATTCACCATGAGGGCCACGGCCTTTGCAGCGTTCTCCTTCTTCACGCGGATCTGCTGCGTCGTATCCCTATCACGCACGGTCACAGTGCCGTCCGCCTTGGTGTCATAGTCCACCGTGACGCAGCATGGAGTGCCGACTTCGTCCATACGAGCGTATCTCCTGCCTATGGATCCGCCGTCATCGTAGTATGCCGCCAAACCCGCCTTGGCGAGCGCTGAACAGATCTCCGAGGCGATATCGTCTAGACCGTCCCTGGCCATGAGAGGGAATACGCCGGCCTTTATGGGCGCGACCATGCCCTTGAGCCTGAGCACGACATAATCGTCCTTCTTGTCGTAAGAGTGCTCGAGCACAGCGTAGAGCATCCTGTCCACGCCATACGAAGGCTCGATCACGTGAGGCACGAGCTTCCTTCCAGATACCTTCTCCTTCTTGACGATGATCTCGTAGCAGGACGAAGGCACTTTGACCTGCTTGCCGTCCACGGTCACGCTGATCTCCTTCTTGCCTCTGGCCGAAGACGGGGACTGCTTGGCGAGTTCGTCCGCGATCTTCTTCGTGTCTCCCTTGAACAGCTTGCCCAAGGCGTCGAACTTGGGCCTCAGGACCTCTTGCTCGACCTCTTTCGGCTCGTCAAATCTCTCGAACGCAGTCAAGTCCGCCTGTGAGTGGTCGATATGTGACTGCAGGTCGTAGCTCCCGCGGTCCGCCACGCCAACAAGTTCAGTCCAGCCGATGCTCAGTTCTGACTCGAGGTCCCAGCAATCGGATGCGTAGTGAGCCATCTCGTCCTTCAGGTGCTGCCTGAACCTCATGCGCTTCGGGTCCATACCGATGTCCACGGCGTACTTCCAGGTAGTCCACATGAAGTAGGCGAGCGTCTCGTTCGCGATGATCTTCTTCGACACCGCGTCGCCGAGGGAGATTGTCACAGGCTCAGCTGCGTTGGGCACCAGGGGCACCTTCTGGTGCTTGACGTCCTTGAACCTCGGCCACGTCTTCTGTTCGGGGTGCACGAAGAGCTCAGCCTCCATCAGATGGAACTCCCTCAGCCTTAGCAGACCCTGCCTCGGGGATATCTCGTTCCTGAAGGCCTTGCCTAACTGGACGACACCGACGGGTAGCTTCTCCCGCCCGTGGCGGTACAGCTGCGAGAAATTGACGAACATCCCCTGAGCGGTCTCCGGCCTAAGGTAGCCTGTCTTGGCCTTTCCAGCTCCGATGGATGTCTTGAACATGAGGTTGAATCGCCTTGGAGCGGTCAGTTCACCCTTGCACGCCTCGCAGACAACGCCATTGTCCCTGAGCAGCTTGCCGAGCTCCGCCTCCTTGAGCGTCGCAGGGTTCTCGTGAAGGCCCGCCGCGAGATGATCCGCCCTGTAGGTCTCCCCACACTTCGTGCACTCGACATAGATGTCGGAGAACGCGTCAAGATGCCCTGAGGCTTTGAACACCGGTTCGGGAGCCACGACCGGGCACGCGATTTCCAAGAAGCCCTCTTCCAGGACGAATAACTGTCTCCAATGGTCCTCGATATTGTTCTTGAGAGCCGCTCCGAGGGGGCCGTAGTCGTAGAGCCCAGCCACTCCACCGTATATGTCGTACGCGGGCCAGAGAAAACCCCTCCGCTTGCAGAGGGACAGGATCTCTTGTGGGTCCATTTGCCATCACTTGGTAAGCGTGGATACCACATCTATATCATAAATCATCGCCACCAGATTGTCCTTCGAGTCCCTCACGGGCAGCTGGCCGAAGTCGTTCTTGCGCATTATCCTGGCGGCATCCCCCACGAGGGTCTTCCTGAACACGGTCATGGGGTTCTTGATCATGATGTCCTTCACGGTCAGCCTGGGAAGATCCACTCGCGACACCTCGTACCACAGCTTCATGACGTTTCTCAGGCCCTCCCAAGTCCAGTTGTCGTCCTCCTCGCTGATCCCCAGATCGCTCATGACGACTGAGCTGTCAACTATGCTCTGGTTGAAGATGTCCCTGTCGGTGATTATCCCCACCAGCTTCGCGTCGTCATCTATGACAGGCAAAGCGTAGACCTTTGCCGCCCTGAAGGTCGCGAGAGCCACGGACAGAGGAGCTCCGTGATAGATCGGAATGCACGGGGAGCGGACTATCTCCTCGACTGTGACCTGCAGATTCTCCTTCTCGACGACGATGAGAAGGTCGGTCGGGGTGAGAATGCCCACGAGCTTGTTCTTCTCAACAACAGGGATATGGCTCAGGCCTTTCTCGACCATCAGCCTCGCA
>Ga0214474_1000020_pt1 | contig 103824 bp, 97 predicted proteins | sample RVTome_2_FD_187335 | JGI IMG/M metagenome (GOLD analysis project Ga0214474, IMG submission 187335) | Soil microbial communities from uranium-contaminated site in the Upper Colorado River Basin, Wyoming, United States - RVT95D214 HiSeq ... | reverse complement strand
CTACCTTGAAAAACGAGGTAAATATGACCTGATAAAGCGAAAGAAAAAGAAAAGATGGATTTTTAAGAAAATCCGGCACTGCCGGAAGAACCCAGTATTGTTTGTATAGGCTTTTTTCGGCAGTCTCGATCTACTATTTTGTGCAATTCACCAGTTGCTTCCGAATATTTCCCGCATGATCACTGGTTTATTTGCCAGCCTTTTCAGAGACCTCGCACGTTTAACGGCCTGACTTAGATAATTTCTTGTTGATGGAAGTCTTTGATTTGCTAGTGTCTGAGGAAGAGACAGAAACGTTGTTGGCTTCAATGTCGGTCACCACGCCGGGTTGGTTTAACTGTTCATTCGTTACTCGATGGACAGAATTAGCGGGTACACTTTTAGCCTCTTGCTCTTCTTCTTTTCGCTCACCCCTCGCCTGATCCAGTGCAGAGTTGTACTTTATCAGAGTGTCGCCTGCTTGCTGTATGTCTTCAAATCTTAGCCCGTAAGTCTCCCAAGATGTCTGTCTGGTTAATTCTTCCTGAAACCTGACGAGACTTGTATCGTCAGCGAATAGAGACTTCATAGCTGAATCACCACCCAAGAGAATACAAGCATCAACCCGGTCGTGCTGTTCTTCGCTAAATGTAATTGACAACGAAGTACTCCTTAAGGTCGGCAAATGTTTCCTCAAGAGCACGGATAGTTCTTCGTTGACCCTCTCTTTCCCAAAGTTGACAGCCTGGTTCTTTGGGACTCGAAGCAAGAGATGGCACACGAGTATAGCTTGTCTGGAGACATTGTTGGCCGGGAAAACAATCGCACTTTCGAGGATATTGCTTAGATTGCCGAAGATTTCAAGACTGCGTCCCAGAGCAAAACAAGGTACGACTAGCTTCACACCCAATGACCGATTGATTCGTGTAACTTCGGCGATGCTTTCGGAAGAAAGATTCTTGATTAGCAGTTCACTCAATGTAGCCAGCAAGCCTTCAGTCTTAAGCTCTTCGCCGCCTATTCCAACTCCTCGGAGCTTCTTTATCTGGTCATAGTGGACGGTGATGATCAAGTCTGCTGCTTGACTGGTGCCCGTTTCCAGCATACGAGACAAGCCATAATACGCATTTAACCGATTGTGAAACGACTCGTCGGTCCCCGGAATGACTACGAGTCCAACCACACAGCACGATGGGTTCAGTTGGCGGCACTTACCAATAAGTACCGAAGCCGCACTACCAATCCCTCCCCCAACCGCAGCTACGAGGAAGACTATTTGACCGCTGTCAGTCCGACCTAAACCTGCTTTCCTTAAGCCTGGTAAAAGTGAGGGGTCGTTTCTTACAAACGCTTCCCCGGTGCCGCAAAAAGTTGCAGCATTTGGGGTTGAGCCACCCAGTGTTAGCCGTAACAGGTTCTCGCACCGGACTTGTGCACCAGTTCCGTTTGCGTCAATAGCCAGATATGTGTGCTCCGGAAGAGAATCTCTACAGGTTGTCTTGGCAATGTCGATCAGACCAGCACCTGTTGTTCCCAGTCCAATAAGCATCGCGCGCGGTCGAGGTCGCCCCATCTCCGCTCGTGAGGCGAGACTCTCTGAAAGAGAAACGAACTCCGCGCGAAGGTCCAGCAAAGGCAGTCCGCATATCTTGCAGTGGCTTAGACCAGCCAAATTGTCATGCCCATCAGGACAAAGAACCATTGTGTTCTCCATTCTATTATTGTATCGGATTCGTATACTCGAAACGTCGTGTCTTGAACGACATCACAAGTGCGCTTTCCAAGCGCCGAGTGGTCTCTCTGAGCAATTCTTTATCCCCTTCTTCACTGGCAGATTTCGCCGCGTCGAGTAAACCGTCCAAATCAATCTTGTAGCATCGTCGAAGAACATCAGCGGTAGATAGGAGAACTGACAACCCATTATTCACGCCAATCCAGTCCTCGATTTTTAATGACAGGATAGTCTCGAAGTGCCACGCACTGAAAAGGAGAAAATAAGGTACGTGATTCCAGTTAGGTGTTATTGGAAACGTCATGTTTTCATTTCTCAACCACGTCTCCCAGAACGTCTCCGTCTGGAGGACTTGATTGGCTAGATTTACAAGAACGAGTCCTGCTTTTTTGATGGCTTCTTCACCATTCTCCGTGCGCATCTTCTCGTCGAGTTCCTGAAGTGGCGTTATCAGTTCAATCTGATGGGCGCTCTTCAATCTGTCTGCTTGCTGCCAGATGGTTGAATATTGCCGTTTGGCTTCGTTCCAGTCACCTGTTATCACAGCATTTGCCATCGAGTAGTCTGCCTTAACCAGTGACCATATCGCCTCTGTTGTCTCCCAAATGTCTTTGACAAAATTCTCATGGACTTGCTTTTGATGCTCTTCTAGTTCCCTTTGTGCCCTGGCTAATTCTTCTTCCCGGCACCTCTTCTCCTCTCCTGCTTCTATCAGCAATCCTGACAGAACTCCATTCACCTTATGTGCATCATCTCTGTTGAAAAAAGAGAACACCTCACACGTTGCTTCCCCTTGGGGGACTTCGAACGTTATCTTTACCCCGCTATTTGCCGTGTCTACTTCTACGGCTCTCAGGTGGTTCGTCTCAAAGTTCCCGGCTTCTTCCAGGCTCCTGAAAAAACGTTGTCGGTAGACCACGAGCTTTGTAGGTTCAATAACCAGCCAACCGGAACGGATGTTACGCCACCGCCGGATCTTAGCCTTGAAAAAAGATGAACCTGTATTAATTGCCACATTTTCCTCGAGGTTTCATGCTACCGGAGTCAGGCTTAGTCTTGTGAGTTTACCTGTGTCCTTCTCAAGACAGACTTCATCCGGGTGCTTCAGTCGATATAATTCCAGGTATTCAAACGCGTATTTACGACTTACTGGGAGGTCCACGACGTTGACAATACCTTCGTTACCTAGCTTCTCCTTGAGGAGATATTCTATATTGGCATAGTTGATAAGTAATTCATGAGCAATAGAGTAATCCTTAACAGCGCGTGCAGCTGAATCCACAACTGATGGTCCCCCTTTTATGAGGGACATACGGTCACGGATGCCACCGAGGCTGGTAGGTTTTCTGATGGTCCGTGATAGTTCCGTAACACGCTTCGGGATTTCTGGGTCAACACCCCAACTGTACCCGCGAGGCGTCTTGTTCTGAATATTTATCTCAAGCGAACTTATCTTTTCACCCAACCTCGAACTAAGCGAGGCAATTAATTCTCCCAGACAACCTATGGTGGAGACTGTCTGCATAAGATCCGGTAGTCTCGCCTTATCGCCAGGAAGATCGCTCAGGCTATCAATCGTGCCTATCACCTCACGGTAGTAGTTGACGCTGACTGTGTCACCCAGGTTAGATGCCGTTGGTATCAATACATCGACTACAATTGTTTTCAGACTACCCGACACTGAGTGAATTTCCTTGTCCAGTCCAGCGACAGTTCCACTCAGAACATGCTCAATATCGCCCGCCTCCAGAAGAAATTCCTGAAGTGCCTCGGCATAACGCTCCCGTGCGAAATAGTCGCGGGCAATATCAATACCAATACGCTTGAAATCCGGATCGACCTCGGAGCAAAGTCGCCCTTCTAGCTCTTCAATGCTTTTAGCAAGCGAGCGGGCTGAAGCCTCATAGTGCTGATTAAGAAGGGTCTGCAGATTTAACACCTCGTCGTATTCCATGGACATCAGATGAGAGAAATTTGGACTTTGGAAGCACTCACCAGGAGAAAATCCATACCCCTTGGCTAGTATCAAGAAGTTGTTGTACCTTTGCCAGTCTTCATCGTGGTACCGGCAGAGCTTGGCATTGCTTTCTTGCACAACCTCATGCAGCTTGCTCTGAAGTTCTCCAAAGAGTGCCACTTTATGTTCTAGATCAGCTAAAGACATATCAGCCACAGCTTGCTCGGCGAAAGCAAGCTCCTGCTTACACATTTGACAGAGTGCATCTTCAGCACTGGTGTCTATTTGTTGGCATTGAGCTTTTGTCTTTTCTGTTCTATTTATAAGAAAATCAGCCTCAGCCTGTATGGCAATCGCATGGTCAGCTAGTCGCTCGCGGAAATTCAGTGTGATGTCCCTCTTCTTGAGCCAGATCTCAGCTAGTGATCCACAACCACCAATAAGTACTCCACCGCCTAGCATAAAAAAGGGATTTTTCATGCTGTCGTAATCGAGGGGCCGTGCCAGAAGACTAGCCAGACACACAAAAACAGATATCCCAAACAGTAGGGACAAGGTCGGAGCTGCGTAGACCAGACGCTCACTTCCTACTTCTCGCTTGCTCAACCAACGGAAGAGGAAAAGTATCGCAGCTGTAGCTGCCGCCGCCACACCCACCAGCATCCCGAAGAGAATGCCTACAGGAAGAAGTCTCTGTTGCAGTGACAGTGGCCAGTATTGCGTCAAACTCTGCGTGTAAGGCAACGCTTCTCCACTGTTGGAGGTGTTAAAAATATGGCCAAGTTTTGTGGATACTTCCTCAAGACTCAACACCGAGACAGGCGGACTAGCATGAAATGACACATGTTCAAGAATGGGCACGGGCTCACCAAGTGCCGCCACGGTACTGATAGCCAGAATCGGATAGTACAGGATAACAAAGGTAAGGATAGCGCTGGCCACACGGATTTGTAGATATTTGGTTCGAAAAAGGACTGTGCTTATTATCATGGGTAATGTCAGGTAATGAAAAGGTGAAAGCATTAGGACCGTGGCAATCGCTCCCGTGGTGATGCCTAACACTCCACCAATTTGGCCAGCTAACGCAGCCATCGTCAGCAGTACAGCCAACATGATCACAAGCACGGGAATTGGAAATGTGGTTCCTAGAGGGAGTGCCGAGCCGAGTTGATACACGTATCCCGGTAGCGCCAGCAGTACCATCAGCACCAAAGCAAGTGATGGAATTTTAAATGCCAGTACGCCCAGGCTAATCGCAACGAGAACCATCACCTCCCTCGGAAAAAATGGCATGACCAGGAAGAGAAGCAATGAAGCCACTGTTACCGAGAGCGCTGAGACCGCTTTCATAATAGTCTGGCGAAGTCCAGACTCCCGTACCCTGAAGCCTTTCTCCTGAAGGGCGTCCAAATTTGTACTCCCTCTCTAAGTGGACAAGTGTCCGACGCCGTTCCGCCGCACACTACTCGCCGGGCGAAGAAGACCTAACTCTACAGGCAGCGTGGCCGGATCATCATCATTCAACTGAACTCCGTACTCCAGGAGGAAGGAGTGTGCCATCAATCTTTCACCAGGAGTTGCCGCCGCATAAGATTGCCTCATGTCGCTGTAGGAGCTGAGCTGCTTGGGAGTGGCTTTAGCCGCTATCAACAGGAATCTCACTCGCCAGGGGTCATCGGACTCCACTTGTCGGATATACACTGTCCGGGAGACATCCTCCTTCACATAGCCAGATAGTGCGGTAGTCACATCTTGCTCCAGGTCCTTGTTCCAAATGCCGGGAGGAGCGACGACCGTGAACCACAGAAAATCTGAATGGTAGTCCCCGGTTAATCCGAGCGTATCAGGTAAACGGAACATGTTCACGACGCTCACCAAGTAGCGGTGCAGGTGGTCCCAGTCGAGTATCTCTTTGAGAATATTCTCACGGCTCAGCGCACTCTCGTCGCCTTTCAATATGCGATGCATTATCTTGAGCCTTTCGTGTTCGGTGAGCTCCCCGGTTCGGTCATAGAAGCCTCGGTCTTTAACTAGATCGGTTTGCTTTTCCTGATACCGGTTGGTCAGCTCTATGGTCTCTACAATGAGCCTCCGATATTCGGAATTCACTTCGAACTTCCTCTCTATGCCGGTGTATTCCCTGACCTTGTTCTTAACCCGCTCGACCTCCACACGTGCCTCCTCCATCTCGTCAGACAATATCTGAATTCGCTGCTCCACCTCGCTGAGCTTTCTCTCCAGGAATCTTTTCTTGCCCGGAGATGAGAATAGCGGCTTGACCCGCTGCATCTCCCGCCCGACCCTCTCTCTCTCTATATCCGCTGACAGCTTCTGCTCACTGACTGCGTCAAGGACGGTCTCGGCGATTCGCTCCTCTTCTCCCAGCAGTCTCTTCATCCGCCGACAATTGGTGAGATACTCATCCATATTTTTGAGCTCTGTTGTCAGTGGGCAAAGCATTGAGGACATGAACGAGAACAACACCACTAACTCAGGGCTCGATATCTTACGTATTCTCGCTATCGTTTTCTCCCGGAACTCGGCCTTTTCTGTTGCTTCTAAAAGCCGGATGAGACGGTCTGATAGTTTTCGTGTCTCGAGGTAGTTTCTTAGTGCCACCATGTAATCGAGGATGAGATTGGCGAAATCCATCACATCCCAGACGATTTGGACTTGTCTCGGTGCCAGTTGGTGAGCAGTAAGTAAGTCCTCGGGAAGACTCATCAATATCTCGGGCACTCTACTTTCAAAGACCTGTGGTTTCTGGGGAATCCCTAAAGCGAGGTCATAGAATTCAAGCAGGAACTTCCGGATCCTGGCTTCAAGTGTACCTTCGGGTGCATCGAGTCCAATGGCTCTCACCGAGAGATATAACTCGTCTAGATGACTCCGAATCGACTCGTTGACACCTTTGAGATAAAGGATAAAGTCCGTTTCGACAGACCTATCCTCATAAATCATATTGTGCACTGCCTCGGTAAATTTAGCCGGTTCATAACGCTCCCGGGCAATCAACCACCGACGGTAGATATCGCTGAGTTCAGAACGGCAAGCGTCTAACAATCTGCGCACCCCACCAGTCTCTGTTATATTACTACCCCCGGATATCTCCCTTTTTTCTTTCTTAAGTTCTCTCATCTTGTCGAGCCGGGAAAGGTATACCTTAGTCAGGTCAATATGTTCCTGAACGGGGTACGAAATGCTTATCGTTGAGAGCGTATGTACCCATTTGCCCTCAAGGTCAACATTCGTACCAATATGCGCAAGAAGGTCAGCTGGGTCGAAGTTGAAGCACTTGAGCAATATGTCGGTGACGGCCTCATCAATTATGCTTTGCGCGTACAAAAGTCCCTTTCCCTGGGCATAGGCTGGGCCTAGTGGCATCACGAAGTAGCCATTAAAAGGGTTCTCAAAAGGAAGGCCGAATTTCTTAGTAACCATGGTGTTTGCTTCTCTGTCAGCCAGCATTCCGCTTTCAAGGAGAGATGAATAGGCGGAAACGCCCTTTGCAGGTGGGTCATCGCCTTGGCAAGGTAAAATAGCCAGACCGATTATCGGTATACCACTGCCCAGGCTCTTACGGAGATGACGCACGAAATCGACTGCCATGCCACTTCCTGAACCCCCGCCCAAACCGTAGATAACAAAGACAATAGGCTGAACTGTGGAAGATACCACGTGTTCCTTAAAAGAGGTAAGCCCATCGCTGATCAGTCGGAGCACATGGTAGTTAAGCCCGTATATCGCCTTAGCCAATGCCCTCTTTCTACCTACACCACCGGCAAGTGGTGGGATCTCAATGACTGAGGATAGCCATGGTTGATATTCTTTGGGCGCAACCGCACCCTCTCTATTAGTATAGGCTGGGTAGTCACGAACAAAATCGAACATAACTTCAGGCGTTGGGAACTTAACCGACTTAGCAACAAGGAATATTTTCTCTGTAGAAATATTTCTGTCCCGTAAATCAATTTTCAATTCATCATAGGCCGTCATAAGGTTATCGATCTGGGCATTAGCTACATCCAATGCGAAACAAGAGATACGAATACCATCAATACTTAAAAGTGGAATAATAAGGCGCTTGTTTCGCATTAGAGATGCTATTACGTCGGCGCCCGTACCTCCTAATCCGACAAGTTGTGGAGCAAAGTTCCTTTTAAGATGCTCTACCATTAGCTACCTCCTGCTGATTCTTGGAGTTCCTTTCGCACTTGTTCAATACCTTCGGTTAGCCCGGAATCTCCAATCCGTGATGCTTTGAGAGCAAGGATTTGCAGGCGTTTTGCCTGACCATCAGTCTGTCTCTTTATAAAACCTGTCTCGCTACGCGCTTTAATTAATAAGAAAGACAAGGTCAATGCAATGACCGCGAGAACGCCGACAATAATCCACTGATAGGAAGAAGAAGCACGTGGGCTCACCCACCCAGAATTCGGGATAGCTTTCAAAGTCTCCAGCGCGAAGTCTGTATAGCCAACACTAGCCTGAGCCTCTGCGCTGGCAACAAGTGCTTCAACCAGGCTAGCGTATGCCGGATCTGCATTTATATCCGCAAGAAGCTCATTCTTGGCACTGAGTACACTCCGGTACTCTTCGATAGAACCGTCGATAACCTCGAGTTGGATATCACTGACAACGGTCCCCGACTCCAAGGAGAGCTCAAGGATGCTTATCCCCTTGCTGACATGTAATACTTCGCCAGTTGACAAGGTTTCAGCAACATAGTCCTCAGGCACACTCCCCTCAAGTTCTAGTTGCGCTTTCCCCAGAATTGCGTCGAAATACAGAGTCGATTGGCCAGGCTGCCAGGACATAGCGTCAATACCCGAGTAATCTCCCTTCAGTGTCCAAAAGCGGTCTGAATCTGGAGCTCGAGTTAATGAAGTCTTTAAGATAGCCTGTTCTTTCAGTCCAGCAGCTACTTCGATTGAGAAGGTGACCTTATAGGTCGCTCCAGCCATTAAGGGTGTGTCTTTGACCGACTTTCCATCAACTGTAGTAACTTCGACATTGGTGATAGTCGCTGGGACTAATTGCTTATCTTGCGCAGACACAAGACCGAACGATGAAAAGCTCACAAGTAAAAAAGAGACGAAATACAAGATACGCCGCATTATGCACATCGCCACATCCTCCTAATGCGCACTAAAATATCAATAAGACTAAGGTAACTACTTCAAGCCAATACACCTGAATGTTTGTGCGCGTGATTTGCACGACTCGGACGGGGAAAATGTGAGGCTGCGTCCTCAATCCTGCATATTTAACTATGTACTTTACAGGCTGATGCTGTAAATAGCATTATCGTAATACCTTTGGAGGTGACCTGGTACGGTATTACGCCGATACCTATGTACTACTCTTTTTCGAGAGACTATACGTAGTTCAACCGGCCTAAGCCTATCTGTCTTGTCCCCACAATCATTGAAGCTAAATCGAGGCGTTTAACAGGATGCTTGTTCCTCTCGTTTACTTCCTTCTTTGGTTTCTCGTTGTTCTTACACTCTTGAAGAAAGGCGGCAATTGCACCGCTGAGTCGTTTCATTGGAACACTCCGGAACACTCCGAATGCTTCATGGGCAAGTGGACTACACGGAAAGAGACGGTTCGGCTGCCTCGAAAAACCGGCTTCACGTTGAGGTCGGTTTCACCTTCAACTCGTAGCCGCTCAAGCGGCTACGTTTGGGTTGTGGCTCAACGTCTCCGGCTAGTACGGCTAAACCCTCGCCTCAGACCATATATCCCTCCCACACTACTGATCGCATAAGGTCACTGGGCTTCTCTCGGTTGGAGCTTCATTGTATTCCTGAGTTCTACGTTGTCAATACGGGTTCGCAACCACCGTAAGTCGCAAAACGCTATTTTGTGCAACTTGCTAGTTCCCGCCGCAATGGTTGTTGAAACAAGCGAAGTTATATTTGTATATTAAGGTTAGAAACATTATTAATTCGGATTATTGTAACCTCTTGAAATGGGGATTTTCTATCGGGGGGTATGTCAATGAATACATCAGATTTTTATGATAGGATTGAAACTCTGGTCCAGTGGATGGTAGAAGCATGGCATCTGGTCGTCTTCACTGGCGCTGGTATCAGTACCGAGTCAGGTCTGCCGGATTTCAGAGGACCTGATGGTCTCTGGACAAGAAGGGATAAGGGTTTACCTCCGCCGAAATTCGATTGGTTGTCAGCCAAACCGAATCAGTCACACATGGCAATAGTAAAGCTACAGGACATGAAAAAGTTGGCTTTTCTTATTTCCCAAAACATAGACAACCTTCACCTCACATCTGGTATTAATCCGGAGATGCTGGCGGAGCTGCATGGCAACATGACCAAGCTGCGCTGTCGTAGGTGTGGCTACAAGTGTGATAGCTTCCCTGATTTAAAGAGGTGCCCAATCTGTAAAGGAGAACTTCGTACCAGCGTCGTGAATTTCGGCGACCCAATGCCTGCCGATGAGGTGGAAAAGGCGGAATGGCACTCGCAGCATAGCGACCTCTTTATTGTGGCTGGCTCCAGTCTGGTGGTCTACCCGGCAGCTGATATGCCTAGAATAGCCTTTCAGTCCGGCGCGAAGCTGGTAATCATTAATCAAGGAACAACCCCTCTGGATGGTGTCTGCCATCTCCGGTTCCAGGAGTCTGTTGGCGATGTACTAATTCCGGCGGTGACTCGGTTACAGGAAATTATAGGCTCATAAGGGTGCATGAATCCCTGTCGGGATATTCTGCGGAGCTTGACACGGGTAGAGTAATCGCTTAGAGTGTCTTTTATAGGGTCATATAGCCGCGCTAATGATGGCTTATCGCTTTATATTAGTTTTAGTCCAGCCACCAAGGAAAGTTAAAAGGAAGAATATAGCAGGGAATAGGAGTCCAGGTATGCCGGGGACACAGAGAGATTTCATCACGGTTGTTAAAGAGCGATTAGATGGTGGAATTCACCTAACCAGTCTCTTATTCCATCCCGGTGGTAACGTGTATGTTCTTACCTATCAGAAAGACGGGCAGAAGAAACATATACTTGTTGATGCCGGTGATGATCACTACTATAACGAGATGTTGAGCATCCTGGTTGAGAATGATGTTGACCCTACTAACATCGAGAGGATAATCATCACACACCGTCATCCTGATCACACTGGATTGATGTACTTACTGGCCAGAGAATCGGGGGCAAAGATTATTGCTCATCACACCTTCAGGAGTTACATGGAAAGCGGAGGCAGCCAGACAGAAAGCAGATGGTCGGATGACTCAGACCCGTCTCATTTACGGAATTATAATATCGAGTATCTTATTGAAGCTGATACAGGTGATACGGTCAGACTCGCTGGAATTGATTTCCCAAATTTGGCGGAGGTAGCTGACATCGGGGAAGGGGGACGACTTAATATTCTCGGCAGCCCGAAAACAAGAATGACCCACAGCCCTGACCAATTAGTTGTGCTTTACTCACCGCGACGTGAACCACATCCCCACATTCAGGCAATCAATGGTCTCCGGCCTACGGATGACATCATTTTTTCCGGTGACCTCTGGTTGATGAGAGGACCGATGTTCAACTATGGTGGTACCGATATTATGTGGAACCTGAGAGTTGGTTTACGCCAGATGGGAAACATGATGTCGGGTGGGAGCTTAATGCAGAGAGACCCCCGTGAACAGGATGCAGAGGCGAAGGATGCGCTGAAGAGAGGCTTCTGCTTAATTAGGGTGAAGCCCGGACACGGTGATGAGTTTCTCGGGAGCCGCATCATCCCACGCAGCCTGATGGCAGACAATGACATTCTTGTTGAATTTGGCTACCCTTTGAGTACAGGCAAAGGAGTACTGAGGTCAAGAGAGCTTGCTTCGAGGGTATCCGCCCGGCGCGAACAGGCATATGTCAGCTTTACCGAAGAACTAATTCTATGGATGAGACTTGGCTATAAACCGGAAGAGATTAGCAAGCTCCTAGTCCGTATATACCGCGAGCAAAGTGGAGGAGGTCCACTAGTTGAGGAGGACCGGCAGGAAAGAAGGAAACAACTTAGGAATTTATTGACCAGATTGAAAGGGGATGAAACTCAGACTGCCGAGATTCGTGAAGTGGCTGAGTCCACGCAATCTCTTCTACCATCAACTCGTATCTGAAAGTAAGTGAAAAATTTCTGCTTACTGCACCTTCAGCTCCAACTAAGGAGATTCGAACCCTCTTGTAAACGGTAAACTCCTTGAAAAAGTTCTACCTATTATTAAAGGTGGCTCACTAGATTCATTCCACTTGTCGGTTGCAAACATTGTGTTTTAAATATTCAATTATTCTATACATTGGTTAATACCGATTTATATGTTATAATTTGCTGCAATGAACTCGATGCAACAAAAACAATCTGGTTGGTCAAGAATAATAGAAGCAATAGATAAGCCTCTTGGATTCTATGTATTGGCTCTCTTGATTGTTGAGGGATTTCTAACACTTGTACTAACTCTTTCAGGGCTAGGTGCCGAAGCTCAAGAGCGTGGAATGTGGGCAGGTGTCGGTCTTTTTGTATTTGTCGTCTCTTTGGTTACTCTATGTGTTTGGAGAAAACCAACTCATCTTACATTTACCGAGAAGGGTAGCCTAACCGAAATGGGTAAAATTACTTATGGAAGTGGGAATATAGAAGTGTCTCCAGAAAATTTGCCAAAAGGGCAGAAGCGACTAGAGGAGAAAACCTAATATGGTTTTCGCAATATTTTACAAGATAAACCCATCAACAAAAGATTACACTTCTTTGTTCGAGAAAATAAAATCACTCGGACCTTGGATGCACTATTTTGATGACTCTTGGCTCATATCGCCTGTTTCTTTAAATAATTCCAGGGCGATTTATGACCAGTTGATTCCTTTCATTGATGGCGATAAAGACTATATTTTAGTTTTGCACCTAACAATTACTGATTATTATGGATGGCTTCCCAAAGACGCTTGGGATTGGATAAAAGAAAGAACTTCGTAGATATTCTATGTAAACATTTCTTTGTCTACCATTTTGTTAACATACTAAACCATTTGGTACATAGAATTACTAAACGCTCAAAACAATATATACGCCAATCCTATTGAATTATAAATTTGTGTCAAAATGATAGCTTGGGATAACTATCTTTAAATCCGCTATGCGATATCGCTATTCTTGAGTCTTTGAACGTTTCAATTCTGCTAACGGACTTTGCATTATCATAAAGTACAATTCAGTACTATAAGTACATTCCAAAGCGAAGCTGCCAACTAAATTACATCAGTAATTACTTGTTTTCACGCTAAGGGATAAACTTTTTGTATCTCTTAATCAGCCGGTTCGAGGTTCGATTCCTCGGTGGCTCACTAGATTTTTAATTTATTTTCCAACATTACTTTCCACAACGTCATTCCTGAATCCATTTATCTCAACTGAGCCGGAAGTCTGGAACGCTTTTCCACCCTCATTATTTGCTTAGCTCCATCTGATAATATAAGATTTACTGGGTATGCGTATCTTTTGTCGTACAGCATCACTATTCTGGCGATATTGGCCCAGGGCGGCAATCGCTTACTTCTGCCTTTTAGTCGGCGCGGGATCGGCTTTAGCGATACCTCGCCTCACCGGTCAGGCAATTGACCTGGCACTCGGTTCAGGTCAGACGGACACACTCATCTTGATTGCGCTCGGTATTGCCGGTGCCGGTTTACTGCGGAGTGTACTCAGTTACTGGCAGACGTACCTTTCAGAGTTTCTGTCCCAGAGGGTAGCCTACGATTTACGAAACCAGCTTTACAACCGCCTCCAGAGTTTAAGTTACTCCTTTCATGACCGCTCTCAAACCGGTCAGCTGATGTCACGGGCTACGGCTGATGTTGAAGGAATACGTATGTTTGTCGGTTTCGCCTTGCTCCGTGGCATCTATTTTATCCTTATGATGGTCGCCATTGCGGTTCTACTTTTTATCCTGGACTGGAGATTAGCATTAATCAGCTTGAGTGTGGTCCCTTTCATATCTTATCGAATCATCGTTATCAATAAGAAACTCCGTCTAATATGGATGAATATTCAGCAGGGATTAGGGGTGCTTGAGACCATCGTCCAGGAGAATCTGGCTGGGGTGAGAGTTGTTCGTGCTTTTGCACGCGAACAGTATGAAAATCAAAAATTCCACCGCCAGGCTAAATATATCTATGAACAAGAGATAGAAGCCAATAATCTGCTGGCTTCCAACAGTCCGCTGATTAGCTTTGCTCAACTATTAGCCATGGCAGGCATTTTATGGTACGGAGGTTATCAGGTAGTGGGAGGCACGCTTACTACCGGTCAACTGGCACAGTTCTTACTCTATCTGGTCATGTTCAGTGGCCCGGTCCGTATGCTGGGCTGGTTGGTAACCCTGTTTTCGCGTTCGACTGCCTCCGGACAGCGTATCTTTGAAATCATAGACCAGGTGTCGCCTGTCAGCGAAAAGCCTGGTGCCTTTGATATCACTGATATAGAGGGGCAGGTTGCCTTCGAAGACGTTTCCTTCAGCTATGATTCTCACGGCACTACCCTGAAGGATGTCGATTTCATAGCGAAACCGGGGCAGATAATAGCTCTAGTGGGTGCCAGCGGCAGTGGCAAGTCGACGATTGCCAATCTCATACCTCGTTTTTATGACATCACCTCCGGACGGATAACCATTGACGGGATAGATATAAGAGATGTAACACTTGCATCTTTGCGTCGGCACGTCGGTATCGTCCATCAGGATACCTTTCTTTTTTCGGCGACTATTCGAGAAAATATCAGCTATGGGAAACCGGATGCGTCCTTAGATGCGATAAAAGCCGCCGCCAAAACAGCCAGACTTCACGATTTTATCATGAGTCTACCTGATGGATACGACACCTGGGTGGGAGAGAGAGGAATAACTCTTTCTGGAGGACAGAAACAGCGTCTGGCTATTGCTCGTACTCTCCTGCTTAATCCGCGAATCCTGATTATGGACGATTCTACATCGAGTGTAGATATGGAGACCGAATACCTGATTCAGCAGGCTCTAGCCGAACTTCCTGCCGGCCGCACTACTTTCATTATTGCCCACCGTTTGCGCTCCGTCCAGATGGCTGACCTCATCTTGGTAATGAAGGATGGTCAGATTGTTGAACAAGGAACACATCAGGAACTCCTCACCCAAAATGGTTTGTATCAACAGCTCTATAACATACAGTTCCAATACGAGGATGTAGCAAGCGGATTTATCGCCCCGATTTTAGATACGGAACCAATAACTGCGGATTTTGCTGATGGGAAAAGCCCGCTGCCTCATTTGACCGAAGTGAAACATCGAAGTACCTTGTCCCACTCCGATGAAATCGTCTTCGGCAAACCCTATGATTCAAAGGTCGTTTCCCGCATAGCCAGATATTTCGCACCACACAAGATTGCACTACCCCTGACAATTTTCGCTACTCTGCTTTATACCTTTACCCTGGTAGCTAATCCTTATCTGGTGAGTATAGCGGAAGACAGGTATATTATTACCGGTAATCTTGCCGGATTGAACATGATAGTTCTGCTCTTCCTGGGTAATGCCGTGCTTAACTGGGCGTCATTCTATACTCAAATCAGGGCAGAAGCACGCCTGGGGCAGAGCATTTTACTAAAGTTGCGTAGTCAGCTTTTCGGCCATCTGCAGAATCTTTCGGTTCGCTTCTTCGACCATAACGAAGCCGGACGCATCATGTCTCGCGTGCATAGCGACGTGGGAGAATTAGGCGATTTCCTTGATTCCGGCGCTTTCTGGGTCGCGGGAGAAGTGGTCAGTTTGATTGCCATCGTGTTTACCTTGCTGGCAATGGACTTCAAATTGGCATTACTTACTTTTTCAGTGATACCCGCACTCTTTGTTTTCCTTTTTTTCTGGCAGAGTAAGGCACGCCAATACTTCATTAATGTGAGACACGCCATCGCTGAGGTAAACGGCGCCCTGCAGGAAAACATTTCCGGGATACGGGTCATTCAAAGCTTATCAAGAGAGGAACTAAACTCTCAGCACTTCGACCAAGTTAATCTAGCTCACTTTCAAGCTAATATGAAATCGGTACTGCTGTCAGCAAGTATGATGCCGGCGGTAGAAATGCTGGTATCGATAGCGACAACTCTCATCATTATTTTCGGTGGCATAAGAGTGATGGACGGCACGCTTATGGTGGGTGCTCTCATCGCCTTTCTGCTTTACATACAGACTTTCTTTGACCCGATTAGAGCACTGGCCACGGAGTATACACAACTTCAGAGGGCTATGGCCTCGGGAGCCCGTGTCTTCGAACTTCTCGATGTGAAACCGGAGATAGCAGAGAGCCCGGAAAGTATTGGTGTTTCTCGCCTGAAAGGGGATATCAGGTTCGAGGGTGTTTCTTTTAACTATGACCCGGGGATAGAAGTATTACATGACATAGACCTGCACATCGCTCCAGGAAAGACGGGGGCTCTAGTGGGACCAACCGGCGCCGGTAAAAGCACAATGGTCAGTCTTATTGCCCGCTTCTACGATGTTACGGCAGGACGCATTCTCGTCGATGGCAATGACCTGCGTAATATCAAGCCGGTCACCTATCGACAGCAGTTGGGAATAGTATTGCAAGACCCGTTTCTCTTTTCGGCGACCGTCCGTGACAACATACGCTATGGCAACCTGGAAGCTACCGAAGATGAAATTATGACAGCCGCTAAGACCGTGGGCGCGCACGATTTCATAACTCGATTGGAAAACGGATATGATACCGAACTTCAGGAGCGGGGACAGAACCTGAGCATGGGACAGCGCCAACTGATTAGCTTTGCCCGCGCTTTGTTGGCTAACCCGGTCATTCTCCTTCTGGATGAAGCCACCGCCAATATCGATTCTTATAGCGAAAGAGTTCTCCAGGAAGGTCTAGGACAGTTGAGAAAGGGGAGAACTACTGTAGTCATTGCCCATCGGTTGTCTACTATCCGTGATGCCGACCACATCGTGGTGCTGGATAAGGGCAGTATCGTGGAAGAGGGACGGCATGAAGAGATGCTGGCTCGTGGCGGTACCTATGCCCGACTCTATCAAATGGCTTACGCTCCGGTAGCAGAGCGGGCTGGCTAAGCTAGTTACTTATATCTGGGAACCATATACTTAAGTTACATAGGAGTTTTAACAATGACACAGGAACGTAGTAAAAGATCGATACACAGACTGCAATCGATGTACCCGCTGCGGGCACTGGTAGACCAAACCTACATCTCGTCTCTGGAAGCACAAAGTAAAGGGAAACCCGTAGTCTGGAGCATGCTGGACAATGGCTACGGCAGTCCTTTTTTCAATGCAATTGGTGTAGAGAGCGTCTACCCGGAGAACTATGGCACCATGTGCGCGGCTGAGGGAGTAGCAGCCACATATCTTGAACGTGCCGAAGTCGAGGGTTTTCCCACCCATCTTTGTGGCTATGCGCGGAACTGCGTCGGGTACACTGCCAGGATGGTAGAACTCGGGAAAATACCGCCCGAAGCTCCCGCAGGTGGCATGCCCAAACCAATTTTACTAGTATCTTCTGGCTATCTCTGCGATGCCCGGTTCAAGTGGTTTCAAGCGCTTGGGCGCTACCTGGACGCGCCGGTATGGACATTGGAATTACCTAACTCCGGACAAAGAGAAGGCTTGATGCCCGGCGCCTACGAGCATGAAGTTCAATTTTTAATTCAAGAGCTGAGAGAGTTTGCCGCATTCTTAGAGCGACTGCTGGGCAAGAAGATGGACTGGGATAAATTCGACGAGGACATTAACAGCACAATGGCACTGAATAAAATCTGGTACGAGATTAACGAGCTCCGCAAAGCCCACCCCTGTCCGATGCACTCGCGCGACTTCTGGAGTAGTATGACGCCTTCCATTTTCAGGTCAGCCGACCCTGAAACGGCTGGTGAACTGTACCGTAACATGTACGATGAGGTTAAACAGAGAGTCGCCGACCATGTCTCCGGTATAAATCGTGAGGAACGGTACCGACTGACCTTCGTTGGACTGCCACCCTGGCATAGCCTCGGCTTCTTCGACCAGCTGGCGGAGCGAGGCTGGAACTTCGTCACGGAGGTAGCTTATCATCCGCCCCGACCTATAGATTTAAGCAAGGTCACTGACCCGGTCGAACGATTGGTGAGGTACCGACACCAGGGATTGGCTCATATCATTGACTATGAATTCGGGCAAGAAGAAGGCGCAAAGGTCAAAGATGAGATACTGCGCACGGGATATTCTCACAGACTCGACACGAAGCATGTCAGGGATTTTCAATGTGACGGAGCTTTTATGCACCCATTACTTACCTGCCGTGCCACGACAGCGCCCCAGAGACTCCTTGAGATTCAAGTAATGGACGAATGGAAAGTGCCTTCTCTGGTGATTGAGGGTGATATTGTAGATACCAAGCTCTTCGATCCGGTCGGCGCGATGCAGAAAGCCGAAGTGTTCGAGGGAACTATGGACCATTACAGGAAAGTGCGCAGAGAGATGGGACTCGGGTGGTAAACAACCCGTGGAGTGAAGGATAAATAACGATGGTCATTGCTGATTGATGCTGGGTCGTCTCCCGCCCGCACGATAGCCGCAGTCGGAGCAAAACCATGTGTTTTTACGAATGCTTGAACTTCTGTTTCTATCTCATGACGCATCGGTTTTGCCAGTTCGGTGCCATTCAATATTACGGGCATCCTTCAACTCTCCTTTTGGCTCGCACATTTTACAGCTTACTCGCCACGAAATCGTATATTTCATCGCATAGCGCTGATTTTCCGCGGAGTAAGTCATTCAGTTTTTTCCGGCTCTCACTGACAAACTTTTCATCTTTTATCCAGCCGAGATTGACGAGAACATTTAGAGCTGCACTTCTAAGGCCTGCCTCGGCCAACAATATCCCCACCCCAACATCGCTTATCACGTTAGCATTGCCTTTTTCCGCCGCCGAGCGGCACAATTCCATTACCGATACGCAGGCTTCCGCGACGCGTAGCGGCACATCAGTGGCTGCTTTGAGAGCCTTGTCCATGGACTTGGTGCGGATATTTTTCTGTTCTTTGGTGTCGCGGGGCATCTTCATCGTCTGCGACAGCTCGGTGTAGACCGCGATATCTTCTTCAACTAGTTCGGTGAGTTTTCTACGCAGGGTCTCAGAGTTCTGGAGCATTACAGCGATTTCATCCTGGACATCAGCGTATTTCTCTTTCCCAACGGTTAGATTACTAACCATACTTATTAAGGCAGCGCCAAGAGTTCCAGATAGGGCAGCTACGCTACCACCGCCTGGAGTCGGTGCGGAACTCGCCAATTGATCCAAAAATGAAGCTATTGGTTTTTCTGTCAGTTTTTCAGACATAACAATCTCCTCAGGTAATTCTTTTTATCCTTGGTCATCTTAATAATGGTTCTATTAATTGTAATTTTCCGTTTGGTAATCTAAATCTAATAATATCTTGAGAGTTTGTCAACACACGCTCGCGTGCTTATGACGATTATATATACCGCCAACCTGTTGCACAATCTCAGTAATTTTTCTCCCGCTTATTAACTGTTAAATCTATAAGTTGAACACTAATTCAAATGTCTTGGTTCTGTCTACCGTACAGTACCGCCCACGTTGCTGGATTCGAACCGAACCGGCTATGGTATACTAAAAGAAAGGCAAAAAGTTCTATCTATTGTCCAACTTGCTCTCTAGTGGATTGGATTTGAACCCTTAAAAAGTGAGCATGAAACTCATGGAAAAAGTTCTACCTTCTATACACGGCGGTTCAGATTCATAAGCGTTATTTCTCTCAACTTTTCATATACAGTCTTGTTCTGAATTTTCAGCAAAACTTAAAGCCGGTCGTTATATCAAAGCCTGATACACCAACCGCTGCATGTCCTGAACGTAATCACCAGTGGGAATCATTCCCCTCCCCATTAGCTGTGTAAAACAGATAACAAAGAAATCTTCTTTCGGGTCGGCGAAATACCTAGTGCCCGCTGCTCCACCCCATCCATATGAGCCTATGGAACGAAGCAGTGGATTTCCCTTTGATTCTACCCGCACCTCGACTCCCATGCCAAAGCCATAGCCGTTCCCCAACATCGGGATCAGGATGTCACCGGTATGGTTGCTGGTCATCAACTCAACAGTCTTACGCCCCAGAACACGCACACCATCCATCTCGCCGCCATTGAGAAGCATCTGAGCAAACCGCGCATAGTCTGATACTGTTGAAAGCACACCGCCACGGTCGCCGCCAGCTTCGAACCAGGTCTTCGGACCCTTTACCTTTTCGCTCGTCTCCGGGCGGTCAACCACGACAAGCTTCCACTTATCTCCTTCGCGCTCTAAACGGTAAGAGGTGGTGAAACGGTCAAGCTGACTTTCAGGCAGGTAAAACGATGAGTCTTTCATCTGCAACGGCTTGAATATTCTTTCCTTATAGAATTCGTCCAGTGTCATTCCCGACACAATCTCTATCACCATGCCGACGACTGGATAACCGACTTGATACTGCCATTCGGTGCCCGGATTGGCAGAGAGTGGTAAGATACCGTGATTCTCCACCATCTCCCTTACGGACTTCGCTCGTTTCTCTTTTGGACCCGAAATCATTCTAGCTTTAATGAGAACGTCATTGTATCTAGCCATCATCTGTATAGGAAGACGGCTTACCATAGCGAGTCCGGTGGTATTGCGTAGACAGTCCCGTACCGTAATCTCACGGCGCGCCGGAATGGCTTGTGGCATCATGGCTTGAGACGGCTCTATGATTACCCCTGCCGCAACAGGACTTAATGTGGGATTTTTAAAGGTCGGTATGAATTTGGAGATTGGGTCGTCAAGATTCAGTAGACCATCCTCATAGAGTATCATGGTAGCGACGCCAGCAATCGGCTTGGAATTAGACCACAATCGAAAGAAGGCATCTTTGCGCACGGGTCGCTTACTCTCTACATCCATATATCCCTGGGCTTCAAAGTGGACAATCTTGCCGTGACGAGCAACCAGAGTTATCATACAGGGCACTTCACAATTATCTATATATTTCTGCATAGCGGGACGGATGCGGGCTAACCTCTCAGACGAAAAGCCTACCTCTTCAGGTTCGGCTACCGGCAGGGGCCAAACACTCTTTGACTTGCTGGAACTCATTTTTCCATCACTCCTAATTCTTTTGTACTTTACAATAGCGCAACAAAACACCAGAGTCAAAATTCCATGCTGGCGGATTTTTCCATGAAGTAATATGCAGATACCGGTTATTTCTCATTGATTATCGTACTTTCTGCTCTTACCCGTGCCCGTACTATTTTAGATTGATATTTAACTCCTCCCTGAGGTTCCGGGCAATCCTTTCATCCATCACCGCATAGAGGTCGAACTCTTCACCCTTCAGACGGATAATGATGTGAGGGGTATCCATCGGGGGCAAGGTCAGTCCCTGCACGGTCGGTCGGGTCGAACCGTACCCTCTCGTCACCGCGGTTTGCAAGACTTTCATCTGTTTCGGTTTTTTTAAGCCTGCCATAACTGTCCTCCTTTCGCTAGATAACTCCATAATGATGCGCGCCAATTCTATTTACGGAGATAGAGCCGCTTAAATGTGAAAGCGTCTCCTTGTTATCTTACCGCAATCTACCTTTTATGTCTCCCTTCTGCGCCAGAGAATAAAGATGAAAATGATGATACCTCCGAAGACCATACCTGCAGCCACAGACATACCCAGCAGTCGCCAGTTGAATGGCTCTACTACTGATGAATGTGGCTCTGGCTCAAGTTGTTGACTCGGCACAGACGCCGGCTGATTCTCAGGTTGTGATGCTGGTGGGGTCGACTCTGAAGTCGGTGGTGATTCAGGGGTTGATGGCGTCGGGCTGGACACCGGTGGCGATGATAGTGCCTTCACTAAGAACGAGCCTGTCAGCCCATTGACATCGATGTTATAAGTAGCAGGATTATCTTTAATCACCGTAAAGTTCACAATTTTGCTGGCACCGACACTAATAGTCACGCTTTTTCTGATTTCCTCAACGCCATTGACTTTTAGAATCAGAGTGAGCGTGCCTGCTCTTCCTCCGGTATTAGTCGCTTTGACTGTGATAGTTACAGGTTCTCCGGTCTTGACTGAGGTCGCGTTTATCGAGAGAGATGAAACGTTAAAACTGGCTGGTGGCGACATATCAACCATCGCGGCAAACGTGGTGAAATGCTCCACCGACCCGGTGATCGTGTTCGCCGTCTCATCAACCTTGCAGTCTTTTAGAGACACCCATTTGTTGTTAGCCACATCCCGCCAGGTGATGACCATATCTTTTTCCTGAGCGCCTTGAGGTAGAGAAGTCTCGTCATATGAGAAAATCATCCTGATGGCTGGGCTAAAATTTGCTCCTTCAGGCTCGAGGTTGTAAGCCCGCCCAACGATTTGGAAATTCTCCGACATTTCCGGTTCCTTACCTTTTTCGATAGCTTTTATGATGACACTGCTGCCCAAGCCACCTGGTATTGTAAAACGGGTGCCCTTGGGGAAAAGCAACCTTACCACCTTATCCACCGAGAGCGCTTCAGCGTCTTCCATAAATACGCCATTTTCATCCATAAACCTGGTTAAATTGGTTGCCGGATTTGGACCTGTGGAACCTCCGCCACCCCCTCCCAATACTGAGGGTTGATAAGTTACCGTGCCCATCACCTGTGATGGTGGCAGGTACCCGGTGACAGGAATCCAGATACCCAGCACCTTTACTTTAGCCGTAATAATATACCCAGTCACATTATATGTGCCAGCCTGACTACCCACAGGAAAAGAGAGCGGCACCTGCACACTCGCTGAGGCAGTCTCTCCCGCTTTGCTGGGAAAATCGGCATAGGAAATTGTATAGTTTGGATTCAAGACCACTTCATTACCGCCCAGACTAGCCACCACTTTGGACTCCATGTACGCTTCAGTAGCATCAAGCGGTAGGTCCTGTTTACAAGCCGCTTGTCCACTCACTGTAACATAGAAATTTTCACTACCTATGACAGTGGTCTTACTGAAGGTAAAATTATAAGTATAGACAAAATAATCATCAATACTCAGCGCCTGTGTTTTCTGTGCTGGAATAACAAGTAAGGAGATAGTGAGCAAACACATCAAAATGAAAAATGTAAGAATTCGCCTCGACCACATATGTCTTCGTATCTCCTCGCCACCAAGCTCAAGAAAGAGAAATTCTACTAGCCGGATTTCCGGGGTTTCTTACCTGTAAGAGTTTCTTTAACTATCTCTTCTGCCGCAGAGTACGGGTCTATCTGTCGCATCACCAGAGCGGCGGCAAGTTTTTGAAAACGTCCATTATCCAGAATCTCGCTGACATGGAGTCGGAGAGAGTGCTCAATTGCCTCCGAAAGTTCCAGTCTGGCTCTTTCCTTCCGACGATGCTCAATTTTCCCACTGGAAATCAGGTGACGTTTATGCGCTGTAATCGCCTTAACTATTTCTTCAAGACCCTTTCCGTTGACTGCCTGTGCAAGAATGATCGGGGTTTTCCAATCACCCTCGACTTGTGGTACCATGTCGAGCATTTGTTCCATCTGGAGTTTCAGATTCTCCGCGCCTTCCTTATCCGCTTTGTTGATAACAAAGATGTCTGCCGCTTCCAGTATGCCTGCTTTCATCATCTGAATTTCGTCACCCATACCCGGACTGAGCACAACCAGCGTGGTATCCGCCACCCGGCTAATATCCACTTCTCCCTGCCCTGACCCCACCGCTTCCACCAGAATAATGTCCTTGCCCATGGCATCCAGTACATGAATGATACTCAATGCCGCCCGCGCCAGGCCGCCAGCCCACCCACGGCTGGCAAGACTGCGGATGAATACTCCTTTGTCCGTAGCGTGTTTCCCCATCCTGATACGGTCGCCGAGAAGCGCCCCACCGGTAAAGGGACTGGTAGGGTCGACTGCCACCACGCCGATTTTTAGCTTGCGTTTGCGGAAGCTGGTGATGAGGACATCCACCAGAGTGCTTTTACCCACGCCGGGAGCGCCGGTGATTCCAATGATATACGCTTTACCGGTATGCGTGTAAAGATTCCGCAATTCCTCTATTGCTTCCGGCAGGTCATCTTCGATGCCGCGCATTAACCGCGCCCCGGCACGGACATCACCAGCGAGGATTTTATTAGTTAAATCTCTTTCCATAGAAATCCTGAGTTCTAAGTCCTTAATTGAAGAAAATTATGGGCTTTTATTAATATTTCTTTTTGATCGTCAAATGTTAGTTTAGCCAGAGCTTGTTTATACGGTGACCATATATAGCCAACGTGTTCAGGAGAAATCTTGACATTCTTATTCCGTGACTCTGCAAGAAAAAAGGTGACCATTTTCGACCTTAATTGCCCACCCAACTGGTAAGAGTATTGAATCTGCTCCTTGAATCCGTTTACAAATTCAATATCACTCAAACCTGTTTCCTCTTCAACTTCTCTTTTGGCAGTTTCCAGTTCATTTTCACCTTTTTCAATATGCCCTTTTGTCAAATCCCAAAAAGGTTCTACAGATTCTGTCGAATACCTTAAAAGCAGATATGATATTTGACCATTTTCCTTTCTGAAGATAATAGCACCCGCTGACCGTTCAATAGCCATGTTCCGTTATTCCACAAAAACTGGTTAGAGACCACTCGCTCTGAAGATGACTTACAGAGGCTTCACGTTCTTTTTTACCCATTTCACAATCTCCTGGATGGGTACACCGGGGAGGAAGACCTCTTTTACCCCCAGCTTCTTTAATGTAGGAATATCCTCGGCGGGGATGATTCCTCCGGCAATGACCGTCATATCTCCACAACCCCTCTCTTTCAGTTGCTTGACCACCTCAGAAAAAAGGTGCAGGTGTGCCCCGGAGAGACAGCTCAAGCCCACCAGGTCGACATCTTCCTGAACTGCCGCATTGACAATCTGTTCCGGTGTCTGGTGTAAGCCCGTGTAAATCACTTCAAAGCCAGCATCACGAAATCCACGAGCGATGATTTTCACACCACGGTCATGACCATCCAGACCTGGTTTACCCAGTAACACTCTCAGTTTTCTTTCTTTTGCCATTTACGTCCTTCAGTTTAGAAATAGCCGGGGTCGTGGTATTCCCCGAAGACCTCACGGTAAATATCACAGATTTCCTGTTCTGTAGCGAATTCTTTAACTGCCTCAATCACATAAGGCATCACGTTCTCATCGCTCCGACAGGCAGTGTGGAGAGCCTTCAATGCTTGTGCCACTCTACGATTGCTCCGTGTCCGCTTGATTCGATGAAGACGCTTGATTTGCTCTTCCTGTACCTTTTCATCAATCTTGAGCACTGTAATGGGCGCTTCATCATCAGCCACATATTTATTCAATCCAATGACCGTTCGCTCCCCACTGTCCACCCGCTTCTGGTATTCGTAAGCGGCATTACTGATTTCCATCTGCGGGTAGCCCCGGTCAATTGCTGCCAGCATCCCACCCATTTTGTCTATCTTTTCGATGTATTCCCACGCCTTTTCTTCAACTTCGTTTGTGAGAGCTTCTACAAAATAAGAACCGGCAAGCGGGTCGATGGTATTGATAACACCCGTCTCATCTGCAATCACCTGTTGGGTACGTAATGCGATGTTGACGGCGAAATCAGAGGGGAGCGCCAATACTTCATCAAGAGAATTGGTATGTAATGATTGCGTCCCACCAAGCACCGCCGCCAGTGCCTCCATAGTCGTGCGGATAACATTGTTGTACGGTTGCTGTGCGGTGAGGGAACAGCCTGCCGTCTGGGTATGAAAACGCATCCACAAGGAACGCGGATTTTTCGCCTTGAAACGTTCTTTCATAATTTTCGCCCACATACGCCGTGCGGCACGGAACTTGGCGATTTCCTCAAAAAAATCCATTTGGGAATTAAAGAAGAATGACAGGCGCGGCGCGAAAGCATCCACATCCATTTTCTTGCGCTTAATTACATCCTGCACATAGGCAATGCCGTCGGCGAGAGTGAATGCCAGTTCCTGCACTGCCGTCGAGCCGGCTTCGCGGATGTGGTAGCCGCTGATGCTGATGGTATTCCAGCGTGGCACACTCTTCGTCCCGAACTCAACCGTATCACTGATAAGCCGGATGGAAGGCTCCGGCGGACACATAAAGGTCTTCTGGGCAATGAACTCCTTAAGCATATCGTTCTGAATGGTGCCCCCGACTTTGTCCCATGGCACCCCCTGCTTCTCGGCAGCAACCAGATACATCGCCCACAATACGGACGCCGGTGGGTTGATGGTCATAGATGTCGTGACCTTATCCAGCGGGATGCCATGCGTCAGAACTTCAAAGTCAGCCAGAGTGTCGATAGCAACACCGCACTTACCAATTTCGGCAAAAGCCCGTGGGGAATCGCTATCGTAACCCATCAGAGTAGGAAAATCGAAGGCGGTGCTCAAGCCGGTTTCGCCATCTTTCAAGAGTGTATGCCACCGTTTGTTCGTATCACGCGCTGTACCGAAACCGGAGAACATACGGAGGGTCCATACTCTTCCCCTGTAGCCTGTTGGTTGACAGCCGCGCGTGAAAGGATAAGCACCAGGGAAACCAATATCGCGGGCATAATCTATATCCTTAATATCTTCAGGCGTGTAGAGGGGTTTGATATCAAGATTGGAAACGGTAACAAAACGTTTTTCAGGTGGTTGTGTATTGGATTTCTGGACATCTCCCAGCCACTTCTTTCTGCCCCGCCGCGATTTTTCGATTGTCTGGTCGTCAAACATATAAAGCCTATATGGAAGATTTAGTAAATAAAGCAAGAGCGATGATATGGATTGATTCTACCATGAATAGGTAATGGAAGGAAATGATACAATGCGCAATATCGGAGGTCTAAAACCGGTCGCACGATTCCACATGAATTCTGGAAATTCGTATCTTTAGAGTTTCGCAATTCGGATTTCGAATTTAATCTTTGTGTGCTTCTGCGACATGTTTCTGCCAGCATTTTTCATGGACGTAGACACCACAACTGGCACATTTGAGGATATGGGCGCGCACTTCTTTTTTACATACCGGGCAGTTCACAGGCAACCTCCTACTTTTCCCCTATTAATTTCTTGGTCGATTCTCCGGTGATGGGTCTGACAGCGGTATTTCTTATTTCACACAGTTGTCGCGCCTGGTTTGGGAGTGCTACCTTCCGCCTTCTTGGTTCCAGATTTCTCCTCTGTTGTTGCTGCCGTGGCAATCGTACCACCACCCTTGCGGTGGTCGGTCACATAAAAACCGGAACCCTTGAAAATGACCGGCACGGCAGAAAAGAGACGGCGGGCTTCGCCATGGCAACGCGGACAATCTGCGCTTCCGTCATCATTAAAACTGCGTTTTTGTTCAAATTTGTGGTGACATTTCACACACTCGAAATCGTAGGTTGGCATTATGCGTCCTCCTCCTCACGTAAGGACTCTATAAATGTCTGAAAGCATAGTATGTCTTCAGGAGAGCCCTGCAACTCTCCGTCTTCACTAACAATTAGATTCCAATAACGACTCAAGCCCTGACGGCACTCTTTACGGCCACGACTTGCCTGCCACTGGCGACAGCAAAATGGTTTGACTTCGTGAATACGGCATAATCCAAAAATACTATCGGATTGCTGGTCTAGAAAGGGGCACTTACTCCCTATATTGCGAATGACGATTGTTTCAGAACCTGGCCAGCGAGGGTCAAGATAGTAATCTACGAATGCATCCAAGGTAATCCCAATTTTTTCAGCAATTATTTGGGCTTCAGCCAAGCTCATAAATATTTGATATCTAGAACAACAAATGCCACAACGAAAACAGGGGAACGCAGGTTCCCCCTTTTCCTCATTTCTCTCTTTTTCTTTGCCCCGGACTATCATTCCGGTCTTCTTCGCCATAATAAGGCCACTTTAGACTATTTTACCACTGCTTCGTCTCTGTGGTCTTACACCACCGCACACAACGGAGCGGAGCAAGCACGATGCTCGCTAAAGAATTAACAGACAACAGTCTGAGTGAATTCTCAGTCTGCTACTCAGTCTATAGTACGCGCCGCTGCCCCGGTTCGGTCATAATATCCAGGTCTCTGGTATAACTACACTGAAGACATTCCATATACCAGCCATTGTAGTCTTTATCTAGGAATACATTGCCACCACAACGGGGACATCGTCTCTGCCCTGACGCGCCTTTCATTTATCACCTCAAGGGGCTGAAAACAACCCTCTTAAAAAATAAGGATACACCATTTTAGCTTCAAATTCAAGGGGTTTTCGGAAAATATTTTATGGAAAGTACAAAAGTACCACATATAGCCGACAGCAGGCAGCTACTAGCTCTCAGCAAGAATGAAATCCTTGACAGAATATCTGTGACACATCAAAATGAACAGATAATGAAACCGTATCTGGTGCTAACATTTGGAGTGGTGTCGGTAGCTTTTGCGGCGATTTTCATCCGGCTGGCAGAGGCTCACCCGCTGGTGATTGCCACCTATCGTCTTTCACTGGCGTCTCTGGTGCTGGCGCCAATTGCATGGTTCCGAGCACGGGCTGAGTTGCGAAAATTGAGCCGACGACAGCTTTTGTTTTCGGTGGCTTCCGGCGCTTTTCTGGCATTACACTTTGCGCTATGGATAGCTTCCCTGAGCTACACCACGGTAACCAGCTCTGTAGTATTAGTTACCGCCAGCCCAATCTTTGTCGCTGTGGCTTCCTACCTGCTCTTCCGTGAAAAAATCACCAGACGCATAATATGTGGCATTGTTGTTAGCATCATCGGCGCTATCATTATCGGTTTCAATAACTGGCAGTTAGGAGGGACATCGCTTCACGGGAGTATCCTGTCGCTATTGGGAGCCATGGCAATAGCCGGCTATTTGCTTATCGGACGTAGGCTGAGACAGAATATGGGCTTGCTGAGCTACGTTTTCTTAACGTACACCTCGGCGGCGGTCTTTCTGCTGATCACCACATTTATAAAGGGTGCAAGTCTTGCAGGCTATTCGGGAAATACTTATCTAATGTTTATTCTGCTGGCATTGATACCACAATTGTTAGGGCACTCCGCGCTCAACTGGTCACTACGCTATGTCCCGGCGACCATGGTAACGATTGCCGTTCTCGGAGAGCCGGTGGGAGCAACGATACTGGCTTTCTTTATTCTGAAAGAAGTGCCTGCAGTTATTGAGTTAGTCGGAGGCGTCCTTATTCTTGCCGGTATTGCCATTGCGTTCAGCAAGAACGCAGCTGATAGCCAATAGCTGATAGCTGTCTGCTATTTTAAAATTTAATCACGAACTTCCCGTTCTTGTAGAAAAGGGTGTCATCCACCCTGATTTCGCCACCATCCCGCAGATCGCAGACCATATCCCAATGTATGGCGGACTCATTCTTACTGCCCGTCTCCGGGTAACCCGCACCGAGTGCCATGTGGAACGAGCCTCCGATTTTCTCATCGAACAGGATTTCGCGGGTAAATTTGGTAATTCCTTCATTCGTGCCGATGGCAAATTCCCCCACTCTCTTTGAGCCTGCATCCGTAGCGAGTGTTTTCACTAGAAAGTCCTGATTTTTATCTGCCGTCGCTTTGACTACTTTTCCCTTCTCGAACCAGAGCCGCACGCCGGTGACTTCCCGCCCGTTATAGATTGCCGGGTAAGGAAAAAACACGTGTCCTTCAACGCTGTTCTCAACCGGTCCCGTAAAGACCTCGCCATCAGGGATATTTTTCTTACCGTCACAGCTCTCAAAAACACGTCCGGCAATACTCAAGCGAAGGTCGGTTTCCTTACCGATGATATGCACCTGTTTTTTCCCCTTGAGCCACTTCACAATCTTTGTCTGATAGGCGGCAACCTTCCGCCAGTAGCCAATAGGGTCGTTCATGTCCGGCATACAAGCGCCGTATAAAAAATTCTCATATTCTGTCAGGCTCATTTCAGCATCTTGAGCATAGGCATTAGTGGGGTAAGGCGCCAGCACCCAGCGGAGCTCGCCAGCGGCAGAGCGTTGCATCATGATTTTCATCAACTCACCGCGTGCTTGCGACCGTACTACCATTTTCACAGGGTCGACGCCACTTAACTCTCTGGTATTATTCTCTGCCATGACATAAATCCGGCAGTCGTAGGTGGACATTGCCAGTCTTAATGGCTCAGGTATGTGTTTCAGTTGCTCATCATTTCCGTAGCGGAATAGTAATTCGCCCTCACCAGGTAGTGTCGTGAACATAGTTGGGTGACCGCCTGCCTGTAACACCTTCTGGTACACAGCTTTTATCAGCGGCTCGCCTGCAGTGCTTCCCTGAATCATTACTTTATCGCCGGGTTTCACCTCAACGGAGTAGTTGACCAATAAATCAGCCAGTTTTTCAGTTCTCGGGTCTGCCATTATCTTTCTCCTTTATTCCAGCCGAAACAACCGGCGCGCGTTCCTGTACATCCATTTCTCTTTGACCGAATCCTTGAGCGGCAGGGCAAGCATTTCATCCACAACCTGCTTGATAGGCATGGAGAATGTGAACCAGCTCGAAGCGAAAACAACCCTATCCTGGAGAAGGGTATTACCAAATTGCATCAACATCTCCCAGCCCGAACCCGGAGTAGCTAGGTATTTGGGGCGGTGTCCAGCCGTGGAGATATAAAGGTTCTGGTGACGTCGTGCCAGCCCGATTAGTTCCGGCACCCAGGGCCAGCCACCCAACCCAGCCACAATGCGCATCTCCGGGAAGTCCATCGCCACATCATCAACAAAAATGGGTCTACCGATGTCCATCGGAAGGTCAGTGCGATATGTCATTGTGGTATAGATAAAGACAGGAATATCGAGCTCTACCGCTTTGGCATAGAGTGGATAAAATCGGCGGTCGTTGGCACGGATACCATAGCGGAAGGGACTGGCATAGAAGCATTTGATACCGAGCTCTTTGACCGAGCGCTCCAGTTCACGTACCGCCTTCATGCCGTCGAGAGGGTTAATATTAGCCGTGCCGATGAAACGTTTGGGAAACTGTTTTACCACAGCGGCAGTTTTATCCGAATCACCATTATCAATAGCCCCCCACTCTATTCCCGCTCCATCCATCTCTTTAACAAACTGCTTAATGGTGACTACAGCCTTTTTCGCGCGTGCAGTTAAAACACGGTCGAGCTCTGCAGGCGTCATTTCGGCTTTCATACGCTGGATTTCCTCTGGCGTAAAATCAAGGGCGCGTGCCCGTTGTTTGCCGAAAATATTGCCGTAGTTTGCCATTCCCTTTTCCCCTGAGTGAAAGAGATAATCCTTGAGCCGCTCTACCAGTTGCTCTGCAGTCGGTGGTAGGTCAAGTTCGAGGTCAATTACCTTCATAGGGGGCACCTCCTGGTGCTATTTGGAAATATGCAACCGTAATTATAGCAGAAATGCCAATTGGCTTTCCGCCATGGTAGGCTGTGGTTGCAAAATCTACACTGATTCGTGTAGAATCATACCATGAGTGGCGAGAGGAAAACCGTCCGGCGCCAGTGGAATGGAGAGAAAATCCGTGCGCTCCGCGACCACATGAAAATGACCCAGCGTGAAATGGCGGATGAACTCGGCACCCGCCAGCAGACTATCAGCGAATGGGAAAAGGACATGTATAAACCACGCGGGGCATCTGCGACTCTCCTGAACATTGTCGCCGAGCGCGCTCGTTTCAAATACAAGGCTTAACGATAAAAAGGTAATAGCTCAAGCCCATTTCTATACCTGCAGGTCTGGAAAAGAGCCATTCCGGAAAGAATTGTGAGCAACCATGAACGTCGGTGTCTGCAAAATCAATATCCGCATCCCGGAAAACCAGTCGCTTAAAGGTAAAAGACATGTTCTCCAGTCCATCATCACCCGTGTACGCGATAAGTTCAATGTCGCTATCGCCGAGGTGGAAAACGGCGACAAATGGCAGATTGCTACGCTCGGTATCTCCTACGTCAGCAACAATGGTCGGCATGTCAATGAGGTCATCTCCAAAATCATCGATTTTATTGTAACCAGCCGTTTTGATGTCGAAGTCCTGGACTATGAAATAGAACTGGTCTCGGTGTTTTAATTCCTCACCATTCTTCAATCGTCATTCTGAGTGCAACGAATGAATCTAGGAGAGGGGTGCCATCAAACTGAATAATCCCCTCCCTCCCGATACCCTTCATTTTACTCAGGGTGACAAATACAGGAAAATTCAAAGGAACATGGATACTACAAACTTCTTGGACTATCTTAAAAGTAAACCCTTTTACCGCGACCAGATTGCGCACGTAGAGCATATTCAGCCTCGCGCCGCTCACACTGGTGAACTAGAGCAACCGCTGAGTCATGAGCTGGAACAGTGTCTCGCTAGCCGGCATTTCCTTCCGCTCTATATCCATCAGGCAGAGGCAGTGAACCATGTGCTTCACGGCAAGAACGTAATGGTGGTTACTTCCAGTGCTAGCGGTAAAACACTTTGTTACAACATTCCAGTGATGCAATCACTACTATTAGATAAAGGTGGACGGGCGCTTTACCTTTTCCCAACCAAAGCTCTTGCCCAGGACCAGCTGCGCACCCTGCGGGAAGACTTCTGCCCCGACCTTTTCACCTACGTTGATTTCGCCACTTTTGACGGTGATACGCCACAGCCGGAGCGAGCGGAAATCCGCAAGAGTGCACGCATCGTGCTCAGTAATCCGGATATGCTGCATGTTGGCATTCTCCCAAATTACCAGCAGTGGTCGCGCTTCTTCCGCAGTCTCAAATTCGTGGTCGTGGACGAAGCTCATGTCTATCGGGGCGTGTTCGGCTCACACCTTGCCGGGGTTTTACGCCGCCTGCGCCGCGTCTGCCATCTATACGGTTCAAATCCGCAGTTCATTCTCGCCTCGGCGACCATTACCAATCCAGACGAGCTGGCATTTGCCCTCACCGGTTTACCCTTTGAAGTCGTCAATAACGATGGTGCACCACACGGTGGTCGTGACTTTGTTTTCTGGAATCCGCCCGTAGAAGATAAACTGAAGGGCACCCGCCGCAGCGCCAATAGCGAAGCCACCAACATCTTCACCGAATTGCTCTTGCAGGAAACACGCACATTGACATTTGTGCGCACACGCCGACTGACGGAACTCATCTACAACTACACACGTAACAATCTGCGTCAGGCAAAGGCATCTCTGGCGAGACGAATAAAACCATACCGCGCGGGGTATCTTGCTGAAGACCGTCGGAAAATCGAGCGGCAACTCTTTAACGGTGAACTACTGGGCGTGGTTGCCACCAATGCTCTTGAACTGGGAATCGACATCGGCGACCTCGATGCCACCATCCTTACAGGCTATCCGGGTAGTATCTCCAGCACCTGGCAACAGGCAGGACGGAGTGGGCGGGGTAAAGGTAAAGCCCTAAGTTTCCTTATCGGGCTGGACAATCCGCTCGACCAGTATTTTATGCGTCACCCCGATTTCTTTTTCCACCGTGCTTATGAGAACGCTCTGGTAAATCCGGACAATCCCTATATCCTGCGCGCTCATCTGCTCTGCGCCGCGTGGGAACAATCGCTGGGTAAGGAAGATGAAAAGTACTTCGGCACGGCAATGAATATGGAAATCGCTGAACTGGTGGCAAGGGGTTTACTGAAAGAGCGCCGGGGCAGGTGGTATCTTTCCCCCAGCATCGCCTATCCCGCTCAGAGCGTGAACATCCGTTCCACATCCGGGGAAAACTATGCCCTTATCGATACCTCAACCGGTTCCCTGCTGGAAACTATCGAAGCTAACATTGCTTTCTGGCAGATACATACCGGCGCCATCTACCTACATCAAGGCGAGTCCTATCTCATCACCCAACTCGACCTGCTGACACACACCGCTTATGCTGTCCCCACGAATGTCAACTACTATACAGTGACGAAGGAACTCGAAGATTTACGCATCTTGAAAGTCCTGCACAGTAAAAGTGTAGGACGGGTGAAAGTTTATCTGGGAGAAGTCGAAGTCAGCAACCATACCATTGGTTACAAGAAAATGGCACAATTGACCGACGAAGTAATCGGGGAGGAAATCCTTGAACTGCCGCCGCAAAACTTCCCTACCATAGCACTCTGGTTCGATTTACCACAGAGTACCATCAACCGTATCGGTAAAGAACAACTGGACTTTGCCGGCGGTCTGCACGCCACCGAACACGCCGCGATTGGTATACTGCCTTTGTTCGCCATCTGCGACCGCAATGATATCGGCGGCGTATCAACACCTCTCCACCCCGATACCGGCAAGCCTCAGGTATTTATCTATGATGGGCATCCGGGTGGAGTCGGAATCGCGGAAAAAGGCTACGAAATGATAGAGGAACTATGGCGCGCTACGCTGGATACCGTCCGCAGTTGTCCCTGCCAGGATGGTTGTCCCAGTTGTATTCAATCGCCCAAGTGCGGGAACAATAACAAACCGCTGGATAAAAAGGCAGCGCAATGGCTGCTGGAAAGCCTGGTTTCTGGTAGATAATACCTGATAATTACGCCTTCAGTATCTTTCTATGCTTGCTCTATTAGTAATCTCCATCTCTGAGGTATTCCAGTGACCAATTCCCAGAATTTTTGACCACGATTCGATTACACTATCGACATCTCGGACAACAATGCCTATTTGGTCGATTGACTAAATCTTTATACCAGTTGATTCTTGCTTTTCCATACCTGCCCTTCTGTTGATAGTAACCAATATTTTGAATACAAAATGCCAGCAATGCTAATCCGTATTATTCAGTCCATCATCAGATTAATAGTAGAAATTGATTACTTATCGCCGTTAATATCAAAACATTAGCTCTCTTCTTCAACGTGGTGGCGACCAAATTGGTGCCAAATCATCTACTGTGTTGTTTGTAAGACGGATCTGGTTGCTGCCGGCGGCATTCATAACATAAATTTCATCATTGCCATCGCGGCTTGACACAAAGGCAATCTTTGTGCCATCCGGCGACCAGGCTAGTTCCACCCAGGCTGGTACCAAGCCAATCATCATCATCACGTTGTCAGCAAGACGGGTCTGGTTGCTGCCGTCGGCATTTATAACATAAATGTCACAGTTGCCATCGACGCGATATGGCACGAAGGCAATCTTTGTTCCATCCGGCGACAAGGCTGTTACATATTCAAACATCACGTTGTTAGTAATACGGGTCTGGTTGCTGCCGTCGGCATTCATAACATAAATTTCACGGTTGCCATCCCGGCTTGATGTGAATACAATCTTAGCATTTGTAGCTCCACTGCAAGCAGTCAGTATGGTTGTTATCACTAATGTAGTTAGCAACAATAGGATATATCTAATTTTTTGCATTAGATAACTCACTTTTTAAACCTTCTTTCATCACTGATAGCTCTAACCCTGAATATAGAACACGTTGTTTTACGCCTTCAGTATCTCCTTATGCCTTAACACCCTCTCCAGTGACTGCTGCATCTTCATTTCGCGGAACTCTTTGATACAGAAGTCCAGATTCTCAAACCGCTAAAATTGCACCTTGAGTATAATTACGTCGTATACGATTGTCAAACGTGAATAAATCGTCTGCCTAATCCGTCTCATCATCCGGAGCGTGATAGAGCTCTTCTAACCAGCACCATATATCACCACCGGGTTTCAGACATCTTTGAGCTAGTTCCTTTACCGCAACAATGTCCCAGACCGGCAGGAAGGTATCTGGCCAGATATCTACACAGATAAAGTCATACCGCTTTTCTGTGGACGTGAGATAATGGCAGATATCATCGTGGATTATCCTCATCTTTTCAGTCGCAACCTGATGAAAAACGAGGTCAATGACCTCCTGATTCAATTCGACAATATCAATACTAGCCACTTTATCCTTTATCAAGGTGGGAAGTAGACCAATACCGAGTCCACCGATGAGTACATCACCTCTCGCACCCTCGACCGCTCCCAGAGATGATTCCACCTCAAACGGATTGTCTGTCATCCAGGTATTTCCATTTTCGGTAAGCTTAACGACGGGATAATCGAAGTTACAACTTATCTGGTCCATCTTTCCCCTACGTCTATCATATCCATCGACAACAGTCCCCTTAAATAGAGTCGCTTTCTCAATAGCAAACTTACCCACCTGCCCCTGCTTAAGAAGCTTCGACATGGTAAAAGGGTATGTGTCGAAGGAGACATCTCTATCTGCAGAAGCCCACGATACTGTTCTTACCGGGACATCATCCCGCTCTGGTTCTCCGCCTAAATTCACGCCATCTGAACTCGTCATCTACTCACTCCCGAGGTATCCATTTCTAACGTTAACTACAATATCACTGACATTCAATATATCATCCTGCCAAACTAAATGAAAGTCAGAATCGTTATTCTAGCTTCATTCTACGTCCTCACCGAATTTCTGAAATCGGTGACAAGACAACGCAGGTAGTTTTAATGTAAAGTAGAAATACGAGACATATAGGGGTGGAGGTTCTATAATGCAGTTTCCAGTAGACCCGGTTGCATTTCAAATCGGCTTATTTACTCTGAGGTGGTACGGACTTTTCCTGGCGCTGGCAGTGGTCTGGCTGATTTTCTGGATGTGGTGGCAGATACGCAAAGGCGCTAAAATCACCCTGGATACCATGCTCACTCTGGCATTGGTTGGTATCCCATCAGGCGTGATTTTTGCCCGACTCTTACATGTAGTGGATAATATTGTGGTCGCAAAAACGTCTAACGACCCAAATGTATTAGCAAAGGTCTTTGATTACACACAGGACTGGCCGCGGATAATTGGTGGAGAAGGGCTGACCGCCTGGGGCGCGGTACTCGGTGCTTCGCTCGGGTGCTGGATATACTGCAAAATCGCCAAGGTTAAAATCGGCTATGTTTTCGACCTGGTTGCGCCGGCAATCATCATGGCACAGGCAATCGGCAGAATTGGTTGTCTGCTTAACGGCTGTTGCTATGGCATGGCAACGACTTTACCGTGGGGACTGGAATATACCAATCCGCAAAGTCTTGGGATTAACGCGGGTGTTACACACCCCACCGTTGTCTATGAAATAATTTTCAATGTGCTCGCGTTTGCCGCCCTTCTGAAATTACGGGGTAAATTCAAACCTGAGGGCTCACTCTATCTCATTTACCTTTTGCTATATTCCGGTTGGCGGCTGGGCATCGACTTCTTGCGTGATGGCACACCCTTCCTCTTCGGACTTCATCAGGCGCAGGTTATCAGCATCGTTATCCTGCTCATCGCTGTCCCCTGGATGGCAAAAAACACGCGAAGGGTAAAGCCAGAAGCAGTACTCCCTGTCCCTACTGATAGTAGTGACAAAACCCCGGATTCGTAATGCTATCCCCCGACTTGTCATTCTGAACGAAATGAAGAATCTCGGGGCGGTATGGATTCCCGATCAGAGCTTGCCCCGTACCCGATACGGGGTCGGGAATGACAGTAGGAGAGAGTTGTTATTCTGAGCAGCCGTCTTTTCTCCTGCAACGAAGAATCTAGCTTCCCCACACTCCCCTCAGATAATATCCCACCCATCTGGCAAAACGGGGACTTTCCATGACGGGTCGGGTTTCCAGTGCTCCCAGCCGTTAAAGATGGACCTACCGGACTGAAGCAACTTGAGGGCTTTTTTACCTTCAGAACGAAACGCTCTAGCTTCTTTGTGAGAAATCAAACCTAAATCCCGTGCCTCTTGAAATTCATCTTCATCTTTCCAGTGCCAGGTCTTCAGGTCAGGCTCTACAATTATGTCAAGAATCTTGTCGGTATAGTCGAATCCTTTGTTAGTACGGGTAAGCGGGTCTTCAAGGTTGATGTACCAGTTTCTGATTGTGTCACCCGTATTACGGAAAATGAGTACTGAATACTTGGCACCCGGCACCGAGAGCCGTAGCGTGCCTCCACCTTCCAAGATTACATCATGTAATTCCCAGTTAAGCAACTTGCGGTCAAAGGCAGAAATGTACCCACCCTGACGAGATTTCGCCGCCTTCCAAGGCGTACCCGGTACCCAGTAGAGACCTACCATCTCCTTAGTATCTTGTACTAATACCATCGGACGCGCCGTCCATACCTTGCCCTGCCAGATTTCCCTGACAAGAACCGTCTGTCCCGGCTTGAATTTCATCGGTCTCCGTTTAACATTTGATTATTGAGAATTCCTTGATAATTATCAGTTGATAATTGAATTTTACGCTACTGCGCCGTCATGAAATCCACTATATTCAGCCGTAATGTAGACCTACCACCCCACTGGTCTAGCTCCACCTGATATACAATATCCAGCGGCGACTTCATCTCCGGCAGGTTCTCTCCACACCCGAAGGCAACGGCATCCCAGATACTTCCGTTCTGCTCCAGCCTAAGTCTGAGATGTTCCCCAGTCGTACCCATAGTTCGGCAATTCAACACTTTGACACTGCGGCTGACCAGCACCGGCACAGGATTACCCTGTCCGAACGGCGCTAGTTTCTGGATGTAATTGTATGTGTTTCTGGTCAGGTCGCGAAGTAAAACTTCAGCGTCAATATTAATCCTGGGTCGCAGGTCGATGCCCGCCAGTTGCGCATCCGCCAGTTTGTTTAGTCTTTCCCGCAGGTGAGCAAGATTATGAGAGAGCATGACAAAACCCGCCGCCCCGGCATGTCCGCCAAATTCCAAGAATAGGTCACGACACTGCGTCAGCGCTTCGATGATATTGAATTCGGGGATACTACGACAACTGCCATTGCTGACCCGCTTGCCTTCACGGATTACCACCGCCGGTCGATAGAATTCATCGGTAAGACGGCTCGCTACCAGCCCGGAGATACCCGCCGGGTAGTCCTCATCACCAACCATTAACAACGGCGTCAAACCGACTTTCAACACTTGCTCTCTCGCCTTGTTCGCCGCTCTCGTGGTCATCTGTTGCCGCTCTCCGTTCTTCTGTTCCAGCCAATGTGCCAGTTCCTGTGCTCTCTCCGATGAATCCGTTGTCAGAAGCTCATATGACGGTAAAGCATGGTCAAGCCGACTTGCCGTATTGATGCGGGGCGCGATTGTCCAGGTGATATTTTCAGAGCCCAGACTACCGGAAGGCATGCCGGCACAGGTGAGCAGTTCCTTCAATCCCAGCCGGAGGGTGGAATTCATACGCTGAAGACCCTCTTTGACCAGATAGCGGTTTTCCCCGAGCAATGGCGTCATATCCGCTACCGTCCCCAGCGCCACCAGGTCGGTGACTTCCTCGAGTAGATTTTCTCTACCGAGTCCATTCAGCACCGCCTGAAGCAATTTATAGGCGACCCCTACGCCCGCCAGTTCGGTGAACGGATAAGATGAGCCGGCGAGTTTGGGATTAATGACCGCCAGTGCGGCAGGGAGTTCTGTAGAAGGAGTATGGTGGTCGGTGACGATGATATCCACACCCAGCCGCCGTGCCCTCTTTACCGGCATCGCACCGGTCACACCGCAATCGACAGTGATGACCAGGCTCACGCCTTCTTTCCGGAGACTTTCCAGCGCGGGAATTTTCAGTCCATGCCCCTCATTGAGACGGTGGGGAATATAGGGCACAATGTTCGGGGTCAGAGAGGAAAGCCCGTGCACCAAGAGCGCGGTGGCAGTGATACCATCGGCATCAAAATCTCCATAGATTGCAATCTTTTCCGCCCCGAGGATGGCACGGTAAATACGACCCGCCGCCGGTTCCATATCCGGCAATAGAAAGGGGTCAAAAGAGAGACGCTGGTCAGCCGCGAAAAACGGCTCGACCTGTGACGGCGTGGTAATGCCCCGGTTATGGAGAAGCTGAGCAATGAGCGGTGGCAGTCCGGATGTAACGAGAGGATGCCCCTTCGGCAGGGGTGGTAAGAGGTTCCACCGCTTATGATTCAAGGCTAAGCCTCGCTGAATTTCCTGACGACCAGCACCGAGTTATGCCCGCCGAAACCAAACGAATTGGATAGCGCAGTAGTAATGTCCGCCTTGCGCGCTGTATTCGGCACATAATCGAGGTCGCAATCCGGGTCGGGATTAGCATAATTGATAGTCGGTGGAATGATACCATTCCGGATGGCAAGCATACAAATCGCCGCTTCGATGGCGCCACCGGCACCTACCATGTGACCCGTCATTGACTTGGTACTGCTGATTGCCAGCTTACTGGAGTACCCGTTAAAGACTGCCTTGATGGCTTTGGTCTCGATTTTGTCGTTGAGCGGCGTGGATGTGCCGTGAGCATTAATATAATCGATTTCCGATGGCTGGATACCGGCTTTACGCAGAGCCATCCTCATCGCACGGATAGCGCCATCGCCGTTTTCTTCCGGAGCGGTGATATGGAAGGCATCACTACTGGCGCCATACCCTATGATTTCCCCGAGGATATTTGCCCCACGCCGTCTGGCATAATCAAGGTCTTCCAGCACCAGGATACAAGCGCCTTCCGCCAGCACAAATCCATCACGCTGGGCATCAAAAGGTCGTGACGCCGTCTTAGGGCTGTCGTTGCGGGTAGATAGAGCACGCGCGGAATTGAAGCCGGCTATACCGACCGGTGTGATGACTGCTTCCGAACCACCGGCAAATGCTGCGACACAATCACCCCTTTTAATAGTTTCGTAGGCAGTGCCGACAGCATCCGAACCGCTGGAACAGGCAGAGGTCGGGCAAAAATTTATGCCGCGCATCCCCAGGGTGATAGAAATCTGCGCTCCCGCCATATCCGAAATCATCATCGGCACCATGAACGGACTGACTCTATCCGGGCCCTTCTCAAACAAAATCCTTATCTGTTCCGAGAGTGTAATCAACCCCCCGATACCGCTCCCCACAATCACCGCGATTTCATCACGGTTGCTTTCATTGATTTGCAGACCGGAGTTTTTTAATGCCTCAATTGCGGCAGCAACCGCAAATTGCGCAAAGCGGTCCATGCGCCGAACTTCTTTACGGTTGATATAGTTGGTCGGGTCGAAGCCCTTTACTTCGGCGGCAAATTTTGTCTCGTGTTGACTGGCATCAAATTGCGTGATGTTGTCAGCCCCTGACTTGCCACCGATGAGCGCTTCCCAGGTGCTTGCCGTATCCAACCCCAACGGACTTATAGTACCGACGCCGGTAACAACAACTCTTTTCATTTCACTGTTGGACAAGATATCCTCCTCACAGCACAAACGGTTGTGAAATACTCATGATTTGATGTGTACAGCTACGGTTAAGTATACTGAATAATGAGCTATCCGTCAATCGGCAACGGATAAATCAGACTCAAATCTATCCCCTTCCGAGACTTTGCCTTCAATGAAAATCGCTTTAGAAACCCTCGGATGTAAACTCAATCAAGCGGAAACGGAGACGCTCGCTCGCCAGTTCACTCAAGCCGGGCACGAACTGGTGGCACGGACGGAGGATGCCGATATCTATATCCTGAATACCTGCACTGTCACCCATACCGCCGATAGCAAGTCACGCCACCTGCTCAGGCAGGCACGCCGACGTAATCCAACTGTTCGCATCGTCGTCACGGGGTGCTATGCTGACCGGGCACCTCTGGACATGGCGAAACTAGAAGCAGTCGACCTCGTCTCCGGGAATGAAGGGAAAGCAACCCTGCTGGCACGACTGGAGGAGAAAGGTTATTTAAGAAACGCAGACTCCAGCCTCCCCGTAAATACAAAATCCACCCTTCGTACCCGCAGTTTCGTCAAGATTCAGGATGGCTGCCGCCACTACTGCGCCTACTGTATTGTACCCTACGTGCGTCGCATCGAGAAAAGCACTCCCCCTGATGAAGTTATAAAACAGGTCAAGCAAAGAGTTACAGATGGCTATCAAGAAGTGGTGCTTACTGGAACAAGAATCGGGGCGTATGATAGCAATGGCCTGCAACTAAAAGACCTGATTGAGCGTATTCTATCGGAGACAGATATACCCCGTTTGCGACTCTCCTCGCTCCAGCCTCAGGAAATTTCCCTGGAACTTCTCGAGTTGGGGCGGGACAATCGACTCTGCCCTCACTTTCATCTTTCTTTGCAGAGCGGGAGTGATAGTGTCCTCAAACGCATGCGTCGCCGTTATACTACCGGAGAATATGAAAAAACAGTTGCCCTCATCCGAGCTACGGTCCCGAAGGTGGCAGTCACCACGGATACCATCGTGGGATTCCCGTGTGAGACTGATGAGGAGTTCCGTGATAGCCTTGATTTCTGCCGTCGCTTGAACTTCGCCCGCATCCATGTCTTTCCCTTTTCCCCTCGCTCTGGAACAGAAGCAGCACAAATGCCCGGGCAAATCCCTGAAAAAGTTAAAAAGGAGCGCACTCGACTGATGCTGGCGCTCGCCGAGGAGAGCCTCCGGCACTTTCGCGAGCAATTCGCCGGCGAAGAACTCGATGTTCTCTGGGAAAAACAGACCGGACAGGGCGTCTGGTCCGGCGTTACAGGCAATTATCTCCGCGTTTACAAAAAGGATAGCAGGGATCTGAGCAACGAGCTGTCGCCGGTCAAACTGGATTGATGGAGTAATCAGGTGGCATTTGATGAGTGAGAATCAGCACTTCATGGACCTGTTTTTTAATCCGAAAAGTGTGGCAATAGTCGGAGCGAGCCGTAACCAGCCTACGCCCAACTACTGGTTGACCGCTAACCTTGTGAATTTAAAATACCCGGGCAAAATTTATCCCGTCAATCCGAACGCGACTGAAATCATGGGACTCAAATGCTATTCAAATGTCCGTGATATTGAAGGCGAGGTTGATATCGCGGCAATCTCCGTACCGGCACAATTGACACTCCCTGTTGTCAAAGACTGCATTGCCAAGGGTGTGAAAGGTATCATTATTATTGCCGGTGGTTTCTCAGAGATAGGAGAAAATGGTCAGGGATTACAGGACGAAATAAAAAGACTGCTGAAAGATAATGGCATTCGATGTATCGGTCCAAATTCCCTCAGCCCCATCAATTCGGCACTCAACTTCATTATCGGTTTCGGACCGTCATACAAATTGCCGAGAGGTAGACTGGCATTCGTCTTTCAATCAGGGCTATATCAACCGCGCCTAGACTACCTGCTCAACGATATGCATATTAACATCAGTAAGCTCGTCGATCTGGGTAACAAGATGGACATCAATGAAACGGATGCCCTGGAATACCTTAAAGATGATGCTGAAACAGAGGTCATCGCTCTACATATAGAAAGTATCGCTGGAGATGCACGACGGTTCTTTCAATTACTTAAAGAAATTACCCCGAAAAAGCCGGTTATTATTCTCAAATCAGGCAGAACGCCGGAGGGTGCAAAGGCAGCATCCTCTCATACCGGAGCCATTATAGAATCTAATGATGTTGTATTCGATACGGCTCTAAAACAGGCAGGTGCCATCCGGGTTCAGGGTCTGGACGAGTTTTTTGATCTGGCAAAGATATTTGAATACTACCAGCCGATGAAAGGCAACCGCATCGCCATTGCCAGTTATTCCGGTGGGGAAGGTGTCCTCGCCACCGATTTTTGCTATGCCAATGGTCTGACACTTGCCAAACCATCTGAGAAATCGATGCAAACGCTACATACTGCCATGCCCCCCTGGGAGATTCCGGTCAATCCCTTTGATACCGGTGTTGCCAGCCAGTTTGCGCGGGTTGACGTTATCTCCGTATACACGAGTACTCTTGCGAATGACCCGAATGTCGATTGTCTGGCAATTCAGATAGGCGGTCCCCAGACACTGGTTACAATGAACTCACCGGCACAGTTGACGAGATTGACTGAAAGTTACTTCGAGGCAGCGCGGCTGGGCAAACGAGTAGTGGCATGGCCACTTGACCCGCGCAACGTAAAAGAGATGACGGACATGCTGGAAACCAGCCGTATCCCCGTTTACCCATCAGTGGAGCGCGCCGTCAGGGCACTGGGAGCGCTACATAGATACGAGATGATTAGGGAAAGGGGATAGAAAATAACTACTTCCTACCCTTCTTCACCGGATTCTTGAATTCACAGGGCACCTTTGTCTGACACAAGCCACAGCCGGTATTACCCACATGAAGTTTATCACGCAACGAGGCAAACTCCGAACGCTGGAATTCAAGGCACTTGACTTTGTCGTGGCCGGCTTCGGTGATTGCTCCCGCCGGACATCGCGCAATGCAGGCTTTACACCCACCATTTACGTAGTAAGTACAGTTGGAGAAAGGCGTGCTGGCAGTGCGCAGGCTGGGTGGTAAAACAAGGCTGGTGACCACGCTGGCACAACGATGGGCAATACCCTTCTCCGTGATAAAACCATCGGACAAACTGAATGTCCCATGCCCGGCAGCATAGGCAACATGTCTCTCCGACCAGTTGGAATAGGGACCCTTCTCGTTACGTTCCTGTTTGAAATGTAGTCCAACACTCGGTGCCGTTGCCAGATAGCCCTTTTCTGTCAGTACTTTTACCGCGTGGGCGCGTAAGGCTTCATTGAACTGCTCTCCGTACCACCGTGTGTACGACCATAAGCGGCTTGGCTGAGTCTTCTCCTCACGATTTGATTTGCGGATTTTCAGGGTGATAGGCAGAATCCAGCTTATAACCGAAAGTCTACCGGGCAAGTCTTCCGTTTTTTTGTTCAGGGCAAGAGCCAGTGCCTCCCGAGGTGTTAAATGTACTGGCGCAATAATCGTTTTGTACTGGTTGAATAATGTATCATCGCCGTCGGCATATTTTATCAATGGCTCATCAAAAATAATCCGACTGGCATCGTCAGGCATACGGTTCAGCGGGCTATTGCGAACGAATTCTTTTATTTCCGATTCAATAAATCGGATATTGTCCTGTATATCTTCACCTTTATTTTGTCTCGCCACGGCGCACCTCCGTAGCCGTATTGTAACCTGTTGCTGTGAGCACTGCAAAAAAATAATGGCAAAATTATCCCTTCTCAATTTTATTAATCGCATACGATTCTGATATAATTTATCTATTCTAGGAGGTAATGAATGCCACGTTTTGACATCAATCTTTTTGCCCGGACAGTTGAAAAAATCAGGGAAAAGGCGCTCGCCGAGGGACGTCTTAAACACAATCCAACCGATGCAGTGCTGGAAAAAATCGCGGAGAAGGAAGAGGACGTAAAGCGCACCCGCTACGGGAGTTTGGTGGCTCGCGGTGAACCGACTTCGCGTGCCGCTATGTTCACCAAGAATAACATCGACAACACCTTTGGCGAACCCGAAGTAGAATTATTGAAACAATGCGAGACAGTACTCGGACAGAAGAAGCTGATTTCCATAGATAGAGTCGTCGGCAATCACAATACAGGCATTATAGTCCGTATCACCGTACCAGAGGAATTCGCTCACACCGCCTTTGGCGGGAAAAATCTTTTTGTTGAACCGCGGGGCAAGATTGAGAAACCCAACTACGAGATTATCTTCTTCAAAGATGAAGGTTTTGATAAGAACAGAACGAAACCACTCCCGGAAAAGGATATTACCATCAGGCTGGCGATGCTCCCCGACGGGCGGGTCATCAAGATTGTCCGCAATGGCAACTATATCGGCGAATACAAAAAGGGCGTCTTTGCCGCCGAAGACTGGGTTGCCAAGACCCGTCGTGGTGGAATCTTTCTCCACGCCGGTTGCCGCGAGGACTTCCTGCAGTCGGTGCACGGCGAATACCGGACCACGCGGACACTACTTGCGGCTTTAAGCGCCAACGGTAAAACGACCACCTCAAGTAAAGTTCTGGCACGCAAAGGCAGAGAGAAATCGTGGCTGGTTCAGGATGACGGCGGTACCTTAATGCCGGATGGCTCGTTTCACGGATTTGAGCAGGGCGGCATCTTTGTCAAGACGGAGAATGTCAGTCCGCATGACCAACTGGAAATCTACTATGGTTTGCTGAAACCGGGTACTGTCTGTGAGAACGTCCACGTTACTGAAGATGGTGATTTCGATTTCTACAATCTGGAGGAAACTGCCAACGGTCGAGCGGTGGTCAAACGGCAGGACTTCATGCATGCCAGCACCCATATCGACGTCGAGCGTATTGACAACATGATTCTTATCACCAGAGGTCCCATTATCCCCGCCATTGCTCGCCTCACGCGGGAACAAGCTGTCGCCTTTATGATTCTGGGACAGGCAATGGAATCATCCGCCGGCGACCCGACCCGCGCCGGTACAATACGTAGCGAGTTTTTCTACGACCCCTTTATGGCAGGCAACAAAGCGGAACACGCTAACCGCCTCTATGACATCCTTGAAGGACTGCCGCACATGCGCTTCTTCCTGCTGAATACCGGCGGTATTGGTGAAGGCGCGCGCTACATGGACATCCGACTGGAAAATACCCTGGGTATCCTGGATTCCCTGTTCCGTGGCGGGTTGGAAGACTGGATGGAATCCCAGTCCGGACTGGAAGTGCCTGCCGCCGTCCGCGTGGTAGACGATATTTTCTTCCATCCGGAAATAGTTTATTCACGTGGTGAGTTCGATAAACGGCAAGCTGAGCTTAACCGTTTCCGCCGTCAGGCAATCGAGGCGGTGGGGAATAGACTGTATCCGGCTATCCGGAAGGTATTTGAATAGACAGCTTTTTTAACAACGATACTGCTTCGAAGAGTAGAAATAGATGGAGGCGACGAGCGGATTCGAACCGCTGAATGGGAGTTTTGCAGACTCCTGCCTTGCCACTTGGCTACGTCGCCCAGCAAGACTTATTGTAGCGAAAATGAGAGAAGGAATGCAAGGGAGGCACGTGTCCGCCTTGACAACTCTTTAGAGCCTGTGTTATCTTTTTCATAATCACATACGAAAAGGCTGAGAACGGGACTAGTAGGTCTCCAGCGGGATTACAGAGAGTTGGGTTTGGTGTGAACCGATACCAGCGCAGAAACCGAATGGACCCGGGAGCCTCAAACCGAAACCTGAATAGGGAGTAGGCTTTGACGCAGGGGAAGCGTTAACAAATCCCGGGGTATTGAAAATCCAGTACCCGCAACGAGATTGGTCGGTTGCATCTTTATTTTTCCGACCGAACAAGGGTGGCACCGCGAGGAATTGACTCCTCGCCCCTATGGGCGAGGAGTCTTTTATTTTCCGGGAAATGAATCATAGCTCTGGATAAAAGACAGGAAACAGAAATGACAATGTTAAAAAGAAGGAGAATATTAACCGGTGACCGCCCAACGGGACCTTTGCATATAGGTCATCTCGTAGGCTCACTGGAGAACCGTGTCAAGCTCCAGGACAACTATGATTGTTTCTTCATCATTGCCGATTATCAGGCATTAACCGACCATCTTAAAGAAACGGACCAGATTGAACAAAATATCACTGAAATTATGTTGGACTGGTTGTCAGTCGGAATGAACCCGGGAAAAAGTACTTTCTTCATTCAGTCGAGGGTTCCTGAAATTGCTGACTTGACCATGTATTTCTCAATGTTGGTGACTCTAGCACGGTTGCAGAGGAACCCTACCGTAAAAGAAGAAATAAAAGCATCCGGCATTCCACACATCAGTTATGGCTTTCTCGGATATCCTATATCTCAGGCTGCCGACATCTTAATTGTTCGCGCTCATCTCGTACCCGTCGGAGACGACCAATTGCCGCATATAGAGCAGACAAGAGAAATCGCACGGACATTCAACGGACTGTTCAAAGAAGTCTTCCCGGTGCCTGAAGGTTTAGTCGGTAACGTCCCGCGATTGCTTGGGTTGGATGGGCAGAAGATGGGCAAGAGCGCTGGCAATGCGATATACTTGAAAGACACGCCTGAGGAGATAAAGTCTAAAATCAATTCAGCCATCACTGACCCAAAAAGAATCAGGGCAACAGACACGGGACATCCAGAAATATGCAATATCTATCAATACCATATCGCTTTCAATCAATCGAAAGTCTACGAAGTGGAACAATCCTGTCGGCAAGGCAAGATTGGTTGCGTCACATGTAAGAGGATGATAGCAGACCGCATTATCGCATACCTGTCTCCAATTCAAGAAAGAAGAGCATTCTACGAGACCAGAGCAACTGTTTACCAGGAGGCTCTCCAGGAGGGCATCAGGAGGACTCGGAGAGAAGCGAAGAAAACTATGTTATGTGTACGTGAAGCAATGCATTTTGACTATCAAACTCTACTTTGCACATAGTTATTTCCAGAGGAAAACAGACAGGGAGGTCTTAATAAGATGATAAAACAGCGCTACTGGTCCCCCTGAAGGGACGAGTAAAAAATTCTAATTTCTAATATCGAAATCCTAAGTAAATTCAAATCATCAATATTAAAGACAAAAGGAGTTAATAATGGACAAAACGAAGTTCTATCTAGAAGAAAAAGACATGCCGACGGCGTGGTATAACATTCAGGCTGATTTGCCGGAACCATTACCACCACTCCGTCACCCCGCCACAAAAGAAGTCACTCAACTTCCACCACCCCTCTTTGTCGCTGAGTTGAACAAGCAGGAATTCAGTAAAGAGCGGTACATCGATATCCCCGAAGAAGTGCAGGCAATTTACCGCTCATGGCGACCTACTGTTCTCTATCGCGCCCACAAATTGGAAAAGGCACTGGATACACCAGCCAAGATTTTCTACAAATTTGAGGATAGCAGCCCAGCAGGAAGTCACAAGCCGAACACTGCCATTGCCCAGGCTTACTACAATAAAAAGGCGGGCGTCAAACGCATAGTCACTGAAACCGGGGCGGGGCAGTGGGGCAGTGCCCTCGCCATGGCCTGCATGTACTTCGGAATTGAATGCAAGGTCTATATGGTCAGGGTAAGCTATAATCAGAAACCTTATCGTCGTAACCTGATGGAGGTCTGGGGTGCCACATGTGTTCCCAGCCCCAGTCCGGATACTAATGTCGGGCGCGCGTTACTCAAAGAAGACCCAAACCATCCCGGCAGTCTTGGTATCGCTATCAGCGAAGCCTGTGAAGACGCCTTTAGTCGTGATGATACCCAATATTCCCTGGGAAGCGTGCTCAACCACGTCCTGATGCACCAGACCATTATCGGACTGGAAACCAAAAAGGCAATGATGGAAAAGGCAGATGTCTACCCCGACATTATCGTTGGCTGTATCGGCGGTGGTTCCAATGCGTCCGGTATGTTTTTACCCTTCGTCAAGGACAAGATCGAGAAGAAGCGTAATCCGAAGGTCATCGTCGTCGAACCGACCAGTTGTCCGACTGTGACCAAAGGACCGCTCACCTGGGATTTGGGTGATGCCGTGGGCATGGCACCCATTGCCTTTATGCACACCCTCGGTCACACCTTCGTCCCGCCGCCAGTGCATGCAGGTGGTCTGCGCTATCACGGCATGGCACCGATTGTCAGCCACCTTGTGAAGCTGGGATTGATTGAAGCCAGAGCCGTACCGCAACTGGCAACCTTTGAAGCTGGCGTCCAGTTCGCCCGCACCGAGGGCTTTATCAGCGCCCCCGAAACCAATCACGCCATCCGCGTGGTAATTGATGAAGCACTTAAATGCAAGGCGGAAGGCAAATCGAAGGTCATTCTCCTGGCACACAGCGGACACGGGCACTTCGATATGGGCGCCTACGACCAGTACCTCTCAGGAAAACTGGAAGACTACGATTATCCGGAAGATATGGTAAAAGAAGCACTCACACACCTACCAGAGGTTAAAGTATAAACTCCGGAAGCAATTCGAGAACGGGGGCTGGGTAAAAACCAGCCCTCTTTTTTTGAACACAAACACTTTCTTAATATTTCCGTTATAATTACATTGTAGTATCACAGGGGTAGAGGGGAGGTGTCATGCTTAAAACACATTTTCTTCGTGTTTCAGTTGCGCTCATAACGGCGCTCGTGCTCATTGCAACTTCCGGTTGTCAATTGGTCGCCAAAGTTCAGAAAGGAACAACCACGGAACCAGACACCCAACAGACGGAGGTAATCACCACTAATACTTCAGCACAGATACAGATTACCAGCACTCCGTCACAGTCCTTGCCGAGTATTGCCGACGTTGTCGCTAGTATAAAACCATCTGTCGTTGCTATCAACACCGAGGTAATGGCTCAGGATTTCTTCGGTCGCACCGTTCCCCAAACCGGCGCCGGTTCTGGTTGGATAATTAGCTCGGACGGTCTCATTATCACCAATAATCATGTCATCGCTGGCGCCCAGACCATCAACGTAACACTTTCTGATGGAACAACTCTATCTGTGGACATATCAAAAGTCGCTAGCGATGCTATTTCCGACCTTGCCGTATTGAAGATTAACGCCCAGGGATTGCCTGCGGTAAAAATCGGTGATTCAACTAAAATGCGGGTCGGGGACTGGGTGGTGGCAATCGGCAACTCACTGGGAGAAGGTATCAGGGCAACCCAGGGAATCGTCAGCCGACAGGACGTCACCATTACCGATGAAAGCGGACAGGAAATCTCAGGGTTGATAGAGACCGATGCTGCCATTAATCCGGGTAATAGCGGAGGACCTCTCGTAAATATGGCTGGTGAGGTTATCGGTATCACCAATGCTAAAAGGGTGGAGTCAGGTGTTGAGGGCACCGGTTATGCTATCAGTACAAACGAAGCTTTACCCCTCATCCAGGAACTTATCAGCAAAGGGTATGTAACCTGGCCTTATTTCGGTGTCAACACATACACAGTTGACAGTTACGTTGTCAATCGATACAGCTTGAAAGTGGACGAAGGAGTTCTGCTCACATTCGTTGAAGCCAATAGTCCCGCCGCGAAAGCTGGGCTCCAAGCCGGTGATGTCATCGTGAAGTTCAACGGGCAAACCGTTATCACCGGTACCGAGCTTATCCGGGCAATTCACAAGGCAACGATAGGTCGACCAATCGAGGTAGTGTATTGGTGCGGAAGCAATCAGAATACTACTTCAGCCATACTAACCGAGCGCCCGCGATAAAAGTAACTATCATCCAGTTTCCATTCCGACGAAAGTCGGAAACCAGAGGATTATCACGTATTCCAGACCAAGTCCGAATGATATTCCACATTACCACAGCTTCTTCACACCCAGCACAATCGTATGCCCAGAAAGCTTGAATGTCTCTGTATAAGCGCCCTCCGCCGGCACTCCATCTATAAGTTGCCGTGACAATGTTTCCTGCTTGAGGTAATCTGCGAAATCGGTCATTACTTGCCGCATATATTCATCGCTCTGATAGAACGTGGTGATGTAGTCGGCAATCTCAAATCCCGCCGAACGTCGCATCGTTTGTAAACGGTGCACAATCTCCCGCGCCAGACCTTCTGCGAGCAATTCTTTTGGAATATCTTTGGACACAGCGACAGTAATATTAAATTCACTTACTGCCGCGAATTTCTCCTGATTATTATACCAGTCGTGGTCACTATCCGAAAACTCAACCGTCTTAGCATTGAGTTCATCAAGAATTTGTGGTCTCAGCCTATCCATCCCTTCGCGGTCGCGTTTCGATGTGACTTTTATCAAGATCTTTGGTAACGGCTGACGTACCTTTATACCCGCCTGACTGCGCGCCGCCCGTCCCAGACTGCTCACACGCATTGCTAAATGCGTATCCAGAGACAAATCACGGTCTATTTTACTTTCATCCGCTACCGGGAAATCAGACAGATGAACGCTCTCCGGTGCGTCCTTTGCCACCGAGCACACCAGGTTGCGGTACATCTCCTCAGCAACAAACGGCGTGAAGGGCGCTAGCAGTTTCGCCACCGTTACCAGACAATGGTAAAGGGTGTTATAGGCGGAGAGTTTATCAGTATCGCTCTCACTCTTCCAGAAACGCCGCCGCGAGCGCCGCACATACCAGTTGGACAAATCATCGACAAATTCCTCGATTCTGCGTCCGGCGCCGGTCGGATTGTAGTGCTCCATTTCGGTGTCAACGTCTTTCACCAGCTGGTTTAACTCGGAAACCAGCCATCGGTCAAGCTCCGGCAAATCTGCTACTACCTTCGATGAATCAGGGGAATATTTATCGATATTGGCATAGGTAACAAAGAAGGAGTAGACATTCCACAGGGTGAGCAGGAACTGCCGGGTGACATCTGCCACCATTGCCGTATCGAAACGGCGTACCATGCCAGGAGGCGCCGAGGTATAGCAGTACCAACGCAATGCATCCGCACCGTGTTTCATCACCACATCCATCGGGGCAACGACATTCCCTTTGCTCTTGCTCATCTTTTCGCCTTTAGCATCGTTTACCAGTTCCAGGCAGATGCAGTTCTTGTAGCACGGGCGGTCAAAGAGGAGAGTAGAAATTGCATGCAGGCTGTAGAACCAACCGCGCGTCTGGTCGACACCTTCACAGATATAGTCGGCTTGTTTTAGAACATTATCAAATTCCTCTTTGTTCTCAAAGGGATAATGCACCTGTGAGAAAGGCATGGCACCGGAATCAAACCAACAATCGATGACCTCAGGCTGGCGCTTCATCAATCCGCCACACTTCGAGCAGGAGAAAGTAACGTAATCGACGAAGGGACGGTGTAAATCGAGTTCAGAGCTTCCCCCCCCTCCCAATTTTTGCAGCATAGTAGCTACCACATATCTACTTTCCGGTTTAATTTTTAATTCATCAACATTGCCTATGCACTCAAAACTGCCGCATTTCTCACACTTCCATACAGGGAAAGGTGTGCCCCAGTACCTCTCACGTGAAAACGCCCAGTCAACATTGTTCTCCAGCCAGTTCCCGAACCGGCCGTTCTTGATGTGTTCTGGATACCAGTTGATTTCCTGATTGCCAGCAATGAGCGCGTCCTTCACAACGGTGGTGCGAATGTACCATGTCTGTTTGGCATAGTAGAGCAGGGGCGCATTACACCGCCAGCAGAAAGGATAGGTATGGCGGATGGTCGTGCTCTTGAATAAAAGCCCGCGTTGTTTCAGGTCTGCTAGCACCAACGGGTCGGCGTCTTTCACGAATTTTCCAGCGAAGGGATAACTACCGGTGATATTCCCCTGGAGGTCGACCGTATGGACGAAGTCCAGCCCATTGTCCTGTCCTGCCTGATAGTCAACTTCACCGTAGGCGGGCGCAACGTGCACGATGCCCGTACCATCTTCCATGGATACAAAGTCCGTGGCAATAACACGGTAGGCCAGATTTTTATCCGGTTTCTGTACCATCAGGTCCGAACGTGTCTCAAATCGGCGACGCTCTACATCGAAATTGTGGGGATTAAAGAGCGGTTCATAATTTACACCTGTTATTGTGGCTAAATCACTTCCCTTCAATGTTGCGACTACTTCATAGTCACCGAGCCCTACCGATCTCAAGCGAGCTGAAGCCAAGACGAGATATTCATCACCTGCTTTCACTACACTATAATCAGCATTGGCAGCAACGGCTAAAGCAGTATTGCCCGGCAGTGTCCATGGTGTAGTTGTCCAAGCGACCAAATAAGTAGGCTTCTCTCGTGAGAATTGATAGAGTCTCTTTTCTCCCTCAGTTTCTGACAATGGTGAAGGAACGACTCTGAACTTTATGTAAACCGATGGGTCTTCCGTATCATCCTGGTAGCCGAGCGCGACCTCATGGGAACTCAGGGATGTACCACAGCGGGGACAATGAGGTGTGACCTTGTAGCCTTGATAGATAAGCCCTTTATCCCACATCTGCTTCAGCGCCCACCAGACGGATTCGATATAGCTGTTATTCATGGTGATGTAGGCATTATCAAGGTCAACCCAGTAAGCAATACGCTCGGTGAGGGTATTCCACTCCTTGAGATAGCGGAACACACTCGCACGGCACTTCTGGTTGAATTTTTCGATACCGTATTCCTCAATCTGTGCCTTGCCGGAGAAACCTAGCTCCTTTTCCACCTCGAGCTCGACGGGCAAACCGTGAGTATCCCAGCCGGCGATGCGCGGCGTATAGTAGCCTTTCATCACCTTGTAACGCGTGATGATATCCTTATAAGCCCGGGCGAGAACGTGATGAATACCCGGACTGCCGTTGGCGGTCGGTGGTCCTTCATAGAGGACAAATCTATCGCCGCCTTTGCGGTTCCGGACACTTTTATTAAAAATATCATTCTGCTTCCAGAAAGCGAGAACTTTTTCCTCCATCTGCGGGAAATTAACCCGGCTACTTACTGGTTTAAACATCGGACTACCCTCCAGTTTTTTCTATATAATAAAAAATCCCGTCCTTACAAGGGACGGGACCCAAAGACCCGTGGTACCACCCTAATTTCCCCGATAAACTTGTCCCGTACTTAATACAGGAATCGGGGACACTCTTTAAGAGCACCTGAGAATGCCCTCGTCACGGCTAACGGTTGACGGAACCGACCAAGCCTACTTTATCCCGATGAAATCCAGATAGTTCGGTTGGTAGCTCAGGAGGGATTTTCAGAGAGCCAGACACGTCTGCTCACACCTGACCAGACTCGCTGGGTGGTTGTGTCTCCCCTACTCTTCTCCTTCAACGCCTCTACAACTATAGAATATAACATAACTCGAAAGAAATTCCAACTGTCAACTCACAACAGGGGAAGAATTTCCTATACTCAGGTAAGGAGACCCTTCGCATAGCTCAGGGTGACGAGTAGGTGTCTTTTTGGGAACTTGATTATTGAAATTGAAGATTTAATAGTTGGGAGGTTGGCGCCGCGGGCGAGAGTAATTACTGCGCTGGCTCTGCGTATTACCCCATTGACCTTGCCCATTACTCCGCTGGTTCCGCGAGTTTCCCCATTGGTTGGAAACTGTACTTCGCTGGTCGTTACTTATGCTATTGCCCCTTGGTCCTGACGAAGGATGCTTGGGTCTTATTACTACTTTCCGAGATTCTCCCTCACCAATGCTTTCGGTATAGACTGCCGGATTATCAGCCAGGGCAAGATGCACAATCCGCCGCTCGTAGGGGGGCATCGGTTCCAGAGTGAAAGGCGACCCCCTGGTCTTTACATGGTCTGCCATCCGTAACGCCAGTGCCTTGAGCGCTTCGTGACGTCTTTCTTTGTAACCTTCAGCATCGACAATAATGGGCGCCCATGTCTCGGTCTTGTGACCGACAATAAGACGGAGTATATATTGAAGAGCCGCAAGCGTCTGCCCACGTCGCCCAATAAGAATGCCTAAATCATCACCTTCGATATTAAAAGCAACCGGAGCGGTCGGTTGCTCACTGCTTTCATCCGGATAAACGGCAGATACCACGACCGTACCTTCAACCTCAAGCAGTGTTAAAAGTGTTTGTAATGTCTCTGTCGCAACCCCTGTAACATCAGCCGAAGGAACAGGTTCAGTCACAAGACGCTCCACACGCACCCGTGCGTCTTCCGCCCCGATACCAAAGATGCCACCACTCTTCCCCTCACTGAGGATGGTGATACGGACTTCATCCCGAGAAGCATCCATCTCCTCCAGTGCTTTTTCAATTGCTTCATGCGCCGTCTTTGCGCTTACTTCCAAAACATCCATGGTCGTTTTCCTTTTTCCGTAGTTGGTTTTTTCAGCGGTACAACATCTTTCTTCTGAGAAGTCTGTCCCGTACCGGATATTGTTTTCACCGGTGGTTTTGTCACAGTCTGTTTTTTAAACATGGTGGCTAAAGGACCCCAGCCGCTGATAAAGTACTGCATAACGATACTGATTATATTTGACGTTAACCAATAGAGAGCCAGGCCACTATTGAAAGAGAGTGACATAAAAGCAAATAACAGTGGCATCATCCATAACATCATCTGGCTCTGAGACTGCTGTTGCGGGTTGGCATAGTTGGGGGTGGTCATTTTCTGCTGAATCCACATTGTAGCGCCTACGAGAATGGGCAGGAGAATGTATTTATCCGGTGTGCCCAGGTCAAGCCAGAGAAATTGACTATTAAGCGGCACCTGGTCAAAAACGAGGGACCATGAAGTATAGAGATGGCGGGATAGATTCAATAGCGCTTCCGGACTGGTTGCCAGAACACAGGTGATAGATTGATAAAGGGCAATCCAGACCGGCATCTGAATTATCATCGGCAGGAGACAACCTGTGGGTGAGACGCCGGCTTCCTTATAAAGCGCCATTTGCTCTTTTGCCAGCTTCTGACGGTCTTTAGCATACTTCTTCTGTATTTCTGCCAGTTTCGGCTGGAGCTCCTGCATTTTTTTGCTGGAGAGAAGCTGCCGGCGGGAAAGTGGGTACATTGCCGCACGAATAATCACAGTGAGAACAATGATGGCCAATCCAAGGTTACTAAAAAGGTACTTGGTCAGGACGACCATGATATTTATCATTGGATTGAGGATGATTAAATCCCAGATTACCCCAGCGTCCAAGTCATTAACCTCACTTACTCGTGGTTAGAGAGAATTTTTGTAATGCACCGTTTTGTACGTTCAAACCGTAGAAACTGTCTCCGTTGGTGTGAATATAAACAATTCCATTACTGGCAAATAGCGGAGCGTTAATACATGAGGTGAAACTGGTTAATTCACGACGACTTCCATCAGATATTTCAATAGCATAAACACGACTGGTTGTCTTTGCCAGGTTTGTAGAAGCCACGATAAGGGTATTATCAACCAACACCGGCGATGAGCTAATGGCTTCCTCAACATCAAATGTATCTATAAGACTCCCATCAGAGGTATTCAGCGCATATATTTTCCCATCGAGGCAAGGGGCATATAGGATATCACCGGAGATGAGCGGTTTCGCCCAGAACCAGTTCTGCGGACTATTCGCTTCGCCCTCTGCCGCCGGAAATTTCCAGATGAGTTCGCCTGTCCCAGCATCTACTGCGTAAAAACAACGGCCGTAGGAGCCAATGTAGACAATGCCATCACTTACCAACGGCGTGGAATTGATTGCGCCATTGGTCGTGAACTGCCACTTAATGCTGCCATCTATGGTGCTGATAGCATAAAGGTTCTTGTCAAAACATCCGATATAAAGAGTATCACCATCTATCGCAGGGGCTGACCAAACTTTATTACTCAGTTGCCTTTTCCATACTTCTATATCTTTATCTTTAGGCACCTTTGAAGCTTTAACCGCATTTGAAGCTTTAGCTACGTTTAGAGCATAGACGGTGCCGTTAGCGGAAGCGAAATAAACATTATCTCCGGCAACTATAAGCCCGCCCACAATATTGGAGACAGGTGTGCTATCCGACGGATATGCCCAAAGTAATTTATCCCCAAGTTGTCCATCGACAAGCTGATAAGCATAAACTTTGCCATCATACCCTCCGATGTAAACGAGGTCTCCAGCAACCCCCGGAGATGAGTAGATGGCAATGGCTGTAGTCTGTTGTCCGCCACAGGATGGTATACAACTGAGGCCACCAGAGGCTGGCACTACCATTTTGATGGGGTCGCCGCGTACAGTACCGGTGGCGCTATCCACGGAATAGACCCTTCCTGTCATTGTCGCAAATATCAGAGTATCATCAATCGCAGAGACACCCGCCCAGCCACGAGAAACTGTAGCGGTACCGAAACAGCCAGCGAGAAGAAGCAGACTCAAAATTAATGCAGCGACTAAAAGAAAAGTCTTTTTTGTATTTACGCTCAAATTCGATTACTTCCTAGTTTTTGTCTATATTATGGGACGGGGTCATATCCACTGGGATTAAATGGATGACAGCGGGCAATTCTACGTGCGCCAAGCCAGCCACCCTTAAAAAATCCATATTTCTCAATCGCTTCGAAGGTATATTGCGAACAGGTGGGAGTGAAGCGACATGATGACGGCAAAACTTTTGAAATAGTCGACTGATAGAGTTTAATCAATAATAAGGCTACTTTCTTCACAATGTTCCGCACTTATGGCACGGGGTCAGTGTTTTCTAGAATCCGGGCACGACTTAGCAAGCTTACGATTACTTTATTCAGGTCGGTATATTGCGCCATGATTGATTTTGAGCGGGCAATCAGAACGATATCCCATCCCGGTTTGATTGGTGTAAGACGGGTGATCTCACGCAATAAACGCTTAACCCTGTTTCTAACAACTGCCTTTCCCACTTTCTTGCCAACTGAGAAACCGTATCGGGATACAGGAAGACCGTTAGGCATTGCCCTCAATATTACCAGGTCGCTGTGCCAGGAATGACCTTTAGCGTAGACCAGAGTAAATTGTTCTGGCTTGGTAAGGTGCTCAATTCCCCCCGTTGCGCCCTCCAAATTACCTTATCATCACACCACGGTCAACCGCTTGCGTCCTTTCAGGCGTCTCGCCTTCAGAACATCACGGCCACCCCGTGTGCTCATCCTTTTCAGAAAACCATGTTCGCGTTTCCGCGGTATTTTTTTAGGCTGATAGGTTCTTTTTGGCACGGTCAGTTTTCCTTCAGATTATCAGTCGTTCTGCGCCGTCACTGCTGGAGCTGGAGTTGGGGCTGGCGCCGGAGCGCTGGCAACCGGTGAAACAACTGGTAACGGCGCGGGATAGACATGTTCAGGCACAAAGGGCAAGAGCGCTATTTGCCGTGCCCGCTTGATTGCTGTTGCCAGTGCGCGCTGGTGCTTGGCGCAGGTCCCTGTTCGCCGCCGCGGGTCAATTTTAGCCCGGTCGGATAAATAGGCACGTAATTTATCGGGATTCTTGTAGTCGATTACTTCATTCTTGTTCGCACAGAAGAAGCAGACCTTGCGCTTGGGCATATAGCGGGGGCGTCCCGGTCTCAAGTTGCGCGGTCTGGGACCTCTGTCCCGTGATGCTGTTGTTGGTGCTCCTGATGTTTCCCTGGTCACTTTTTATAAACTCCACTAGAAAGGAATATCGCCTGGTTCAATATCACCAGTTTCGCTTTCATCCGTTTTATTTTCAACAGCCATAACTGCCGATTGTCGGTCAAGAAACTTCACGCGGTCCGCCACAATCTCATTACGCGCTCGCCGTTGTCCGTCCTGTCCGTCCCAAGTGCGTAAGCGCAACCGTCCTTCCACATAGACCAGTCTGCCCTTGGTAAGGAACTGGTTACATTGTTCCGCCAGTCTGCCCCAAGCAACTACAGAAAACCATTCCGTCTCTTCCCTACGCTCCCCTTCCGGGGTTGTGTACCGCCAGTTTGTCGCCACGCGAAACGACGTTACCGGTCGCCCGCTGGGCGTGAACCGCATTTCAGGTTCGTTTCCTAGATTGCCAATAACTGTGATTCTGTTGACGCTTACCATAATCCCGCAACTCCTTCCGGACGCCACCGAGCACATTGCGTGCTCACACCACCATAATTACTACTCAATTTTAACGAGGAGATGACGGAGGACATCTTCTGAGATTTTAAGGTTTTTTTCTAGTTCTCTGTTCTGGCTGGCTCTTGCCTGCAATTTGAGCAGGAAGTACATACCCTCTCCGGCGTGTTTTATCGGGTACGATAATCTCCTTTTGCCCCACTTCTGCACATCACCAACAATGCCGCCTTTTCCGGAGATAAACTTCTTGATATTCTCTATTACCGCCTCTAACTTCTCGTCCGCCAGGTCTGGTTTCAGGATAATAATGAGTTCGTAATTGTTTAGTTTCTCTATTGTCGCAGTTTTTTCAGATACCATCCACATCACCAAGCATTAATAGTTTACAAACAATATAGCATAACACAATCTGCGAACACAAGACAAGTTTCATCCGAGCAAGCGGACGTGCCCAGCTTGACAGCGAAGGTTGACCTTGATAGACTTTTACTGGTTGGGAATCCACTCCCCAAACTTCAAGGGCCCCGTGGTGTAGCGGTCTAACATGCCACCCTGTCACGGTGGAGATCAGGGGTTCAAATCCCCTCGGGGTCGCTTCTGCAATACATATTGTGACATATCCGCGTATTGCAATTCGAAGAATGGCTTGAATTCTGGTCTCGGCGTTACCGCACTTACCCGCTTGTCTTTAATCCAGATTGCTTCAAAAAGACATTTCAATAGTCGGTTTCTTTGCTCCTGTGTTGCTTGTTCCCATGCCTTTACGATATTCTTTAGGAACAAAGCCAGTTTAGGAAGTGTGTCATCGTCATTCTCTATTGATGGCAACTGCCGGAGTTCTCTTTCGATAACAGCGTAATCAGCCAAATATTCAGTTTTTGATTTATGACCCCATCCATAGAGTTCTTTCAATCTCTCTAACCGAGTTTTTAGCAAATTTCGTTGTTCTTCTTTATCATAGACTGATTCGAGTTTTTTCTGAGCCTCCAATATTTTTTCTTGATAGTCATCTGGAATATGAAAGGCACCTAAGTAGGCTACCAATTGTTGCTCATAGATATCCAAACAGGTAGACGATTCGGTACAACCGTCTCCTTTTATTCTTCCGTTGCAGACTAATCTCGCCCGACCTCGGCCTTTGAATACTCTTAACGTACTGCCGCAGGTAGAACATCTAGTAATGCCGGAGAGAGAATATAATCGGGCATCAGAGCGTACTGTCGGTCTTTGTCCTATCCTGCTAGCTCTCATCTTTTGCACCTCATTGAATAAATCAAGCTCTATGAAAGGGTCATGTTTCGCCTTAAGCCATCCTCTCTGGCCATCTGGAATATACCCTATATAAAACTTGTTCTTCAAGATGTCCTTCACTGTATCTTTGGCAAAAGGCCTTGGTCCGTGTGTACCGGTTGTTTTATAACCCGACTTATTAAGTGCTATCGCTATTTCCTTATCCGATTTCCCACTTGCCGAGAGTGTAAAAGCCATCTTCAACCCCTCATAATTACACATACTTAGCTCATGTTCGTCTACACGAATATTTCTTTCCTGAATGTCTGAAATCGGTATTCCATCTTTGCCCTTAACCGCACCGAAGGGCAGGGTTCCACAGTATAATCCTTGGTTCCTTCTCTCATGCCATCCTTTTTTGGTTTCCTGGCTGAGATTATCGGAATAATACTGTGCAAACGCGCCCAGCAGAGCCAGGTGGACTTTCCCCGAAGGTGTAGTGAAATCCATCTGTTCGCTTATAGAAACAAAAGTAACAGCTGATTTAAGAAGTATATCGAAGTACTCTATAGTTACTTTAAGATTTCTGGAAAATCGGTCGAGCTTATGCACTACTAGAACATCGAATTTCTCCGCTATCGCATCACCTATCATTTCTTTAAATTCGGGACGTTTATTGATATTTTCGGTTCGAGCCGATTTACCTTCTTCAATGTATTCGTGATATGGTATCCAATCCCTACCCTGGCATAATGTTTCGAAAGCTCGCCTTTGGGCGTCTATTGAATAACCTTCAACTTGTTCTTCACTGCTCACCCTGGCATATAGTGCTGCTCTCATTTTTGACTCCTTTCCCGGTCCGGCATTACTTCTATGTTTTAAAAAAGCCATTCAGTTACTTTTTATTTGATGGGTAATCACTCCTTGATGATTGGCCAGTTTTCTTCTTAACTCATTTTATAAACATATCTGCTAAACCTCTTGACAATTATAACATAATTTGCTATATTTAGTCCATAGTTATTCCCTGATAAAAGTGAACGTAGTTGCTGCAGCAGATAAGAAACGTAAGATGAAGAATAGTGCCTCCTTTAAATCTCAGATTGCCTCTGGTTTGGCTGAGTTGAGAAAATCCAGAAGGGTCACGCAAGAAGAGTTGGCTAAGATGCTCAACACCAAACAAAGTGTCATATCCAGAATTGAAAGTGGTGCCGCTATTCCCTCATGGGAATTCATTAACCGGATAGTGAAAGTTCTCAATGCTGAAGTGGAAATTACATTTATATCCATTGATAGTCAGGAAGTATTTGTTTACGGTCGCTCTTCCAAAAGCCATGAATACATTTGCGTCAATTGCTTGTACCGCTGGGGATCCGAGCTTGACCGTCCTGTCATCCAATGTCCGCAATGTCATAAAAGGCAAGGGGTTATCTTTTCGGAATATAGTGAGACTCTTCGGGCTTTCCAGGAGATTCAACTCGACGTAGGGAAATCACCACCTTTCCGGAAGCTACCTCCAATAAAGAGTATCAGAAATAATACTCCCAAGATGTTGAAATTGATAATAGAGACTGCAGGAAGTACTTTCCCCAGTCCACAGTTACCGGTTAGTTTGCTGTTCCGAATCATGGAGCAATCAAGACAGAAAGAAATTGAGAAAACAGCTTCTGAGACTGGTGAAGCAATAAGTCGAGGTGAAACATGAAAGAAGTAGACCTTGAACTTCTAAATTGGGATTCCCCATATCAAACTGAGACTCAGGCTATTGCCATGATAAAATAGCTTCAAATGCCAGTAATGAAGAACAATGTATCGGTAGCAGTTGGACTGGCAGAGTTGTATATTATGAGGTGAAATGCTACATCTTGACCAGAAATATCCTCCATCCGGCAAAGTTAATAATGCACCATTTCGTTAAGATTGCACTTAGAATCATATCAACCGTTTTGATTCTCTATATTGGGCTGTCAATATTGGGAGCCATTTTAATGATGGAAATTCCCCGCATTCCAGTAAATGGCTCGCCGGCTTCTGTCGGATTAGTCTACAGCGATGTCTCTTTCCCCACTCAGGGCGACCATATCATACTGAAGGGTTGGTATCTACCGGGGCAAGGAGATAGCGCTATTCTTATCGTCCATGGCGGGTTTCAAAATCGCATTGATTACGATGTAGACACTTTGGGGCTGGCACGCGAACTAGTAAAAAGAGGGTATAATGTCCTGTTGTTTGACCCCCGGGGTAGAGGTGAATCAGAGGGCAGAGGATTATCCTTATCAAATATTGAGCGTGATATCGGAGGTGCCGTCGATTATCTCGATAGCCGGGGATACCCCGCCGAGAGCATTGGCATTATCGGATTCTGTTCTGGTGCTGCCTCATCCACCATTTTCGCCAGTGAGGAAGCCATCGGGGCACTGGTACTGGATGGTTGTTTTGCCAGTGTGCGCGGCATGGTCACCAGGCAGGCAGCTTCGAAAGGAATCCCCAAATTCCTGCTGGATCTCTTCATTCCGGGACTGTCCTTTGTAGTGAAAACATTTTACGGCTACGAGCCAGTAGACCCTCTCAATATTGCCCCGAATGTTACTTGCCCGATGTTATTTATACATGAAGAACATGACAACCTCACTTCTCTGGAGGAAACATATCAACTTTTCAAGGCGTCAAAGAACCCGGCTAGTGAGATGTGGGAAGTCAGCGCTGCCGAACACAGTCAGGCATATAAAATGTACCCCGCTCAATATGTGGATAGAGTGGACTATTTCTTTGCTACGCGACTTAAAATACCATAAGCCGGGATGAGGGTATAGTAAATCCGATTAGCTCCGGTATCGTGTTACAGAATCAAGATAAATGCAGAGGGCTTTTCTAAAATCCGTCCTCTGCATTTGAGCACACTCGCTCATGGACTCCTCAAGGAAGATACGGTATCATGTTAACTTAATCGAATCCTCTTAATGAACTATCAGTTGGGAACAACCGAGGAACTATGGCATCTTTCTCATCCTTAGAAAGTAACGACCCAATCGAAACACAATCCGGGTAAGAATGAATAGCTTAATTTCCATGACAAGAATCCCCTGGCAGACGCTGGTGAAGACAATTCTTAAATTCCAGCCTCTGTTCGCCGTGCCTGTTTATTTTTCCGTTTTAGTTAATACTCCTCCCCTTTGGCTTAGCCTGATTATAGCTATCGTTCCTTTGGGATTACGTTTCTGGCTCACTCGCCACTTTATCCAGCGAACTCCATTCGACATGCCCATCTTGTTTTTTATCTTAGGGACGCTGGTGGGTTTGGCAGTGGCTCCCAACAAAGAAGTGGCTCTCGGAGCTTTAAGTTCAACACTGGCATCCATTCTCATCTACTACGGCATCGTCAGTAATAGCGGAGCAGAAAACAAATACTGGCTGTGGATGGCTGGCACAATCTGCGTCATTACCCTATTGATGTCAATATGGTTCTTTTCTCAAGGCAACGGGAGGCAGTTCTTCTTTAACCAATGGGCCTTCAAATTGTTTGAAGGATTACCCAAGACTAGCTTATCTTTACAGATGCACAGCTTAGGTACGTTGCTGTCAGTGATTTTACCTCCGTTATTTGCTATCGCCTTGTTCAGGAATAACACGCAGCTCCGTCTAGGAGCACTGGTATTAGGTGTCATCTTTTTGGTAGTACTTTTTCTTAGCGCCAGTGGCGGCGGTTGGATAGCGGTCACGCTCGGGTTAGCCTTTGTACTGATATGTTGGCGATTATGGATGGTTGGGGTAGTAGTGCCTACTGTGGGTCTTATCACCTCAGCAGTCGTGGTATTTTATGATAAAGTTCAGTGGCTGGCTCAATCTTTCTCTGTTAATTCCGCCTCAGGCAGAGTAGAAATTTGGGTAAGGACGATTCCTCTATTTACAGACTATCATTTCATTACCGGTATTGGTCTTGGCGCCTGGTTTGATCTATATAGTAGACTCTATGGTGCAACCCCAGGTCATATGCACAATTCCTATCTTCAGCTTTACACCGATACAGGTATCCTAGGTATTCTAGCTCTAATTACCGCGGCGGCGGTCTTCGTACGACTCACGGTAAATATCCTACAGGCATCCAAACAAAATCCTTGGTATGGGGTAGGGGTAGGTCTAATCGGGAGCATCATTGCCGGGGCAGTCTTTGCTTGTTATGATGTTACCACTACCGGAACCGTTGTAACCGCTACCAGTTACATCTATCTGAGTGTACCATTATTATGGATTTGGTCAGCTTTATTTGTAGTCGCCCACAAACATATTAATGGTTAAAAGTAACAGTAGGCTTTTTCAACTATTTTTTTCTTTTACAAAGTGATTAAATGCACATCAATCACCTTCTACGAACAGGTCAGTAGCCGCTTCCTGTGTCGATTCTGGTAAGAGTATGGTAACAGGTCATCGTTTATAATAACGCTTATGGTAGTTTATATCTGGTCTACACGGCTCCATTCGGGTTCAATATTAGTTCTCAGGACGATGTCTTACTCTCATGTAATAGAATCTACAGAGTCGGATATAGGATGCTTTCTTCTCGAGTAATATAGGTAAGGATTGGTTAATTAAAGGTAGTATTGATTAATTTAAAGACGAGGTGTACAATCAGGTAGAAATTCACATTCACTTTGATACAGGTTACTAATGGATGGTGCTTGAGTTAGATAGGGCTAAGTGAGCAGTTACATAACCTATGGTGGCAACTAACCTTAATTTTAATAGCCTGAGAACTGATTGGAGTTAGCATTTCATCATTAAACCACCTTCTCAAGGAGGGGAAATGATACTCTCAAGGGCGCCCACAAGAATAACGCTGGGTGGCGGTGGTACCGACCTTCAATCTTACTACTCTAAATATGGTGGATTTCTAATTGCCGGAGCGATAAATAGGTATTGCACCATACTCGCTAATAAAAGGTTTTACCCCAATATACGTCTCAGCTATTCGAAAGCGGAGATAAAGGATAGGGTTGAAGATATCGAGCACCGTATCTTCCGCGCTGCTTTACAGCTTACGGATATCAGTAGCGGAATCGAACTTCACTCTACTGCAGACGTGCCATCAAACTCAGGATTGGGGACATCGTCGACTTTTACTGTAGCTTTATTGAACGCGTTGCATTGCTATAAAAAGGATTACGTTACAAGAAGACAACTTGCCGAAGAAGCCTGTCACATTGAAATTGATATACTCGGTGAGCCGATCGGTAAACAAGATCAGTACATTGCAGCTTATGGTGGGCTTACGTGTCTAACCTTTGGAAAAGATGGTCATGTATTAATGGAGCCACTTCGTATGTCACCCAATACTATTGAACAGCTGGAAGATAACCTTATTCTTTTTTTTACCGGTCTGGAAAGGAGTGCTTCTGAAATTCTCAGAGAGCAGGATGACAAAAGCAAGGTTGACGATACTACTATGATAGAGAACCTCCATAAGACCAAGGATATCGGATTGCAGACTCGCAAGTATCTTGAAAAGGGTGATATTGATATGCTCGGCGAGCTTTTCCATGAACACTGGGAGAACAAGAAGAAGCGTTCTGCATTCATCACGGATCCAATGATAGACGAAAGCTATGATATTGCCCGGAAGAATGGCGCTCTGGGTGGTAAATTGATTGGGGCAGGAGGAGGTGGCTTTCTGATGTTCTACTGCAACAATGGCGTTAAACCTAAGGTGATTAATGCTGTCCAGAAAGCCGGTCTGAGGTGGGAGGGGTTTCATTTTGACTACGACGGAGCTAAGATACTGGTCAACACGTAAAATGATCACTGCCGCAAATCAAAAGAAAGACATCCCATTTGTCTCTTTTGTATTGCCTGTATTGTCGGTGTGGTCTGCTCCATAAAAAATCTCTCCTCAGTTGGTAAAACAAATTATATTACAATAGGTTACTAGTACCAGATGACATCACACAAATAGGATGGTTATCATGACAAGGGTTCTGGTTACCGGTGGGGCTGGTTATGTGGGTAGCGTCCTCGTCGGTCAATTACTTGAGAGAGGATACAAAGTAAAAGTAATAGACAACTTGCGTAAAGGCGGATTAGGGCTTATATCCTATTTTGCCAATCCCAATCTTGAATTTATTAAGGGCGATATTCGTGACTCAGTCGCTGTTGAGAAAACTCTTGGAGATGTCGAAGTTGTTATACATTTGGCTGCTGTGGTCGGGCAACCTGCCTGTGACAAAGACCCGTGGGCTGCAAAGCAAATCAATCTTGAAGGCACAAAAAATATAATAGCAAAGCGCAGTCGGCAACAGCTTGTAATATTCGCATCCACATTGAGTAACTATGGCACAGTAGTCGGGCAGATATGTACTGAAGAAATGGATCCTAGACCGCTCACACTCTACGCAATAACAAAAGAAGAAGCCGAGAGGTATTTGTTAGAGGTCGGTAATGTTATTATTCTCCGTCCAGCAACTGCCTTCGGACTTTCTCCTCAAATGCGTCTTGATTTGCTTTTAAATGACTTCGTTTATAGAGCGGTTAAAGAGGGGAAACTGGATTTATTTGAATCTGATTTTGTACGAGCTTTTATCCATGTGCGTGATTTTACCTACGGTTTGATTTTTAGTATTGAAAATGCAGAAAAGATGATCGACAAGATATATAATCTTGGAGATGAGTCTCTAAACCTGACAAAAAGAGAGCTCGCTGAGCGTATCAAGCAGCATGTTGAGTTCAAACTCTCTATTTCCGACAGTGGTGGTGATCCTGACAGGCGAAATTATAGGGTTGACTTCTCCCGAATCAAAACCCTAGGTTATAGGACTTGTATTTCAATAGACCAAGGTATTGAGGAATTAGTACGGGCGATGCCTATTCTGGAAGTTAAAAGCCACTTCAGCAACCCCTCATATTATTGAAAATATTTTAATATACTGGTGGTACTCGCTGACAGATTACAGTCCAAGTAACTATTATTGGAGGTAAAATTGATGCGTATCTTAATCACTGGCGGTGGTGGATTTATTGGAAGTCATCTGGCTAAGTATCTATATGAGCGTGGATTTTTTGTCAGGGTTGCTGATATCAAGTTCGACGATTATATTAAGGGTAGATACTATACCGAAAAAGCAAATCTAGACCTTCGTGTATATAAAAACTGCCTGGAGGCAACGCAGAATATTGACCAAGTCTACAACTTAGCCGCTAATATGGGTGGCATAGGCTTCATCAGTTCTGTCTTTGCTGATGTAATGTATGACAATGTATTGATCAATACCCATATGATAAAGGCTTCGGTGGAAAATAAGGTCAAGAGATTTTTCTTCAGTTCCAGTGCCTGTATTTATCCGAATTATAAACAGACAGAATCAGAGGTCCCTGGTTTGAAGGAAGAAGATGCCTATCCTGCTGACCCGAACGAAGCTTATGGTTGGGAAAAACTGTTCACCGAAGAAATGATCAAGGCTTTTCAATCAGATTATAAATTAGACGGAAGGATAGCGCGTTTTCATAATATTTATGGACCAGAGGGTACATACAAGGGTGGGCGAGAAAAAGCCCCGGCTGCCCTTTGTCGAAAAGTAGCCGAATCTTCCGATCCCGGAAGCATTGAAATCTGGGGTGATGGAAAAGCCACCCGCTCGTTTTGTTACATCGATGATTGCGTGAAGGGCGTGGTTGCCCTGATGGAATCGAATTATAACAAGCCAATCAATATTGGCTCAGACAGACTAGTAACTATCAATGAGTTAGCTGACATTATCATCAAGATATCAGGTAAAAAGATCAAGAAGACGCATAACACTTCAGCACCGGAGGGCGTGAAGGGACGCAACGCTGATCTGACGCTCGTGAAAAAGGTCCTGAAATGGCAACCAAAGGTGAGCCTGGAGGAAGGGCTGGCAAGAACATATAAGTGGATTGGAGGAATGGTGGAGAGGGACAGGGAGCCTAAGCGTAAGGTGTAAAGGCCGAATAAAAAGGGAAAACAATTACTAATGGAAAGGATTTCGGTAATTGGAATTGGAAAACTGGGATTGAATTTATACCAATTAGGAATTTTGTGCTACTTACCTCTCAGTCTCTAAGCTCACTTTTTGCATGAGGTAGTCCGGAGCGAATATTTATAATTGGGAAGGATCAAAGGTGGAACTTAAAAACAAAAAAGTACTAGTTACCGGGGGAGCTGGGTTCATTGGTTCCCATACTGTTGATGCTTTACTTAAAGCAGGTGCTAGGGTAGCTATAGTAGACAATCTGGTGACAGGATTTCGTAGTAATGTCAATCCTGATGTTAAATTTTACGAATTAAATGTTGCGGACTCCAAGATAGAACAGATTTATAAAGAAGAAAAACCCGATATTGTGTATCATTTTGCCTTCAACGTACTAGTACCGAAGTCGGTGGAAAATCCTGCAATGGACATTGACAGTATCTTAGGCACTATTAATGTTCTTCAGTGCCTCAGAAAGTATGGCGCGGAAAAAATATTCTTCCCATCGTCAGGTTTTTTGTATGGAAATACGACTAAATTCCCCACTCCTGAAACTGAACCTATTGACCCTGTGTCTCCTTATGTCGTATCAAAAAATGCAGTTGAAAATTACCTATGGTTTTATAAACGTGCTTTCAACATTAATTGTGTCATTTTTAGGTACGCCGCGATATATGGACCAAGACAATGGACAGGCGCTATGGCTGACTACATACGTACACTGGCTAATGGGCAACAGGCAGAAATCTGGGGAGACGGTACTAAGACCAGGGACTACGTTTATATAGAAGATGTAGTGCGGGCCAATCTTTTGGCACTTGATGTACCAAATGACTATCCTGACCCTCTTTTCAACATTGGTACAGGTAAACAGACCACCCTTAACGAACTATACACGAAAATCGCCAAAATATTGAATAAAAAAGCAAACCCGATTTACCATTCAGACCGTCCCGGGGAACAGATGAGATACGCCCTTGATTCAACCAAAATCAAGAGGATTTTAAAATGGGAACCGAAAACCCCCTTTGACGTAGGTTTAAAGAAAACTATCGAGCATTACCTTTCAAAGGTTTAGATGTTTAAAGATTGACGGAGCTACAATCCATCGATAGTACACATCCATTACGTTATTTGTAACGGATTTACATATTTCATGCCAAAGGATGAATGTAATTTTGGAAAGAAAAGGTGCAGTACAGTATATATAGTTATCAAAGCTAGGAAGATCTGGGCAAATTCCAGAAAATACCTGAAGGGGTTGACTTAACCTTCTCTTGCGGGCACTTGATTCTAAGTGGGGAATGCATACTGGATAATCGACCATACGGTAGATTACTCTAAGCCAAGTAATTGATATCTGGTCATGTTAATGTAGGTTACTTAATAGTAAAATGGATCTGATAATCATAGTCGTTTGTTCGGTGGTATTGATACCATAAGCCTTCTCTTTTCATGGATGATATGGAGTAGTAATTTGAAAGTCATCTTGATTGATCCGCCACCAAAAAGGTATATCGAACATCACGATAGCCGGAAATACCCCCATCTTGGATTAGCCTATATCGCAGCGTATGTAAAGGCACAAGGAATTAATGTGCAAGTAATTGACAGTAAGTTTGAAAGATTGGATATGACACAGGTGGAGCAGAGATTAATCCAGACCGGTCCTGATATTGTCGGGATATCGGCGATGACCCATGAAATACACCAGGCGGGAGAAGTTGCCACCTTAGCGAAAAAACACTTCCCTAACGTAATTGCTGTCATTGGTGGGGTTCATGCCACTGCTTTACCTGAACGGACAGTCACTGAGTTCCCTATCTTTGACTTTGCTGTTTACGGTGAAGGAGAGATCTCTTTTTACGAACTTATCAGTTCCATATCAAAAAATTCTAGCTATGAAAACATAAAAGGTATTGTCTTTCGAACACCGAATGGTGTCAGACGGAATGAACCGAGAGAACTAATAGCTGATCTTGATGAGCTTCCTCCTCCGGCCTGGGAACTATTCCCCCGCGCTGAAGAGTATCCCATTATGACGGCCCGTGGTTGTCCGTTCCAGTGTAACTTCTGCATGAGAGTTATGGGTAATAAGCTTCGGAAAAGGACTGTTCAGAATGTCTATGCCGAGTTGGCATACTGTATAGATACCTATCAACCCCGACTTATCCATTTCCTAGACGAAACGTTTACTATTGATAAAAAGAATCTGAATCAACTGCTCGACAAGATGCTTGAGGCCGGTATGGAAAAGAAAATCAACTGGGACGCGCAAACTCGTTCCGATGTTGCTGATTATGAGCTTTTTAAGAAGATGCGGGAATCTGGCTGTGTCTGGCTAGGAATCGGCGTTGAATCAGGCAATCAGGAAATCCTCAAAGCGAGCGGCAAGGGTATTTTCCTTGAACAAGTGACGACCGCTATAGGGATGGCCAAGAAAGCTGGATTGAAAACCGATGGATATTTCATATTGGGGCATCCAAACGAGACAAAGCAAACGGCAACTGATACCATCAACTTCGCGGCGAAGCTGAACCCGACCAAGATAACTATCGGAATCATGACACCGTATCCCGGAACGGATATCTTTGACATGGCTACGAAGGGAGAAGGTGGTTACAAGCTTATATCGACTGATTGGTCGGATTACAACAAAAACATCGGTAACAGCCTTGAGATGACAACGCTTCCCCGGAAAGATTTAGAGAAACTCCAGATGCTGGGCTACATAAAGTTTTATCTTCATAATTTTAGGTTAATTTCCGGAGCTCAATATTTCTTTTCCCAGTGGCGGCTCGGATTATCCATCCTGAAAAAATATATTCTCTCTCGTGGCAGGGCGAAATGAAACCACAGAAAGAACTCACCCGCGACTGGGGAGAACAATTAGTACCTAATAAACTGATACCGGCATTTATACTGCAGGGTTCAATAAGTCGGTACATATGGGCAGGACAGTTTGTGGAAGGAAAAAACATTCTTGATATCGGGTGCGGCAGCGGGTACGGGACGAATTATCTGAAAACCAGAGGGGCACGTTCCGCTATGGGTGGCGACATTTCTCCGGAGGCGATAACATATGCAGGGAAGAGGTATAAAGAAAATAATTTGCAGTATGTTGTCGTAGACGCAGAGCGGCTCCCTTTTTGTGACAATTCTTTTGATGTCGTCATCTCCTTCGAGGTGATTGAGCACATGGAGCAATATAGTAATTATGTTGCCGAGTGTCTCCGCGTATTACGGAGTGATGGCTTATTCATTTGTTCCACTCCCAATGCGCAGGCGGCTGGTTCAGACCATGGCAAACCGCTAGCCCATTACCACCATAAGGAATTTGTTGCCAATGAGTTGCATGATTTGTTGGGTCAACATTTCAGGAATGTCGAACTGCTCGGTTTTGACCCACAACAACCGTATGATAAGCTCGTATACCGCATGGCAACGGTGTTGCAGTCGATAATATTTAAAATACCGAAGATATATCTACTTACGAACCTAGTGACCTTGTTTGTCTTTAAAAAATACCATCTATTAAAGATGGGGGATGCAGAAACGGATATTGAACGGGTGACTATGGAGAGATTGCAGCCATACACAATCAGAGACAATGCTCCAATGCCGGGTGATCTGATTGCAATTGGAACAGGGAAAAGGTAACGTATCGTGAGTAACGACCATCCTTGGGACAAGCATCTAGGTTGGTTTGATAAATTGGCTCAAAAATTGCGGCCATTTATCCCGTTTACGGCTTTGAACACGGTAAGGCGGCATTTAGACAAGAACAGCAAGAGCATTCTGGACGTTGGCTGCGGGAAAGGTGAGCCCATGAGTTCTATCAACCGAAAGGGATGGCTGCTGGCAGTCGGAGCTGACAGTTTTGAGCCGTATCTCCAGGAATGCCGGAAAACCGGGCTTTTTCACGACCTAGTCCGTTGTGATGTACGCAACCTCCCGTTAAAAGCTGATAGTTTTGACATCGTAATGTGTATGGAAGTATTGGAACACCTAGAAAAAGAAGAGGGTGAAAAACTACTGGCTTCTCTGGAAATGATAGCTAGGAAGCAAGTAATACTGACCACGCCGACTGGTAAATATGACCAGCATATCTATGACGGCAATCCACGGCAGGAGCATAAATATATCTGGCAGCCTGCCGAGATGACGAAACTCGGATATGAAGTCAGGGGATGTGGTCTTGCGCGTTTTGGAGGAGAAGGTGGTGTGGTATCACGCTTGCCTGTCTTCTGTAAACCAGTAATTTACTTAGCATGGGTGTTGGCTGGTCCTCTGGTCTATTATTGCCCTAATTTGTCCGGGAGTCTCGTGTGTGTAAAACAGTGTGTGAAAAAGACTGATATACGAGAAACGAGCAAGTTGTGAAAACGGTATTTGTAGAACCAGCAGGCAAGCTTCATTCCGCTTACAAGCAGATGATGGAATATCCTCCTGAAGGGTATACCTTCATCAGTACTCAGGGGGTAATAGAGAAAGCAACTCTCGGGATTCTTTATAATCAGGCCATTTATCATCTTATCGCAGAGAGATTGGCAAAATCAGTTCCATTGCATTATATAAGAAGCTATATGGGCAAATTCAGGAAGCCGCCGAAAAATATTGACCTGACGTATGCCTGTGGTCATCTTGATTTTCGTAAAGAACCCTGGGTTGTCGAGCTTGAATGGGCACCGCAGCTTACCGGGTTCAGCATGAGATATTTCCAGAAGTTCCGAAAGACCATCGAGAGAGTATTGAAATCCGATTACTGTAAAAAGATTATCTGCATGTCGGAACTGACCTGTCAGACAATAATCAATAACTTGGATGCAGATGGTATCGAGCATAAAATCGTAACTCTCTACCGTACGGTTCAGCCCAAACAGTTCGTCAAACAGTACAATGATGGGAAGGTTACCCTGCTTTTTATCGGTTCTATCAATATTCCCGAGCAGTTCGAGGATGAAAAAGGCGGTAAGGAACTGCTGGAGGCGTTTGAAATCATCAGCCGTAACTACGATAATATTGAACTCGTCATCAGATCAGACATCCCTCCTAAGGTAAAAGAAAGAATTCTTAGGATGAAAAAGGTGAGGTTGATTGACCATATTCTGCCATGGAGTGAACTGGAACGTGAATTCCAGTCGGCGGATATTGCGTTATTACCAGCACACCATACTCCGTCCCTGGCGTTCCTGGATGCGATGAGCTACGAGTTGCCGGTTGTTACCATTGACTCATGGGCAAACGCAGAAATCGTTAAAGATGGAAAAACTGGAATAGTCACCAGTTATCCTCAGGAACAACTTATCCCAGTCAGTGACTTTGTTCCTAGTGGGCGGGTACACCCCATAAAACGAGGTAGCCGCAGCACGAATCCTGAAGTCGTGCGAGAACTGGCAGATAAAACGAGCAGGCTAATTGAAGACCGTGAACTCCGAAGAAAAATGGGTAAGAACGGCCGTCAGGAAGTGGAACATGGCCGATTCTCTATGGAGAAACGACAGGAGAGATTGAAGCAGATACTTGATGAAGCAACTGCATAATGCTAATTTGGGAGCACCAATTATGAAACAAAGGTTTAAAGTCTTGCTGATAAAGCCACCTTGGTCCAGACTCACCGGGCAGTCACTCGATTCTTGTCCAACAGGACTTTCTTATCTAGCTGCAATGCTGGAAAAGGATGGCTTCGATGTATCGATATATAATGCCGATTACAATTATGAAAAATTAGGCTTAATTGTTGGCAGCATAAGAACTACGACAGGGGGGTATCAAGAGTATTTACGGATTTTGCAAGACCTTGATGACCCCTTATGGAAAGAAGTGAAAAGAGTGATCTCAGAACAAGCACCGAGTATGGTAGGGATATCTTGTGTCACTGGTGATTATGGTTCAGGTATCAATGTGGCAAAGCTGGTCAAAGAAATTGACCCCAATATACCTGTAGTGATGGGCGGACTCCATCCCACGCTACTACCCGAAGAAGTGTTAAGCAACCAATCCATCGACGTTGTAGTTAGAGGCGAGGGAGAGCTTACCCTTACACATCTGGCAACAACTATGCAGTCTCAAGGATCCCTGGATAATATCCTTGGCATCTCGTATAAGGTAAACGATAAGATTGTTCACAACCCAGATAGACCTCAGGTTGAAAATTTAGATGATTTACCCCTTCCAGCTAAGCATCTGCTACTGGAAAAGCAAACCTACTCCAGTCGTGCCTTCGGAAGAATATTTATGTCTAGAGGTTGTCCCTTCCACTGTATTTACTGTGCCTCACACGCATTGTGGACCAGAAAAGTCCGATTCAGATCTCCAGAGAATATCGTTCAAGAGATCGAGCAGGTAAAGAAAAACTTTCGAACCCGTCATTTCTACTTTGATGATGATACCTTTACTTTAGACGAGCAACGTGTAATGGCAATCTGTAATCTGATCATCGAAAAGAACTTGAGAATCTCCTGGGGATGTGAAACAAGAGCAGGACAGGTAAGCCCTGACTTAGCCAAAAGAATGAAGAGGGCTGGATGTGAATATTGCAATATTGGGGTCGAATCGGGAGATGACGAAGTCCTGAGAAAAATGAAAAAGGGGATCACCATCGATCAAGTCAGGAACACTCGAAAGATCCTGAAAGATGCAGGCATCACTTTCAATGCCTATTTCATGTTTGGATTTCCTTGGGAAACTGCAACAGAGATCGAAAGAACAGTGACAGTAATGAAGGAGCTTAACCCGGAGCGAGCCTTCTACAGTATAGTTACTCCCTATCCAAAGACAGAGTTATACGAGATTTGTAGTTCTGAAGGGATAATACCTCAGAACCTTGATTGGAGCTCCTTTTTCCATCAGAGTCCTAGCATGTATTTGACCAACCAGCTCACTAGAGAGGAGACCGCTGAATTAATTAGGTATACGGAAGAAGTATTTGACAAGCACAATAAGCACGAGATAATTAAGTTAATGCTGAGACATCCATTGCGACTTCTTAAATTAATCTTTGAATTGGGATATGGTAAGCCACGGTTTATAAAGTCTCTCTTGCGATTCTTGTTTCGATGAAAAACAGCTGTTAGCACTCTAGAACTCTTAACAGCTGGGTTGGGTATTTACCGTAGGTAGTGTCTACGGGGTAAGGGTCAGTAGCCGCTAAGAAAAATGAGAACAGTATCATGGTTGTCGGCAAGGCGAGTATCAATCCTGTTTACTATAGTCGCCATCATAATATGGTCATATAGTGTTTGCCGACTTAAGTTTGCCATTGGGTTCTATGGAATCATCTCCAGTTTCCCCATTACCTTTTTTATCGGCTTAGCCTTCCTTACCATTGCCTCCGCTATCCTCTGGCTTTCGCCTAGAAACGAGGGCAAGCTATTGTTGTTGCAAACATGCTTATTCCAAATTATGCTTTGGTTAACCCCACTTTTAATAACTTCCACGATTGAATGTTATAGAAGTGGAGCTTTAGGGCATCTTATGTACACGGATCTTGTACTACAAACAGGGCATTTTAATCCCGCGGTGATGGACTATCATAACTGGCCAGGCACTTCTATATTAACTACAGCACTTGTCGATATATTTGGCTGGCATCATGCTGATTCCCTGCTTCCCATTATAGGGATAACACCTCTCGTGGGATCGTTCCTTTCCCTTCCTCTACTTTATATATTCCTCAGGAATATGATTGGTAAGGGTCAAGACAATTATTGCTGGGCTGGGATATGGTTATTCAATGTTGGATATTGTTTAGAGATTCTTATGTTCGCCCCTCATGGATTTGGATTTCTCCTGTTTTTGGCTGTATTAGCCTTATTTAGTGTAAGCGTGGCTAGGGAGGGGGGAATTACCGTCTTTAGTCACCGCCTCGTTACTATTCTTATCTTTGCTGCATTAGTTATCACACACGTCTTTAGCTCGCTCGTGGGTTTCATTTACATTATAGCGTGTTATGTTACAAAGAAGATATCCTTAACTTGGGTTATCATCGCTGCTGTTTTCATTGTGGGTTGGACCATCTATGGCGCCGCATATTACTTTACGGTAAATCTACCCACTTTCGTAAACAAAGTTTTTATATTGGATGAACTCTGGTCTTCCGGTGTCAGTGGGCGTTTTGTTGGCAGTCCAGCACATCAGAATATCGTCCTGATTAGAATAGCAACCCAAGCATTATTTCTTGTAATCGGCATAATAGGAGGGATTTTAAGTCGCAAGGTTAAATGGGGCGGTGATAAAACTGCGCTGATTATGTCTGCGGGTGTCCTTGTTTTTACAGGCGTTATGGGGATGGGCTATGGTGGAGAACTTCCGATGCGACTCTTTCAAATCCTATTGCCGCTTATAGCGTACTTCGGTGTGAAACTATTAAATTACAAGGCTACAGCATTTATCCTTTGCGCAGTGTTGGTGCTTGTCTTACCTTTTCAAGTCACAGCTAAGTATGGTAACCACTATACAGAGTATCGTTCCCCTGCTTATTTTAGCGGAGTAAATTTCTTTTTCGACCATATAACCGAGGGATATGTTATATTTGATTCTGGGAGTGAGCAGCTTACGGAGATAAGATATACGCCGTATCATCGTTTAGGTTTCTCAGATATAGTCTGGGGGGAGGATAGCATTTACCATCATGGGATGCTTTTAACACCTGCTGCTTACATTGCCATAGCAAATGATGAAAAGTACTATGACTATATTTTAGGCGACCCGGAATCTTTTACCCGGATTGAGGAGTCATTAAATGGCGCCAAGAACTGTAATTTCATCTATATGAATCCCGACCTACAGTATTATTATTTAATCCCACCATAAGGTTAGGCTACGAGCTCTAATCACCCCAGTAATGCTGCATTGAATGGATAAAGTTTTGAGGATATTACAGAGAGCTTTGAAAGCTATTTTACAAAATGAGCTTTTGGTGATATGCATTTTTACAATTATGCTCATCCCTATCATATTATTTTCGCCATCAAATGTACCACGTATTATTATGGGGCTTCCATTTGTGCTATTCTTCCCCGGATATACGCTCATAGCTGCCCTATTCCCCAGGAGGAGCAGCCTGAGTGGTGTGGAGAGGTTTGGCTTTAGTTTTCCACTCTCCATCGCTATAGTGTCTCTTATGGGGCTGTTTTGGAATTATGCCTGGACGATAACCCTTTATCCCATCCTTATCTCACTAACCGTGTTCATCTTCGCCACATCAGCCATTGCCTGGTGGCGGTGCAGGAGATTGCCCAAGGAGGAGAGATTAACCATTACTTTCCATTTTTCCTCGTTCTCATGGAGAGGACAAGGCTTACCGGATAAGGTTTTATCCATTTTCTTAGTTGTAGCAATACTGGGAGCTATAGGTATTTCAGCTTATACTTTCGCCAATCAAGGACAGAAATATACCGAGTTTTATATTTTGGATGAATATGGTGGGACTGAAAATTTCCACCTGAAGATTCAGGTGGATGAAGAGAGCGAGGTGATTCTGGGTATAGTAAACCATGATAACAAAGCTATAAACTACCAAGTAAAGGTGTTAACTAATGGTACGGAGCAAGATGAAATAAATATAGAACTCGCTCAGGAGGAAAAGTGGGAACAACCGGTAATGTATAGTTTTGATACTATTGGAAATGATCAGAAGGTGGAGTTTGCTCTATATAAAGACGGGGAGGCTTATTTACAGCCGCTCCGGCTTTGGGTAGATGTATCTCCCTGAAGGGCGCATTTCGATCACCTTTGAAGTTACCGAAGGAGAAAATGAACATTACAAAAATAAAGCTAGGTGTTGTAGGGCTGGGATATGTGGCGACGCAAACCCATCTACTACTACTCCAGAAAATGACGGATGTACAGGTCGTCGCTATTTGCGACCGTGACCCACAGCGTCTGGAAAAAGCACGCCGCCTTTTCAGAATTGAAAAGGGATACACTGATATGGTTACCATGTTGAGAGAGCAAAAGCTCGATGTGGTAGTCATCTGCACGCCACCCGGCAGCCACAAAGAACTTTGTCTTCAAGCCTTTGATGTCGGAGTTAATGTAATGGTAGAAAAGCCGTTTACTACTACCGTTGCCGACGCCGATGCAGTGATAGATGCCGCCAAGCGAAAAAACCTTCATTTACACATTTTGCATAACCAATCTTACCTCCCGATCTATCTCAAGGCTAAAGAACTTCTCCGCTCCGGTAAAATAGGAGAAGTGCTAAATGTACATATAACTATGGCGACACCATTTAATAAGGAGAAGGCGTTCCTCGACCCCGCTCACTGGACCAGCCTCCTACCTGGTGGGGTTTTAGGAGAGGTAGTCCCCCATGCCGCCATGCTTTTCCTGGAGTTTCTTGATACGAATTCTGTTGATGAAGTGTATGCCGTAGCTGTCAATTCTAATGGTTATTCCAATCTAAAAGCCGACCAGATGATAATGACAGTCAGGACAGGCAATCGAATTGGTTCGTGCTGTGTTACCTGTGCACCTGCTTGTCGTACTACGATTGATATTATCGGCACTAAATTATGGGTTTGCATAGATGGAGAAGCCCAAATTATTATTAAGTACCCCCCAGCCAATAATTTTCGTGAGAGGGCGGCGAGGGTAGTATATGACATGTCACAAAGAATCGGGTGCATAATTCCTGCGGCTATGAATGTTGCTTTAGGGCGTTATAGACAGACTCTGGGGCAAGAATATCTTTTTAAAGAATCCATTAAAGAAATTCGTGGAGAGGGTGTTTATCCCATCACTCTGGAAAAGGTACGGGAAGCGGTTAGAATTCTGGAGATAGCTTTTAAGCAAACTAATTTGTTGCCAGATAAGTAGTAAAAAATGCGGATTTGAAATCAACTCCTTAGTATATTTAGCGGAATTTTCAAACCCGCGCCTTTTCACTCCGCACTCCTCAAAATAAGACGCATTGCACGTAAGTAATTCAGGTCAGTATGATAGCGCGCCGTCATGTGTATTCAAAGCCGTTAGCTTAGCACCGGTAGAAGTCCAATCCATATCAAACAAACGATGTCCGGCATTTTGTTCATCCACATAAACGCGGCAGTAAAGATTTGTATCTCCACTGGGAACAAGCTTCAGAATGAGGAGGGCTTTCTAAAGAATCTGTGCCAGAAATAATGGAAGGTGAAGAGGGCGGCAGTACTCTGACTGATAAGCCATGACACCCCGGCGCCATTAATTCCCATCACGGGCATGAGAACATAGCTGAGTCCCAGTGTGGTGACGGCAGTAAAACCCGCCAGACAGATAACGCTTTTCATTTTCTTTTCCACCCGCTTGATGGTGAAATAGACATGGTTCAGGCTCAGCGGCAGAGCTGAAACCGCTAAAATCCACAGCAGTTGGGGGGCTTTTTCAGAATAGACTTTACCAAAAAGCTGCAAAATGTTATTACCCAGAACTAGTAAAAGGATGATTGCCGGCACCAGCAGGAGCAAGATTAGTTTTAGGCTTTTCTTCAATTCCTGATGCAATTTCTGCTCATCTTGAGAGGCTTCCGCCAGCAGGGAAAGAGAAGTGGCTGCGGGAATCATAAAAACCATGCCAGCAATACTCCAGCCGATGAAGAAATAGGCATTTTGGTCTGCACCCAGAAGATTCACCACCATGATGGGTAGAACCAGCTGAGGAATCATCCATAAGATATTGGTAACGTAGTTCGCAAAGGAAAAACGCAACATCTGGCTCACTACCTCTTTCCTGATAGAAGGGAGTGGGCGATAGCCATGATATGCGCGTGGCATGTAAAAAGCGAGTGAAACCAGGACAGCAATGGAGACAGCAATTCCCCACGAGAAGAAGATACCGAAACTCTTAAACGAGGATGCCAGCATCACCAGTGGAATAAATCTGAGAAACCCGACGAGCCAGCCCTGCGCCATGGAAAAACGTGATTTACGCGCCGCGATAAAGCACTGCGTGTAAAAAGACTGCAACGTGTTGGCTAAAGCGAAAATAATGAAAGCAAACAGGAATAACAGATTTTCACGTATGGGCAGTAACGCCGGCGACCAGACATTAATTCCCACCAGAAAAATCAGGGCAGCTATAATTGAGACTGAGCTGCCGATGGTTAAACAGGAATTTATCATCTCACGGGCTTTCTCTCCTGCCAGTGGCAAGAACCGGATTAACCCGTAATCCAGCCCCAGGGTAGAAAGAAGGGACAAAAGCCCGATGGCAGAAATCGCCGATGAAGCCAGCCCGACTATCTCAACAGGATACAATCTGGCGGCGGCTATCCAGAAAAAGAATCCGGTCAAGGCATACATCGTGAAATTTAACATTAAATAAATAGCGTTACGGTATAGAGATACTTTAAAAAGGCTTTTAATGCCTTCTCTTGAAGTGGGAAGCCCTAAGGTATGGGAAAGTATTTTCTTGACGAACGCGGTAAATTTATTTATCAACATATAATGCTTTAACTATTCTCATTCTTGCCCCTCCCTTTTCCAAAGTGGAAAAGCTTCCCCTCTTTTTAAGGGGAGATTGAAAGGGATTCTAAATTCCCCTTAGCCCTCTTCAGTTTGAGTCCCCGTTCTCCAAAAGGGAAAATTAGTGTACTGTACATCTGTGTCAACAGTCTGCTATGACTGTGCTCGACTTTTTCCAGAGGAATTCCGCCGATTCTTCTCTACGGACTTCAATCCAGATATGAATAGAGCGACATATTCGTGATTACCCGGTATCAATATTCAAGCTTGCTTTTTGCCCACGTGAAGATCATTTTTAAACCGTCGTCAATACTCACACTGGGATTCCAACCTAATATGTTTTTAGCGTGGGTAATATCTGCGGTTCTTGATACGGGACCGGTGGGGCGAGAAGAATCATAACGTATCTTGATATGTTTACCGGAAATTGCCACCAATTTTTCGGCGACAGAGCCGATGCTGACTGGTTTGCCTGAGCCGATATTTACTATTATCGGCGGGGTGGTGGCCTTTTCTTCCAGTCTGAGAAATGCGTCAGCGCAATCGCTTGCATACAGAAAATCACGTGACTGAGTCCCGTCTCCATATACAATAATTTCACCATGTGTATCTAGAATTATCTTACGAGTCAAGTCACCGATAGCATGAGCCCGGCCTTCATCGATAGGTTCGTTTTGGCCGTAAGCACTGTATATCCGGGCTATACCAATTTCAATACCATTCATCCAACCCAACTGCATCTCAGCCATGAGTTTGGACCAGCCGTAGCCGCCATCTGGGTTTGATGCGGTAAAGTCACTCTCTACAAAAACGGCTTCATGACCGTATTGACGTTCCATGGGGTAGACGGCGCAACTGGATGCGTAAAGGAGTCTCTTGACTCCCTTTTCTTGGCAAACACGAAATACGTTGGTATCTATAGACAGGTTTCTTTGTAACGTAAGGAGTTCAGCTGTTTCTGTGCCGTGTAGGAATTGCAGGTTACCGACTACCGCGGCCAGGTGGAAAACGGTATCAATACCTTCTAAGGCAGTTTGCGTTTGGCAGTATTCCGTCAAGTCAACTTTGCGGAATTCAACGTCGCTGGATTTGATGCCGAGATTTTCCAAGTTCTCCGTTCCCAAGCGGGCAAAATCCGCTACGATAATTACCTGCCGGCCTTGTTCGAGTAGCTTTTTAACAACATGGCTACCAATAAATCCGGTTCCTCCGGTTACCGCAGTCTTCATACAGTTTCCTTAAGTATACGTCCGGCGGCGATTCTCACGGCTTCGTCTGAGGTATGCTCGGCACGCCAGCCCAATTTATTGATCTTGGAGACGTCAAAGTGCACAATAGGTACATCCCCGGGCCAGCCGCGGGAGCCGCCTGTACATGTGTACTTCACATCTTTTAGGCTCATGATGTCACAGATAATATCAGCGATACCCGTAACCGTGCTGTATGTATCACACCCCAGATTGAAGACGTCGTACTGTTTATCTGAGTTATGGAAAGCGCAGAACATACCGTCAATACAGTCCTCAACAAGGAAAAATGGCTTTTGCTGGTGTCCATCACCCAGTATTTCCAGCTCATTTGGATTCTTCTTTAGCTTCTGGATGAAATCAAAAATAACGCCGTGTCCCATCTTGTCACCGATAACATTAGCGAAACGGAACATCCATGCCTGAATCCCAAAGAGATGACAATAGGAACTAATCAACCCTTCACAGGCAAGCTTTCCGGCACCATAGAGATTGATGGGGTGAAGAGGCCCGAACGTTTCGGCTAGCGGTTGCGGTGGCGCATCACCATAAACACAGGCACTAGAAGAAAAAAGTATTTTATTGATTTTATTTTGTCTCATCGCTTCAAGGACGTTGCGTGTTGCGATGGTGCAGTTGTTAAGATCAAGGTCAGTAACCCTATTGCCCCCTGGGATATCCGTATTTGCTCCCAGATGCCAGACAACGTCATGACCTTTCATTGCTTTCGAGAGGTTATCATAATCTAGCATATCAGCACGAATAAATCGGAAGCGCTCTTTGCCGATGTGATGTTCGATATCCCGCTTTTTCCCCGAGACTAGGTTGTCATAGACGGTAACTATCTTGCCCTCTGACATTAACCGGTCTACCAAATGACTACCAATAAAGCCTGCGCCACCGGTGACAAAATACCTGCTATAAGACTCGTGTGACATGATTACACTCCTTTTTGGGTATTATTGACGTTTTGTTTATTGCCAGCCCATGATAACTTAAAGAGGGGCCCATAATACCCAAGCGCAACGAAAAAAAGCGCCGTCATGGTGACTTTCAGTTTACGCCAAGCAATTACCGGATGGGTAAAAAGGGCTTTAAGTATGTCAGGGAAAAGCCTGGTGAAGATGCGCTTCAGGAGCTGTTGTTCCGGCGCCAATATAGATTTGTCGGTTTGGAGATGAAGCTTCTTAACTTTCCGTTTGGATAAGCCCATCCAATAAGACCAGCGTCTTATATACGCCGGCTTGAGCCTCTTTTTATTAACTCGGTGCTTTACACGCACGGCGGGGTTATACAATATGTATTTCTTTGTCACTGCTATAATCCGTAGTGATATATCGACTTCTTCGCTGATAATTCCATCTCTTATTTCCCGTCCTTTGAAACCCTGCGTGCTGTCTTGCGGTCCTAGTCCAGGGTTCAAAAAACCGGCACGGTCAAAAGCTTCACGACGGAAAGAACCATTTTGTAGCCATATATTACGTACTTTTCTTGTCTCATTATCCGCCCATGATGTGCAACTGATTAACCAGTGAAGTTCTTCCGGTAACCATGCGTCATTTTCATCTTCCCAAAGCGGAAAAGCCGGTCCGGTCACACCAATGATGGAGGCATCAGCGTAAGTCTTTACCATTTCTTCAGCCCAGTCAGGAAATGGCAGAGCATCATCATCAACAAAGGCAATAATTTCACCCCTTGCCTGCTGTATGCCCAGATTACGGGCAGCCGATGCTCCCTTTTCGCCATCATTGAAGATTAGTTTAAAATTAGGGATGGCTTTTTCTTGAGCGTAATCCTGAACTAAGTCATATAGCTCTTTAGATTGTTCTGCAACAAATACGGTTTCGATATGGGAGTAGGTTTGCGCCTTTATACTGTCCAGAAGCTCGTAGATATCATTAAGCCGCTGCGTAGAATATGATGTTACAATAATGGACAGTGTCGGTTCTTTAATCACAAAAACGCTCCCTGAGGATTCCCTTTATCGCTTTAAAACCCTGCCGCCAACTACTCTCCTTAACATCACCTGCAATCCGTCCGCCGTCGGAGTGTCCAATTTCAATCACCTTAAGCCTGTGCTTCCTCAATCTCGCATTTATCAGGGGTTCATTCTCGAAGCCGTCAGCCGACCACAGGTCAATATCTTCGAGCTTATCTTTCCGGAAGGCATTATAGCCAGAGCATAAATCCGTATAACGGCAGAAGAACAATAAATCGAATGTGAGCGTAATGATCCAGTTGCCCAGGATGCGGTATAACGGTTTCTTTTTCGGGAAACTTCCAAGAAACCTCGAACCTTTGGCAAAGTCATAGCCGTTTAACAAGGGCGTAATAAATCTCTCCATTTCGGCGGGGTCGGTGGCGCCATCCGCGTCCAGGGTTACGATAATCCCCCCTTGTACTGCATCAATCCCTATTTTAAGCGCGTCCCCTTTGCCTTTGCCAGTCTGATAGAGCACCCGTATCAGGGGGTAGAGTTGTTGCGCTACCTCTACGGTCTTATCAGTCGAATTGCCATCTATTAAAAGAACCTCGTCAACCCATTTAGGTATACCGGGTAATACGTGATGCAGGTTCTTTTCTTCGTTGAGAGCACAGATGACGACAGTTATCTTCGGCTTTATAGCCAGCCCTTCAAACACACTTATGTATTGATTCTGATTTCCGTTCTTCATTGATATTAAATACTGCTGTTCTGATTCTTTGCATTATAGCTCAGGTTCTCATTTCAGGCAATGATTCGCCTAATTCTCCGAAAAATCCGACAATCTTCCTCCTGCGCTCTTGTTCAATTCGACATCAGTTATTAGGCACTTTCCTCTGGATGTGAGGCTGTAACTAGTATAATGTCCCAGTAGAAGCTTTACAATGGCTTACCTTGTCTAGGATGGCATTGATCTTCTTTGTCCCAAAAAGGTGTCGGATTTCACTGTATCTTCTCCAAATTTAAGCTGTGGTTGATGGCTAAAAACTATAGCTTTAGTCCCGAGCAGCTTCAAGTCTACATGATAGAGTACACTTTCCGCTTCAACTGGCGTAGTGCGCCGATGGCGGCATTTCAGCAGAGAGTGAACTATAGAATTCTCACTCCTCCTCTCCAACCAGAGGGGGTGAAGTCTAAAAATTAGTTAACATAAGAATTCTTAAACGCCCCTCATGAAACAGATTCAATGGAGCAAAGGTTTTGAGTACATTTATCTATGATGTATAGCAAAAGATATAGTCGGTTGGATTAAAATTTAGTAGGCTCGCCCGAATCTCAGGAAACTAAAGACTTGTCGTCTTCGGATCAGTGACCAAATAAACCAAACCAATATTGCCAGCCCTAACAACTCCGGTATATACACTATGGGATCTGTCCGTAAAGAGTGAATCAGACCCAGTATCCAGTCACTGATATCCCCTTTCTCAAAGGTAAAGCCATAGACAGGCCATAGCAGAGTGTGTAGATTACGCCACATCTGGTCAAGAACAAGGTGCATGAAAGTACCAAAAGAAAAAACCAGTAACCAAGTTTTCCTACGATTTCTATAAAGGTAAAAACCAATGAGATTAATTATGATGAGAAAGAGTAAGCTATGGCTGAATATCCGCCCATTACTGAAAGTCCCGCGAAAAAAGAATTGTCCTATGGGTTTATCAATTATATCTGGTAGGAGCGAACCTATAAGTAGGAGCCTTAGGTCTACGTAACGCGATATGGACTCTCCCCATGGTGTCCCATTGCCCTCATGTCGATCGGATTCCTGAGATGCAAGAGGGGATTGCAGCGGTTGGGTTACTACCCTGGTGAAATGGCCAGCAGTAAGATTTGACAGGAGCATTCCTGCACCAAGCGTGATTCCGGTATGAGCGAACAGCAACATAGTTTACCCTTATATAAGATGATAACAGCCGCAACAGAGACTGGCAATCTTCCAGGATAGATTCGACTACCCGGGTCATTCACAATTGCTTGAATTGTTCAGTCCTAAGGGTAACCAGAATACAATCGACTTGGTGGTGGGTGAGTTGTATTAAGCACTGGAATTCAAAAAGTAGATGTCAAGGGGCACTTATTGATATTTTCCTCTCATGGTGTTATCGGTTGCGGACAAGCTCCCTGCTTGATAATTACTATGGGGAGATTCAGTCCGGTATCTTCGCCCTCTTTTTCAAAACGTACGCCGCTGTATTCTTCTCCGGGTGCGAAAGAAGTGGCGTTTAGAAGCCTCCATGCATGTTGGCTGACTAGTTCTGTGTCGCCAGAACCGAATAGCCCTGTTGTCAGGTTTGGACCATTCCACGCGACGCCTTGGAGTTTACACATGTCAGCCGCGACTTTGTCTACTAAAGTTCCTTCATCCTGCCAGTGCTCGGCGTACCGTCTCTGGCATCGCACGTAATGAGCTCCAAATGACACAGGCACAGCGCCGGGCGGCATCGGATTCGACACCGCTGGAATATAACCCATCGAACCCTCAGTGCCAGGACCATGCTTGACGACAGTGGAACCATCCGGCAACAACCAGTGGTCATAAAGGGTTTCCATGTCGATGCTGCCATCGAAGTCAGCTGATTCATATTGACCTGCGACAGCGTCGACTTCCTTGGTAGTAGGGCCGAGAACCCAGGACACATCGATCGAAGCTCCCCCACTATAAACACTCGACCTCACCGAAAACTTTACTCCGGGGAAGTTCTTTTTCAGGGCAACTCGTACCAGTTTCGCGGTTTCGGCACAGCTTAGATATTTAGTCTCCATGTTCCTCCTTGTACTGCCTCCTTTTGTCTAATAATGGTCACTATCGTTCACTTTGGTTTACTAAAGTCACCTAGAAGAAGGAGGGCTGGACCGGTTTGGTCTCCAGCTCCTTTTCCTCCGGTTCGTCTTTTGCCTTGGGTTGCTCTGCTGCCTGTCGCTTTTCGCCGCGGGCCTTCTCCCTGCGGTGCTTCACCCGCTGGTCGTAAATCCAGTTCTTTAATTTCTTTAACTCACGTTGCTGGTAATCAGTTAATGCCTCTACCCTGATGTCTGCCGGCATTTCGGTCTTGGCCTCGTCTTTCATTTCTCCGCCGGCAACATACAGGTATATCTGGGTCCAGTCACTTCCGATCGGCGCAGTGAGCGAAGCCGTAAATAGGTAGCAGGCGGACTCGGCATCGGTCGCAGTCGGTTCTCTGCCTTCTTTGAGCGCTAGTACATTTTCGCAAAGGCGCTCAAGAGTGACTTTTTTCCTCAGCCAGTCGGGCAGGTCGTCGCCCCAACCGCCGGGCATTACGATTATCGGGTCGCAAAGAGCCCCGACGATGTCGTCTAACCAGCCATCAACCTTTTTCTCTCTTGTTGTCATGCGCTTTCTCCTGGCAGGTTCATCCCATGTTTCTTCAATAACGCTTCAGCATGGGCGAGGTCGGCATGCCGCTGGTTGTTCTTGGCCTGCAGTTCAAGTGCCGGTATGTAGCGAAAGGCAATCCGGCACATTTCCGTGTTGATGTCGTAGTAGTCTTTGTCGGTTAGCCAGCCGCTCAGGTCACCGTACTCGATACTACGGGGGATCCCCTGCCGGGTATCGAACTGTGATAGGAAGTCAAGCGTTGTATCCCCACTCTCAAAATAAGTGTCATAGAAGCCGTGAATGTCGTAGTGCGCTATGAAACTGCAATGGTTGATGAGATGCTCATAAAGCGCCTTGGCGAATTTATCCTTCTCCAGTCCGCTTTTCAAAAATGCTTCCCAGTTCTTCAACACTTTACTTTTTTCGGCAGCTGACATGAACTTAGTGTCATGGAGCTGCCCTGGTCCTCTCGATTGAGCCAAATCGTTTAATGTCAACTCTTTCATAAAACCTCCTTGCTTGGTATATTACTAACAAAGAGGGGTGCTGGAGCCTGCTCGCTCCAGCACCCCAGACCAATTCCCGGGAACTGGTCTACTCGGTTACCGGTTCCTCTTCACCGGTCTCCTGTTCTGCAGTTTCCTCTTTCACAGAGGATTCGGATTCTTCGTCCGGCTCGACGTCTGACGTTTCCTCAGTCGTCTCTGCTTTCGGCTCTACCTTTTCCGCAGCTGGTGGCGTCTCATCGCCCCATTGCACCATCATAGGCATGATGAGGACACGCGGCGAATTCTGGTACTGGAAGACTACCGGGCCGCCCTCGGTGTACTTGGAGAAGATGACGATGCCCTGCTTGCCGGAGACGTAGTCGAGTAGGTATTTCTGGTTGAGCGCGGTTCTCCCCGGTTCGCCCTGGGTATTCAGTGTGTCTATGGTGGCACTGATTTCCTGTTCTTCTCCCTTAGCGGATACCTTCAGCTTGCCGTCGGCAAACTCCATGCGGACAATACCGCTGCTGCCCTTAGCAACGGTGCGGACTCGCTTGACAGCCGCTTCCATTTGTGGAGCGAAGAGCTGACTCTGTAGTACGGGTTCGCCTTTAGGGATGAGCGCGAGCCATTCCGGTGGCTTGCCGACTATCAGGTTGATGACGCCGGATGCGGCTGGACCGAAGTCCAGCCTGACCTTGTTGTCACCGATGACAGCCATTTGGAGCTGCCGCTTAGCGGTGACCACCTTTATCAGGGAGTCGGCAGTTGAGGGAGGCGTCCGGGGTGTCTTCGCAAAGACATGCTCCAGGATTGCCACACCGTGGGCCGGGACGATAATTTTCTCCTCCAGTGGGAAGGAAAGTCCCAGTACCTGGTGGGACATCCTGAAGCCGTCACCGGCCGCTACCTCGATAGGATTCCCCAATACCAGTGTTACACCGCTCAGCACGGGCCGGGTGGTATCTGTGGCAACGTATGGTAGGGCGGCCAACATCGCTGCTATCAGGATGTCGCCGTCTACTAACCCCTCGGCTCTAGCCGGCATTTCTGGCAGGATGGGGAAGTCCATAGGGTCATCTGTGGGATAGCTTGCGTTGCCACCGTCCCAGGAAAGGTAAACAATTTTGCCCTTCTGCTCGACCTTGAGTGTATCGTTGCCGGGTACGTACTTTAACATTTCGGCAATAGAAGAATAGGGGAGCAGCATCGGCTCTTTGGCTTCGGGTAGGTTGGCGATGACCATTGTTTCCAAGTCGGTCGCCACCGCTTTCCCATTGCCCAGGCTGAGGCAGGCAACGGACTTCACCGTGGGTTTCTTCGGGACCACCGGTTTCATCAGGTCCATGACCTCTTTTAGTTTGCTAACTTTAATTTCCAATCTTTTCACCTCCTTCGTGGCCATTTATTCAGTCTCTGGAGGCCAGCCCAAAGACTTGTTTAATTTTTGGCATTGTCCAAGAATTAGAAGAAGTTCTGTTGTGCCGGTTGGCCGGGCTTTGCGGCAGCCGGCTTACTTGCCGCTGGCGCCGCTGTCCTAACTGGCGCTACTGGCTCCGGAAGGGTAGACCTGGGATTGTGCGGAGATGCGTCCCACTGCCGATTAGCTTCCTCGATAAACGAGGGTATGCGCTCAAGAGCGGTCTGAAGATTACCCTGCAGTGTTGTCATCTTCGGGTCGCAGTCGGTCGCCTGAGCTCCCAGGAAGATACGATCGTTCTTGACGATGATGCTTACCTTTAGCTCTTCCCTTGACATTGTTTCCTCCTTATTTCTCGATTAATTTGCTCGTCTTTATTCTCGTTAGCCGGGACACCGTTTCCGGTGTGGCCATAGTCGGGGTCAGCGTTCCGGCATCTAAATCAAGGTACAGTTGCATCCATGGGCAGGTGCCTTCAACAATCCGTCTCACTACCTCGAGCACCAGAGCGCCCATCGCCTGGTTGATGGTCGGGCTCTGGTCGTCAGCAGTCACTGCTTCGGCACAGCTTCTTTGTCTGGGTACCTGGGCAAGTAACGACGGCTGCTGAATCGTGGGCAACGGCAATCTAACACAAAGGTCAGCGGTGAAAGACGGCCTCAGTTTCTCCACCTTTGAATTGCCGATTAACACTTGTCCGAAATTAGTACCATTTCCCGAATCAACCCACCACTGGCCGTCATGGATACGGTCGTCGATCGTCTGCCGTGCCAGTCCATTATCAACACAACCGACCACTATTCCTTTAGGTAAATCGCTAGCACCAACCGGCAAAACACTATATTGCACCGGTCGCTGGTATTTACCTGCCAGGCGTTTTGCCAGTGCCTCACTCTTAAATAACCCCACATCGGCTGCGGTAAAACTCTGCCGGTTCAGGTTTCGTTCCTCTACGGTGTCCATATCAATGAGTATCAGACCAATGTTTAACGGGAGCATTCTGGCGAGTCCGTCGGCGACAAACCCACCGGTGCCGCCGCAGCCCACGACGATAATTGCCGGGATGCGCGAGGAGTTTGCTAGCTCGAATTTGTCATTCCATGTTAAAGCAATCCTATACAAAGACATCCTCCTTCTCGAGGGGCATGAAATAGCCGTATATCCCTAATCGGAGCTCTATAGTAGGGCAAAGGCTGCGGAGATCTCCGACTACGGTATAAAGACAAAACCCCTGTTCATCACGGTTATCGATACCGCTAAAATGGGCTGGCACACCACCGACGTGACTGTGGATATCCAGGACCGTGCCGGGTAAGGTTTCATATGTCACCGACCCGACGGTCTGTAACTGAGATGGGACATTTAGACTGTAGTTCCCTTGCCAGGTGACCGCCATGTACTGCTCGATATCCGGCTTTATGCATAGTATTGACAGCGCCAGATTGAGGAAATACAAAGGTATTTTGCCATGCAGCAGATGTATTTCCTTTTTCAGTGGCGCCAGTCCCCGAATCTCCTGGGGAGCGATGCAAACCGTAGCCGCGAGCTGAGGGTTCTTCGCCTGTAGATACAGTCCATCGGCTGCCAGGATATAGTTATAGAAGACGCCGGGTTCTCCCTCAAGCCCTGTCAGGGAATTGATCAAATAATTTACAGGCTTGGTCATCATCTTCTACCGCAGGAGATCTGCAACCTTGCCGCACGGCATTAAGTCCCGCAGCGGGTATCTCTTTTTACCGTCGATGCTTTCCCACAATTTGAGCAGATCGTGTCCATATGACCGGGATAACTCGCCGCCAAGGGATTGAGTGAAAAAGGCGGTGAAAAACTCTTCCGGAATTTTGGCGATATCTTCGGAATAGCGGTGACTGCCAGGGCAGGTATTTCCATCTGTATATACGTTGTAGAGCGGAGCACGATAGACCGGCTCTTCGGGTGTCATTGGTCGTTTCTTTACGGCAACTACTCTTGGGGGACTTCCCGGGCGGCATATGAAGATCAGTCCGGGCATGGGTAACCTGAAACGACGCGGTGGTTTGAAAGGCTCTAGCTGCAGAGCCACCGGCCAGATCTGGGGAGGCCGCCACAACGCTATTACCGGTGCACCATCCTGCCGGTGCTGCCACCAGAGGGTGTTTTCGGGCAACACTCCAGACCCAAGCGGTATGTCCCTGAGCAGCGCCAGCGCGACATCCTGGGCGCTTATCATCCTGGTGGTAACAATCCCCTCCTCCAGGACATACATCACCACGCTTTGACCGTAGAAGTCCAGTCTCACCTTCAGCTCATCGCGCGGGATATCGACATTTTCTGGCAGCGCCCACTGGTAGGCTGTCGGTTCTTTAGTTAGTTCCTGTACCATTTATACCTCCTACAGTTAAGGAATCCCGAACTCTTTTTTAATGGCTTTCTCAATGGGATTTCGGAATTCCTCTTTCGGTGGACAGCGCCAGCCGATGACCTCGCCATTTAGGTCAATAGCTACGGCTCCCCATATCTCACAGGCATCGTGAATGGTATACCAGCATCCTGATGTAGCAGTAGGTATACCAGTAACCGTGAATCTGGAACCGGCGATCTCTATTTCCGCCTGTTTAATAGTTACTTCTTTGGGCACAATATCACCTCCTTATTTCTTGTCGGCTAGAAGGAAATCTACCGTCTGCTTGAAATGAGTGACCCCATCTTTCTTATCCTCTAACCACGCCGCAAACTCCATTATCTTGTCGTAAAAAGCATTGGCTTTAAACCATTCTTGACTCATTGCGGTGACGGTTTCCTTGTCCCATTCCTCGTTCTGCATGTTGCCCCTCATTTCCTCGTCAGTATCGAGGAACCAGTTATCCGTTGATTGGTTGATATATTCGGCGCAATTACGTAAGCCGAGCCATTTCTTGCCTTTGAATATAAGCCTGGCATTGTCCAGGCTTATGCCACCTGAGGGAACTCTCCGAGCCTCACGCTGATATTCCGGCGGGAATGCATCCACCAGGGCAACTCTTTCGCCTTCCATATCACTATCCTCCTGTATGGGCGGCTCGAGAAGGTAACACATCAACTGCATCCCCAGACGGGCATTGTTCAGCTCGTGATAATCTTCCCAGCTCAAGCCCATCACCATGACCGGAATGTTACGCAGGAGCTCGTTATAGTCGTCCTCCACCTCACCGTCCTTGAAGGCTGGATGTAACGGTAGGTACCTGTCCTCAAAATATGAGGCGAAGGCGGCCATCTGTGCTGAAGGGGTTGTTTTCCCCAGTATCTCCTTTTCTCTTTCTGGTAAAAAATCCCTGACCAGTTTCACAAAATCATTGTAAGTCTCAACGTTCTGGAATAAGCTCAGTATTAGAGAAATCGAAGGAGGGTGAACATTGCACAATTTTTCCCGGAGCGCTGCTAGGGGAGTAGTGGCTTTTTGTCGCAGATACTCCTGGTGGGCACGTTCTTCCATGACGTGGATTGTATTTAAATCCCACATCTGCTTAACGCGGTCCTCGCAGGAGATTCTTCAGATGCTGCACGGTACTCCCTGTTTGTCGAGCGTAATCCTCAGCCTCTTCTAAGGCAGCATCGACCTCTGTGGTATCGTAGGATGCCTTCCTGATGTCGATACGACCATCCTCACCCAGCAATTTCCAGGTAAGCGGTATGACCTTGAGCTTAATCTCCGGGACGCTCTTCAGGATTTCGGTAATATCGCTCATGAGCATCTAACCTTTGACGCCGACACGCTTCTTAAAACGATAAATGGTATCTTCGCCATTCTTTTCTTCCGTCATCTCGGCGGTGGCTAGCTCGGGTAGAAAGCCGGCCATCATCTGCTTGAACTGGTCCGGAGTTACTTCAGGACCCGGGTCTGGGTAATCAGTCCCATCAACCACAAATTTTCTTGCCACGTTACACCTCCTTTCTTCCGTATTTCTTTTTTATTAGAGCTTGCCGGTATGTTTACCCATAATCAGTCCAACTTGCCAACCGATTCTTTCTGCGTCGTCGCCAGTTAGTAATTGGAGTTAGTTCTTGAGAGCGAAATTGATGGCTACCTTCACAACATCAGACCAGCACTCAAGCCCGAATTCCACGCCTTTCTTCACCATGGCAAGAACATCATCGGTTATCGCTTCTTCGGGGATGCCCATCTCACCGGCGCAATCGATGACATCTTCCCTGGTGAGGACAAAGATAGTGTTAGCGTCTGCCATATTAGGCCTCCTTTACTCGGCCCGCAGTATGCGTTTTCTATTGGATACCGTAAAGCCATTCTGCTCTGCCCAACTGATGAGTTTGGCTTTATCGGTTTCGGGCATGGGCGTGTCCTTCTTAATTCGTACAATGACGGACTCCGCCCCGCCGCCGATATTGACATGGGCGTACTTGTCTGATTCCAACATCGTTTCACCCCCTTTACTGGACACAGTACATAAAAAAAGAGGGTGCTACTCAACGTAACACCCAAAAAGCAACCGTATAGAAACCAAAAAACGCCCCTAGTAAACTAGAAGCGTTTTTATTTTTGCGCTTTTTAGTAGTTCAAATAATGTCTAACTGCTTCCCACACTTTGTCTGCTATTCTATTGTCAACCGACTTTGGAAGTGGCTTGCCGTATCTGATAGCCTTGCGCTTTTTGTTTTTACTAACATCCCGTAGGCTATCACCTAAGTCAACATACAGTCTCATATAACTAGATGATAGTTTGACCTTAGCAAACGGGGTTAAGGTTATACCACTCATGCCTAGACCTTCAAGATAGTAGATTGGTTGCTGGTCATGCCAAATAACGCTTGAGATGTTGTTAAATCTACCCCTTAGCGGAAGTTTACGCTCGCCTAGCGAGTGCATAGCTTTACTTTCCGCTTTCCAATCTAGGCTTGATTGCTGTCTGGTATCAGCTTTCCAACCGTCAATCGCATTTTCTGAAAGCAATTCGTATTGAGTAACAAACGTTTGTTTAGTCTCTATTACTGGCTGTGATTGATAGACAGTAATGTATAACTCATTACCGTTTTTGTCTTTTAGGACATTACCATTACTGTCAAAACACCGAACATCTACCGCTTTAGCGACAGAACTTATTTTACGCTCGGTGTGTGCGTAATGTTCCAGTATCGGACAATTCAAGTGTCCGAGTAAACACTTGTTACCGCTTTCTAAAAATAGCTTGACTAAGTGAGTTTGACGTTCAGACATTGCCCATTTCGGCTTGTTTGTCATAAACCAACCTCACTTTCAGTTGAATCTTAGAACGTGAGTGTTACGTTCTAAGATTTTAGACTAGAACGGCTTCCCTTTCCGTTTCCGTTTTGACTTCCGCTTCCGCTTTGGCTTTGGCTACCGCTTGCGCTTGTGCTACCGCTTGCGCTTGCATGGCTTTGTCAAGCTCGGCTCTGTCATGCTGGTAGATAGGTTCACCCGCTTTTTGTGCCAGTCCAACTTGCGTCTTGTACGCTTCTGTATGCTCTGTCATAACTTCCCCCGTATAGTTCATCAGATTAGCGGTAAAGTTATCACGCACAAGGCGCACATTGTCGCTAATTTCCTTAGCGACTCTGATGACTGGTCTACCCGCTTGCGTAAAGCGCACCGCACCCGCTTTGTCATAGCCTAAGCGTAACGGACAACCGAGCGCATCAGACGGTATAGCGGTATCGCCCATTGTATTGGTAGCAGTAAAGAAAGGAAGCCAAACCGTTTGTAGGTCTATGCTCCAGACCTTCCGACCCTGCGGCTTTTTTGTGGTGGGTGTTAATAGTGCCTTGATGTAGTTTGGTGTGTTCATTCGTTCAATACCTCACTTTCCATATTATTGAACGTAACACCCACGTTGTACGGTTCAACTGCTTACTTATTACCACTAGGCTGATTAGCTTTCGACTTGAGAATGTTTGTCTATTCACTTTTTAGCTTTCACCCACTCGTAAAAGTGGTAAGTGGTTTTTGTTAATGTACATATATATCAAGTGTAGTTTTTGAGATTGCCAGTCTCGTATAATGTATGTTTTTAGCTTTTGGTTTACTCCTTTTTTACTTTCTAGCTTCATTGTGTAACAAAAATACAAATTGAGATATTTCAAGAACTAGCACGTTTATCAACCTCCCTAGGGCTCTAGAGAAAAACAAAAAAGAAAGCGCCTCTCCTACGTGAGAGGCGCTCTGAATTGGATGTGTGGTCATCGGTTAGAAAAATATTTCAATCATGGCGCGTGGCTGTGGTGGTTTGAATCCCCACAGATAGACCTATTCTTTGCAGTGTAGCCCTTCCCTATCTGGCGGGTGCAGTGTACTGTAACTACTAGATATCTTACTGAAGAGCAAAAGAAAGAGTCACTTCATATTGTTCGGGATCATTATAGGAGACTCTCTCTCCATAAGCTTTTACAGAGAAGTTAGGCGATATCTCTAGAATCTTCTCAGCTTCGGCAACTGCCTCATCTTTCCGCCCTAATTCAGTATATAGAATAAGCAATTCAATATGCGTTTCATAATCGTTGGGATTGATGGAAAAGGACTTACGTTCCGCGTGGCTGAAGCCACGCCCTTTCAAATCGCTTTCCACGTCAGTAGCAACTCGCGTCACTACGCTACGTGTATCGGGTCATTCGTGCAATCACGACGGACCATCCCGCCGAAGCCGCCGGCACTGCCCCAGCGGCCCCGCCGGTACGCCATAATGCCCAAGCTCCGGAGCTCCGTTGATTGATGACCATCGGCGGTAAAACGAACGTAACCTCCGATTACGTGCGCCTTGTTCATGGAAGCGTGCAGCACTCGTGAATCGTGCAGCGGCAGCGAATAGGCCCAGCGGCCCATCCCTTGGCCGGCAATACTGAAGAAATAACCTGGCGTCTCCTCGTCGCCAATCAGACCGGAATTGCCCAGTATCCCGTCGGTCTGCCCGCCATTGACCCCGCCAGTTCGTCTCTTCGTCCCAGGTTCAGCGACGAGTAACCGGTTCTTAACACCCTTGTAGTTGTAGGGAGACATGGGAGCGCCAGCGCGAGAGGAGCGCAACCATTCCCCGGTCCACGGCAAACGCATATTGGCGGTGCGCAGCTGGACGACCTCCTCCCCAGCCTCGACCTGACCACCCAGACCTCGCACGTCAATCAGTTCCTGCAATGAGCCCACACCCGGCCAGGGAATGATGTTGTAGCCCCACATCGTATTGCGCTCGTTATTATACTGCACGGTCCTCACGTCATTGCGAGCTACATTTTCCCAACCCTCTTGTGTGTACAGCAAGGAAGTGAGTTGGATTCCCCATTTGCCGGCATTATTGGTCACACCATAAATACCCTGGCTGACGCCAAGCTTCTGACCGTCTCCCCGATACCGCGTATAGGTCAGCTCCAATCCCGCATGGATCGGAGTGTACATAAGCAACTGCATTCCGTCGAGGATGTCATAGGTGTCCGGCTTCAGAGTGGCGTCATCGCCGGTGCCCACCTTCATGGAGGGGGGCGGATTCTTCACAAAATCGTCAGCCGTTTTGTACACGATGGGATCCACTTCACCAAAGATTTCGTCGAAGGTGGCGAAGGGGAAGTGCAACGTGCTGGCTACGCCGTCCATGTCACGACTCGCCATGGCGGCGAAGTAGTCGGTCAATAGGCGCATGCCTTCTTTTACTGAGGTTTGGTAGTACATGGGGAAGCGGGCATCGACCATGGCGAGAGGGCGCAAACCCTTCGGCTTAGGATGATCTTCGGGCATCTTGGCATAGCGTTCGATCTCCGCCTTGGTGTCGGGCGACAGCTTGGACCAAATTTCAGGCCAGGGATAAGGGCCGACATCCGGCGCCGTGCCGGGCTTGATCAGTTCACTTGGATCTGGCTGTTCTTTTCTCTTTCTGTTCTTCGTATTATCGGGCATTGAATCCTCCTTTTAATAAGTGCAAGGTGAAATCACTTACGCAAGTAACGGTACGACCGAAGTCGTGCCTTTTCAAATCGCTTTCACGTCAGTAGCAACGCGCGTCACTACGCTTCTTGAATCGAGTCATTCGTGCAATCACGACGGACCATCCCGCCAATGCCGCCTGCGCTGGACCAGCGACCCCGCCGATACGCCATAACACCCAAGCTCCGGAGCTCACATGACTGGTGACCATCGGCTGTAAAACGAACGTAGCCGCCGATGATGTGCGCTTTGTTCATGGAAGCGTGCAGCACGCGTGAATCGTGCAGCGGCAGCGAATAGGCCCAGCGGCCCACCCCCTGGCCGGCAATACTGAAGAACAAACCTGGCGTCTTCTCGTCGCCAATCAGAGAGGAATTGCCCAGTATCCCTTCGGTGCCGCCGCCATTGACCCCGCCAGTCCGTCTCGTCGTCCCAGGTTCAGCGACGCGCAGCCGGTTCTTAACTCCCTTGTAGTTGTAGGGAGACATGGGAGCGCCGGCGCGAGAGGAGTACATCCATTCCCTGGTCCACGGCAAACGCATATTGGCCGTTCGCAGTTCGACGATCTCCTCCCCCTCTTCGGCCGAACCACCCAGACCACGCAGGTCAATCAGTTCCTGCGTCGAGCCCACACCCGGCCATGGAATGATGTTGTAGCCCCACATCGTATTGCGCTCGTTATTATAATGCACGGTCATCACGTCATCGCGAGCGACATTTTCCCAGCCCGCCTGTGTGTACAGCAAAGAAGAGAGCTGGATTCCCCATTTTCCGTCATTATTCGTCACACCATAAATGCCCTGGCTGACGCCAAGCTTCTGGCCGTCTCCCCGATACCGCGTATAAGTCAGTTCCAATCCCGCATGGATTGGTGTGTACATCAGCAACTGCATTTCGTCGAGGATGTCATAGGTGTCCGGCTTCAGCGTGGCGTCTATGCCGGTGCCCACCTTCATGGAGGGGGGCGGATTCTTTATAAGATCATCAGCGGTTTTGTACACGATGGGATCCACTTCACCAAAGATTTCGTCGAAGGTGGCGTAGGGGAAGTGCAACGTGTCGGCCACGCCTTCTATGTCACGGCTCGCCATGGCGGCGAAGTAGTCGGTCAACAGGCTCATGCCTTGCTTTACCGAAGTTTGATAGTACATGGGGAAACGGGCATCGACCATGGCGAGAGGGCGTAAACCCTTCGGCTTAGGATGATCTTCGGGCATCTTGGCAAAGCGTTCGACAAGCGCCTTCATGTCGGGCGACAGCTTTTCCCAGATTTCAGGCCAGGGATAAAGGCCGACATCCGGTGCCGTGCCGGGTTTGATCAGTTCACTTGGATCTGGCTGTTCTTTTCTCTTTCTGTTCTTCGTATTATCGGGCATTGAATCCTCCTTTTAATAAGTGCGTTGTGAATACTCTATTTGGTTTAATGCATATCAACTCCTTTCTCTCAATCATCTTATCGCTCATGACCCAATCTGAGTCAAATCCATATTCCCATGTTGGGGTAATTCAGGATTTACAATTTCAATCCATAATTAAGTATCCTGACTTTCATTGTTTTCTCATTAATATAATTCCCATGGCACTTTGGTGTCAATCCAAGACCAGGTCTCTTTTGAAGCGGTCTATCGTCGGTTCTTATCATAAAGTCTCTACCAAACATCTTGATTCCTACCTTGACGAGCTAGAGTGGCGATTTAATAACCGTGAGAATCCGTATCTATTCAGAGATACACTCCAAAAGCTAATCAAGTCTGAAAACATAGAATACAAAGAACTCATTTCGTGATTACTCCGGCAGTAGAGATGGGTGGTGCTGTTCGATCACTTTCCCGAACCTTTCTAGTTTTTCCCGCAAAATATTTAGACGAAACGTGTGATGTTCGTTCAGTCCTTCCAATAGACTTTTGAAAGCAACCAGATTCTTCAGTCTTCTAGCCTCTATAGGGGAAAAGCGAATCAAAGCCTCATCCACTCTTTTGTCCCAATCATCAACCTTCAACTACCATTCTCTAACCCATTTAGTTGTCGCAACTGTATCATTTTTCCAATTTGGCATGTCTCTTTGATATTGAGCATGGCTATTCAATAAAACAACGCCTTCCTCGTGTAAATCCCATAACTCATTCAAACACTTTTCAACATTCACTACCCAGACAGCTTTACGCCACATTCGGAACGGGGTGATTATCCCAAATTGAACTACAATAAACACAACTAATCCAATGGACACCCTCAGTTGCCAGGGATTCAATATTTCATTTATTATAGGTGCGGAAAGACCCCCTATTAATCCCAACATGGCACTAAGGAAGATTAATCCTAGTGCTGCCATGAGTTCCGCCTTTTCGGTGATGGCAAAGGTTGTATTGAAGTTTTCTCGTAGGTAAGAAATCCAAGAGGGTTTATGGCGTTGAGAAATAACCTTGTTTCCCATGCCCCTATTTTATCACTTTCATGATTGTTGACAAGTCTTCTACACAACAATAAAATAGGCATGGCAACACGGCGGGCTAGCCCAAATGGAAAGCCAAAGCAAGTCTCTGGATGGGAACTACCTTTAATGGCTTGGGGTGTTGCCCCAAAAGGAGGTTGCCTGGCTAAAACCAAAGAGGGCAAAAAGATTGTCCACGTGCACAGTTACTGGAAAACGGTAAATGGCAAACGTATCTTGGTAGACGAACATTGTCGTTCTACTAATGATTAGTTGACAATCAGCCCGACACACCACTGGACTGATAGTAGATAGAATTATGAGTCTTAATATGGAAGGAGGGCAACATGCGGCGAGTAGTCACCGGACACACGGAGAGCGGCAAATCCGTATTTGTGAGTGACGGCGAACCTCCGCGCATCGAGATACGACCGAGTGGGAACGAGATCACCGAGGTCTGGGCCACTCAAGGTACTCCCATCATTCCTATGACGCAAGGTGATCCAACTATTGATATGTCATCTTTCTTCCCCGGAATCGGAGACACAAGCCTAAAAGTCATGCGTATGCCGTCGGGATCGGAATCTGGAATGCACACCTCGGACACAGTCGATTATGGAATCGTCGTGTCTGGCGACATATGGTTGGAACTCGACGATGGCGAGGAGGTACGCCTAAAGCAGGGTGATTGTGTTGTGCAGAATGGTACGAGGCACAACTGGCGAAACAGAGGATCGGAAGTCTGTGTGATAGCGTTCGTATTGATTGGAGCTAATTGTAATTGGCGAAGGCTGACTGGCTTCGAAAGCGCATAGGGTCACCGACAATCGCCAGATGGTGAAATAGAAGTGGGCGGTGATGTCTATCCAGTTAACAGGCTGGTTATGTTAGTACCCTGGGTTGCCCTAGCTGCCGAATTGACCATTGGAATTGTCATTACTTTCAAGCGTCGCCTAATTCATAGCTAAAAACTGGCTAAACGTAAGGATAGGAAGCGTAAGCATGGTTGTTGTTTGTAGAGTCTGAACTTTACTACTGGGTGTCACAAAATAGTATCTTGTTACATTTGAAGAAGCGTGAAAATGAATAGACTGATAATGCTGGTCAAGGCTAATCGGGTTTTTTCATATGGCTCGACCCGATTTCAGGGTAGAGGGTGAACAAGGGATTTGACCAGAGTTCTTCGCCAGCTTGTAAGCCGACTTTAGTGAGGCGATAGTACACCCGTTCGGGAGCTGCGGGGTAGTTGTCCTGGATCGCGGATGGCTCAGTTTTCTCGGTAACTTCCACCCACCCCAACCTCTTGAGTACTCCAAAATACATGAGGAAAGAGTGATACCGCATATGCGTAAACTTCCGAGACACCCTTTTTAGCTCTCGCTGGTAGATTTTTTCAGCTTCCTCTTCGGTGACGTCAACTCTCTTAACCACCATGACACTTATAATTATCTCTGCGTGTTCCTGCGCTGTAGCCCTAGCAAGGGCTTCCTTGTACTCAAAGTTGATGTCAGTCTGGGTAGCACCACGTTGAGGGTCGATTCCCGTTGAGCCGCCCGGTCCTTTACCCAGTAGAAACTCCCGGATAAACCACCCGCAGCCGAAAGGTCGAAGAAAGCCACCTCTGCTGGGTCTAATATCCATCCGGCGTTACCTCTTTCTTCCACAATTTATCGTACCAGTCTTTTAACTCTTCACCAGCCACCTTTCTGTATTTCGCGGTAGTGTTGAATGAAACGTGGCCCAAGTGTTCCTGGAGAAGTCTTAACCCATCGCCGGAGTCATCTTGTTTTACAGCGTTAACTGCAAAGGCATCGCGGAGCTGGTGTGGCGAAACAAAATGTGTTTTACCGGACTCTGAATTCAACAAGAGAGGTAAACCAGCTTTTTCGGCACATTCCTTAATAATTTGCCAAGCTCGGTGACGGGAGATACCAAATATCAAATTTTTATTACCGCGTTTTACCGGCCCACCACGTCTTATATAATCCCTCAGCATATTTAAGGTATTATCGTCCAGGGGTAGCGTTCTCATTCTACGGTGTTCTTGCTCTTTGGCTACGGCTTCTTTTACCGTCATGCCACAGCCAGGGCAAAAGCGGTGTCCCCTTCCCAACCGCACACCACATTGATTGCAGGCAAGTTTAATTCTTAACTTCAGGTGCTGAATCATTACTGTACCCGTATCGAAATCTATATCCTTTACCTCAAGAGCCAGGGCTTCGCTAATCCGGCAACCGAGGTGAAACAAAAGTGTGATAAGAAGTCTGTCCCTGCAATTGGTCGCCTGGTTTTCCAGGGTTATCACATCATTGGCATCTAGGTAAGATTTAGACATTTCCTCCACCCTTAATTTGCAAAACCATTCATTCGGAACTTGTTTCAGATGAAGTTCGCTGATAATTTGTGCCACCACTACTTTTGCTACCTGTTGCATAATTAGCGATTTCAGCCAGAATCGAAGAGAGTCGCCAAAAAGCCCAATCGGCGCGGTCATCCCCCGTAAGTCGGGGATGAATCCTTGATGAGTCTTTTCTTATTTGTTTCTTTTTGGGCATCACCTATAACTATAACAAATGTGATAAGTGACAACTGTCGTATAGCTTAATAATAAATATTGCAAATATGTCTATTTATTGTTATACTTTGAATTGGAAAGTTGTCTGTCAATAGGGCAAACAAAGATATGGTCGAGAAACAGAAAAAGAATGGTAAGTCCGAAATAATCAGTGAAGTTGTGGAGCTTGCCAGGCAGGGGAATAACGCTTCAAAGATAGGCAAGCAACTAGGAATTCACAGGACCACAGTCAAACGTTATCTGGAGCAGGGTGAGAAACGTTTGGTCGGTAGAGAAGCCAGGATTAGGGTAATCCAGGAAGCTCTGAGCAAGCATTTTGATGACCTGATACAAGTCTGCCAAAAGTTTCAAAACTGGAGAAAAGCCGATAGCCCAGATAAGATAATATTCGAGAACTTCAATGCTCCCGAAATGACTACTGTAATTTTCTCGGGCGAACGTGGTCGTGGGGGTATGATTTTAAAAGTAGGTCAGGGGAAAGTAGAGATAGATTATCTCCCTGTGGAAAGAGAGATTCTGTTCGCCTATCTTAAACAGCATACCAAGAAGCAACAACTATGGCCGCTGTTTGAAGAGTGGAAAAGTTATTCGGGTAAATATATGTCCAGCCTTTCGTCCTTCTATCAGAATGTAAAAGGACAGGCAATCAAGCAGACTGGAATGCCTATTTCAGATTCCGAGGATAAGATAGGCGTAAGCTCTTATTTTGCTTACAGTATCTATACTGATGCCTGCGATCACGCTTTCTTTAAATATAGAGGACTTGAAGGTGTGGATTATTCCATTACTTCGCCAAGAGCTGATTGGTATCAGCTGAGGTTTGGTCAATTCTCGCTAGCTTCAGCAGAAAATAAGGAACAATTAGAGCGGTGTCAAGAGATCCATAGCAAGATGATAAAAGACTTCCGTGACGCCAGGAACCAGCCACAAGAGCTTATTAACGGTATCAGTATGTGGCACAGAGTAACGGAACTTGAATCGGCAATCTCATTAGAGTTACAGAAGCTTATGTTAAAGCGTAGTTTCCATGGCCAATGTGAGCTTTGCCCAGATTGAATTAACACAACTGCGATATATTATTCAGCAGAGAGGCGTTGGTATTAATCGAGGCATTTATTGTTCTCCTTATAGTAATCTGCGTTTTGGGATTGCCATCTCCTCGGTCTGTTTACAGAGTGCTTCGGTCTCATATACGGTGTATTGCACTTGAGACCCAATTCCCCCTCGGGGTCGCTTCATAGACTTTTCAAGAGACTGTTGATAGGATAGCCGGAAAAACGGCCTTAATTCTTCTACCGGCCTGACCTCGACAACTTTACTGTCCTGTATCCATATTTGCGAAAAAAGTAAATTCGCCAACTTGTTTCGTTGTTCCTGACTCGCCTCTTTCCAGGCATCAGCTATATTCGCCATGAATCGAGCCAGCTTGTCAATATTCTTGACCTTCTCCTCCGCTGGGGCGAGTTGCTTCAGTTGCTTATTGATTTCGTCGTATTCAGCCAGATATTTGTCTTTTGTAATATGTCTCCAATCATACCGTTCACCAAGGCGTCCCAGCGCTGCTTCCAAGCTCGCTCTCTGCTTGCCGACGTCATTGTAGGCGGACTGGATTTTGCTATGAGCCTCAAGAATCTTCTCCCGATAATCCTCCGGAATTACGAAGTTCTCCAGGTACCACTGTATTTGAGCCTCATAAACTTCAAGGAATGTGCTTTTGCTCTGGCAAGTGAAACCTTTGGCTTTGGTACTGCAATACACCCGGGGCTTACCTTGGACATTCTGATGGATATGTACTTTGGCCCCGCAGTATTTGCAGAATATCAAGCCTGACAAACTGTAAATACGAGCTTTAATCTTTATGTAGACCGTCAGCGATAATGGGACACAAATAGGGCCACAAAAACCATACACTCTAGACGGGTGGCACAAGCTCCTGAGAGGTAGTAGACTGACTAAATAGTGAAAGGAGCGAGTTGAGTGTCTCAG